>OLIS01001497.1_pt1 | contig 16797 bp, 9 predicted proteins | sample 1601351 | NCBI WGS metagenome assembly OLIS01 (sample SAMEA2452122, study PRJEB22498) | human gut metagenome | biome: human feces; feature: human gut; material: feces | place: Australia | collected 2012
CCGCTTCGCTTGCCCTGGGCTATGTGCTCCATTGGGCTTTCAGCCCGCCCTTGCTCAATCCGAAACTTAAGTTACTAAAAAGCATTCAAGGCAACGGAGTACAAGTGTTGTACATCACCTGTGCCCCATCGCCTTGAGTTTCTGCCTGTTATTACGCGTTGGGCCTATTTAGCGCCAACGGTTTAATGGTTATTTATTTTTATGACGAGGGGTAGCACCGGTTTGCCTCCCCCCCCTGGCACTACTTACTTTGTAGCAGTGCGGCGCGAACGGCGCTTGGGTTTTTCGTCGGCGGGTTTTACGATCTTTACACCAGCCAATTCGGGGTCGATCATGATACGGCCGCAGTATTCGCATACGATGATTTTTTTGCGCATACGAATGTCGAGCTGGCGCTGGGGCGGGATTTTGTTGAAGCAACCACCACAGGCATCACGCTGTACATAAACGATGCCCAAACCATTGCGCGAATTTTTGCGAATGCGCTTGAAGGCTGCGAGCAAACGGGGCTCGATGGTCTGTTCAAGGTTCTTGGCCTTTTCGCGGAGCTTCTCTTCCTCGGCCTTAGTCTCAGCTGTGATGTCATCGAGTTCAGACTTTTTCATGTCAAGGTCGGCACGACGCTCCTCAAGTTGATGCTTGGCATTTTCAACGTCAGCCTTGCGGCTGTCGATGGCACGCTGGGCCTCACCAATCTTCTTGTTCTGAAGTTCAACCTCAAGACCCTGGAATTCTATTTCCTTTGAGAGCATATCATACTCACGGTTGTTCTTCACATCGTTAAGCTGGTTCTTATAGCGGTCGATGGCTTCCTGTGCCTCTTTTATCTTATTTTTTTTGACTGCAATGTCAGTTTGCAAGCCTTCGATATCCTCGTTATACTTGCCAATACGGTGCGTCAAACCTTCAATTTCGTCCTCAAGGTCCTGCACTTCAAGAGGGAGTTCACCGCGAAGCGTTTTGATGCGGTCAACCTCCGACAGGGTGGTTTGCAACTGGTAAAGGTTCTTCAACTTCTGTTCAACGGACATGTCCGCAACGTCTTTCTTTGCCATAGTCTTTTTTGTATGTTTTAGTTTATTGTTATCGGATTGGTGTTTATGGTTGTTTCGAGCACACGCAGCGTGGGGTGTGCCTCGTGCAGTATGCGATGCAACAGCTCTATGGTGTATTGCTCGCTTTGGTAGTGCCCGAGCACTGCGATGAGCAATTCGTGCTCATGGCCAAAATAACGGTGGTAGCTCATTTCACCCGTCAAAAAGGCATCTGCCCCTTGCTTGACCGCCTCGTCGAGCAAGAAGTCGCCTGCCCCGCCACACAACGCCACGGTGTGGACCTGGCTCATGGTGGGGGTGTTGTGCATCACGCCTTCGACGTTGAAGGTTGAGGCCAATGTTTTGACAAATTCGGCGGGAGACACTGCACTCGGCAGGTTGCCTATCACCCCACTGCCACCGGCACCATTTGCCGCAGGTTGCAGAAAGCGCACGTTGTCGAGCCCAAGCTTTTCGGCTATCATAAAGTTGACTCCACCCGGTGCGTTGTCGAGATTGGTGTGTGCTGAATATATGGCTATTCCCTTTTGCAGGGCCATGGCCACGCAACGCTCCACCTGTGTCTGCCCCGTGATGTGGCGCAACGGGCGAAATATGAGCGGGTGATGCGACACGATAAGGTTGCACCCTTGACGCTCGGCTTCGCATATCACTTCCTCTGTCACGTCAAGACACAATAAGACCCCTGACACATCTTCGGCCTCTGTTAATCCAATCTGCAAGCCAGCATTATCATAGCTCTCTTGCAGCGGCAGGGGCGCGAACCGTTCAAGGGTCACAGCGACGTCCTTTATCTTCATTTTAATGAGATAGTTATATGTTTGTGCTGCAAATTTACAACTTTTCGTGCATAAACGGAGCAAACGTGTGCGTTTTTATTTACCACGCACACGTTTGCACATCATTTTTTTGCTCGAACTTAGATCAATACACTATTACCTTTTTACCTTCGACCACATAAATGCCTGAAGGCAAGCTGATATTTTGCTGCTGACCAGCCTCAACTGCAACGTATTTTACACACTGGCCCTGCAAATTGTAGATGCCTACCTTTCGGGGCATTTCCGACATCAGCGTCATGCAGCCATGCCCACCTTGCACGGTGAGGCTGTTGCCACTTACCTGAATGTGGTGTACACCAACGGGAGCCCCAGCAATGTAGAAAATAAGAGATGAACTTCTCTGTATCCAATATCGGTTTGGATTATCGACCATGTAGTATTTCACTTCTGGTATCTCTGACACGTCTAAATCCATTATTTCTGCACTTTCAGAAGAATTATACAGAGTCAAGCCACAACTCAACGACCTCAAATCTTCATAATCAGCTAAAGGCAGCGTGAAAGTCAAGGTGGTAACCGCTCCGTTGCCTGAAAGCTTTACACGTTTAGACTGGCTCGAAATTACGCCATCTGGAGTTGAACTATTAAAAGCAACAGACACCAAAAGAGCATTCGCATAGCACAAGCCACCATCATTGCGTACATTATAGGTCAAAACAGCCTCATCGGCATTCACTCTTGGCACAGCTGTACGATAGCCCCATAAATAGGCGTTTTTTGTTTCAAGATCGCCCGCGGTGGTGTTTACATGTTTACTGGCCAATGTCAGTATTGGCGCCTGGCTTTCAGCCACCACAAATTTCTGTGCTGACACAAGTTCGTGACCATCTTCATCACACACCCACACATACAAGTAACCGGCCGAAGGGGGACGTAACGCGAAGCGGCGGGTCACATGGCCTTTGGCTGGAATGTTTACATAGAGGGGTTGTGCGCACTCAGATGGTTTGTCGGGAGTCTGACTGCCATACACATACAGCATAACATCTTGCTCGCTGCATGCCGTTGTGCTGGCTGTCAGATTGAAGCTGGCACCATAGCCCTCTACAAACTCATCTACACTTGCCAAACTTGCCGACAAGGTATCTTCAACCATACGCAATGTGGTATCTGTGGCGTCAAATTCGTAGCACAATTTGTCAGAATTGCCACATTGTTGCCACGTTTCGCCGTCTGTTGAATATATTTGGTATATGCGGGTACGTCCTTCGGGAAAAGAATAGTCTATCTCGAATGTCAACGGCGAAGAATAATATGCACAATTTTCCTCCATACCTTCAAGGTAGATTTTGCTTGTGCTCAAAGGCAAATATATGCCATTCTCATCTTTCAAACCCACACCGACATAGCCGTCGAATGCCGTTCTCTCGTAATTTGCAAACTCTGCAGCAATGCTTAATCTGAACGACCAATTGGCATCAGCGCGTTCGGTGGTGAGTAAATCACAACCAACCCATTCACTTTCAGAAGCTGTTAGCAATGGAGTCACTATCAATGGCGCATCTGTCACCCCATTATCGGGCATGATGCCCACTATCATGTTGCAAGAATGATTATAGCCGTCTGTAGGGGCAGTAGCCGATTCGGTGCCACTATAGTCATAGTTTAGTACGGTTATGTCAAAATAGCCGTTGCTCCAGCCGCTCCAGCCCCAGTTAATATGGTACAACCCGTTGCCATCGGCACCGTCACACAGAAAGGCATGGCTTCCTGATGTGGTCGAACAACCTCTATAATACACCGGACGCAACGCTTGCAATTCTGCATCGAGTATGGCTGTCCACTCTCGCAGACTGAAATTTTCTCTATATAAAGGCCTTATCACATCAGGGTCATACCCCCAATATTTTACCAACACATTTGGTCTACACCATGCACTTGTCGACGACGGCCCGTAATCGGCCTCGAACGAAAGTCCGCAATGGTACATGAGTTTAGCCACAGCATTGGCTTGTTCTGCCGTATACGCACTGCCCGAATATTGTGGCAGCATATTGTCCCAATCATAACGCTCACCTGCAGACACCGACGGCATGTCCAACTGATAAGATTTGGTTTGATAAGCAGGTATGTCGCTCTTGAGCGTTTGGGGGTATTTGTAATACATCATCAGCTGCGCCATGGCTGTGGCCACGCAACCTGTTACCGTACGCCGTTGACCATCATACATCGGACACAGGTTATTGTAAGGCTCACTTTGCCCCCAAGCAACATCGGCAAGCAATGGCGCCACACGGGGCTGCCGGTATGTGGAGTCAGCCGCGAGTGCTTCTTTCTCGGCCAAACATCTCTCTGCTTTGGCATCACCGTTGGCCAATGCTGTTGCCATGGCTTCATAGGCCTGCATCAAGTGCTTCATGCCATCTGGCATGTTTTCTTCACTATACGTGTCTGTGGTTGAATAACCCACAATTTCGGGCATTCGGTCATCGCCCGACACGATGGTATAACCACAATTACCATCATGTGGAAATACGTAATATCCTCGGCTACTGGTGGTTGATTGTTGCTTGTTCAGCACCTTGGCACGCTTTACCGATTGCAGCCCTATATGCGCTCCATTCTTTGCAGCATGTCTTTCGGCTATCTCGCGAGCTTGCCGAAACGAACGGTTCTCTGCCAACACTGGCATTGCCATCAATAGCAGGAATAACAGAAGTGTGTGTTTTCTCATATTCATGGTTCTTTGGGGTTTGGATTAAACTTCTCTATACTATCATAACGCAAATGTATGACTTTTTCACCATTGTTACAACTTTCGCGCCTTTCTTTTCGCTTTCGCGCAAGTTAGGCGGCGGCTCGGATATGCAAAATTGAAAGTCGCGGGACTTTCATTTTGCATTTCGCTCGCCTTGCACTAACTTTGCACCCAAAAGAAATGATTGTGAGAAAAATACTCCTATATATATTAGTATTGGCAGGCTGTGCAGCATACGCATTGCCCAATGTCAACCAACACCGAAAGAAACAAACTCATAACAATGAACGCATTGTGCTGCGACATGCCGATAATTTGCGCTTCTCTGAATACGAAATGAACAAGGCGCAACGACTCAGCGGCAACGTGATACTGGCACACGCGGGCATGGTGATGCACTGCGACAGCGCTGTGCTGAATGATGACTCACAAACGTTTGACGCTTTCGGACGGGTACGCATCGTGCAGGGCGACACCCTCACACTTAAAGGTGACAAACTGCACTACGACGGCAGCACCCAAATGGCCGAGATGCGCAAAAACGTGGTCATGACGCACCGCAAGCAAATAATGCGCACGGACAGCCTCAACTACGACCGCATGTATAATGTGGGATATTACTTTGAAGGCGGCGAACTGATTGACGGCAACAACCACCTGACATCTGACTGGGGTGAATATCACACTGATACACGCAAGGCCACGTTTAACTACAATGTGGAGCTGAAGAACCCTAAATTCAAACTGATAACCGACACACTGCATTACAACACCATCACTAAATGGGCTGAAATTGTAGGCAAGTCTAACATCTATTCCGGACAGGACCGCATCTACACCGAGCATGGCTTTTATAACACGGTTTCTGAAAAAGTGCGCCTGTACAAGGGGACTAAGGCATTTGGCAAGGATCGCATCATGCAGGGCGACACGGTTTACTACGACAAGAAAACGGGCGTGATGGAGGGGCTCGGCAACGTGTCGTGCGAGGACACCAAAAACAAGAACATTCTCACTGGCGGTTACGCCCGCTACAACGAACTGACTGGCGAGGCCATGGCCACCAAACGGGCTTTGGCACGCGACTACTCACAGGGTAAGGATACGCTCTATGTGCATGCCGACACTTTGCGCATGTTTTCGTACAACCTCAAAACGGACTCTGTCTACCGTGTGCTGCACGGCTATTTCCACGCTCGCGCTTTCCGCACCGACATGCAAATGGTGGCTGACTCGCTGGTGTTCTCATCGCGTACAAAAAAGGTGACGCTCTACCGCGACCCCATTGTGTGGAGTGACAACAAGCAAATAGTGGGCGAGGAAATCAATGCCTATATGAATGATTCCACGCTCGACTCTATTTACGTTGACCGCCAGGCGCTTACCATCGAACGAGTGGACTCTACACACTTTAACCAGGTGGCATCACAACAAATGCGCACCTACTTCGACACGCAGGGCGAGGTGAAGGAAAACCGCGCCATAGGCAACGTAATGGTGGTGAACTACCCGCTCGAAAAGGATAGCACAATCCTTTACCAAAACTATGTCGAAACCGCACAGGCTCGCATGTTTATGCGCAACCGCAAACTGTACAAAATATGGGCGCCAGCCTCGCACGGCTACTTTTACCCCATCGGACTGGCACCTGCCGACCGCACAAAGCTCCCGGGCTTTGCGTGGTTTGACTACATACGCCCTCTGTCGCCTGACGACGTGTTCAACTGGCGTGGCAAAAAAGAGGGCACAACTCTGAAGCCAAGCATAAGGCGCGAGGCTCCTCTTCAAAAATTATAACAACCGCGTTGGCGGAATTAGTAAACGAGTTAACAGGTTGACAAGTTAACAGGCAAATATATTCTGGAGTATTTATAGTATTAAATGTCAGAATATATAAGAAACATAAAACTAACATACTTGTTAACCCGTTAACTTGTTTACTAATTTCGCCTACTTATATATATTTATATGAGTGATATCATACATCTGCTGCCCGACTCTGTGGCCAACCAAATTGCTGCAGGCGAGGTGATACAGCGTCCAGCATCTGTCATAAAGGAGTTGGTTGAGAACGCTCTCGACGCCGGCGCCACCCACATACAAGTGGTGGTTGAAGACGCCGGCAAGACACTCGTGCAGGTGGTTGACAACGGCTGTGGCATGAGCGACACCGATGCACGCTTGTCATTTGAACGTCACGCCACATCTAAAATTCAGCAGGCCACCGACCTGTTTGCACTGCGCACCATGGGCTTCCGCGGCGAGGCGCTTGCCTCAATAGCCGCTGTGGCCCAGGTCGAGCTGCGCACCAAGCAGCAGGGTAAAGACCTTGGCACGAGCATCTGCATCGAGGGGTCAAAGGTCACTTGCCAAGAACCCGTGGCCTGTCCGGCCGGAGCCAACTTTGCTGTGCGCAATTTGTTTTTCAACATACCGGCGCGCCGCAAGTTCTTAAAGTCCAACCAAACAGAGTTGGCCAACATCACAAGCGAGTTTGAGCGCATAGCACTCGCCCACCCCGACATAGCTTTCACGCTCCACTCTGGCGGCAGTGTCATGCTTGATTTGCCAAGCGGCAACTTCCGCCAACGCATCGTGGGCATATTCGGCCGCCGCATCGACAAACACCTCGTGCCGGTTGAGGTTGACACCACACTGGCACACATCAGCGGTTTTGTGGGCATGCCCGCTGCAGCACGACGCAAGAATGCACACCAATATCTCTTCGTCAACGGACGTTTCATGCGCCACCCTTATTTTGCCAAGGCCATACTCACAGCCTACGAACGTCTAATTCCCGACGGACAACAAGTGCCGTTCTTTATCAACTTTGAGGTTGACCCCGCACGCATTGATGTCAACATTCACCCTACAAAAACTGAAATAAAGTTTGAGGACGACAGCGCCATATTCCAAATTCTGCTGGCAGCTGTCCGCGAATCGTTGGGCAAATATGGCGCCGTGCCAGCCATCGATTTCAACACCGAGGGGCGTCCCGACATACCTACGTTCAACAACGAGTTCAATGCGTCATCTGCCCCCATTGCGCCGCCAACCATTCATGTCAACACGGCATTCAACCCCTTCGACACAGGCAGCCAGGCCGAAGCCAGCAGCAATGACTTTGCGCCACATGGCAGCGACAACTCTTCTGCGGCAGCATACCGCACACACCACCCCGCACCTGCCCCACTCGACTGGCAGCAGATTTACGAAAACGCACAAAGGCAGGCTGCCCAGCAACCACAAGCTGCCAACCAAGGTGATGCGACCATTGAGATTGAGAGTCATTACAACAACGACAACATCCCCGCAAGTGGCACCATGTTTGCCACACCCGATGCCCCCCAACAACCATCGGACAACGCACTCTACAACAATCTGCCGTTGCCCGACCAAAACGAGTGGCAAGCCAAGAGTGCCGCCGACCTGTTGCAGTATAACGGCCGCTACATTGTGACGGGCATCAGCTCGGGACTGGCACTTATCGACCAGCACAAAGCGCACATGCGCATCTTGTACGAGCGATACATCAAGCAACAGCAGGCACACAAAGCGCCCTCGCAGCAAATGCTCTTTCCCGAGCCATTCACCACGTCACCCTCTGAGGGCATTGTGCTTGAACAAATTATGCCGCAGCTCAAGGAGGTGGGATTTGACATCACCACCACAGCCCCCAACACCTACGAAATATCAGGCACCCCCGTCGGCACTGAAGGCTTGTCGCCTACCGCCCTCGTCACCTCTATCCTGACCGATGCCATTGCCGGGCAAGCTGATGCCGCCGCCACCATCGGACACATCATTGCGCTGGCCCTCGCCCGCAAGGTGGCCATGCCTGTGGGCCAATACCTCACCACCACCGAAATGAGCGAACTCATTGGCCAACTTTTCAGCTGCGAGTCACCGGCCATCACACCCGACGGAGCGCCCACAATGATTATTATCAATCCCGAAAAAATGTTTTAGACGCGCCTTTAGGTGTCATAAGCCGCCAAAACGCACAATACACCTTACAAAATAAGTCTAAATCACGGCATAAAAGCTATTTTTCACGCAAAAAGTTGCGTCAAACACACAAGTATACTTAACTTTGCAATGAATTGCAGGCAAAAGTAGCCCCCTACAAATGCCGCGCAATACATAACGACAACAAAACAAATACAATATTATTAATAGTTTCAAATCATCTAATTATGAAAAAATTAATGATTGCACTCGCCTTTGTAGGTCTTGCATCGACCACAACGGCTATGGCTCAAGACACTGAAGTTCCTACCAAGAAGTACAGTGTGGCCACCAACTCATTCTGGGCTAACTGGTTTGTAAGCGCTGGTGTATCTGGTACAGCTTACTACACTTCACAAGAGCATGGTGTTAGCAACAACCCATTCAGCGACAAGCGTGGTACTATCGGATTCACTGTAGCCGTGGGTAAGTGGTTTACTCCGGGCATCGGTCTTCGTACTAAGTTCGACGCTATCAAGGGTAAGCAGGTTAACTCTGAAACGAGCCACCCTCTCTATACCGCACTCAACGTTCACGAGGACGTTATGTTCAACCTCTCTAACATGTTCTGCGGTTACAACGAAAAGCGCGTTTGGAACTTCATTCCTTATGTAGGTATCGGTGTATCAACTAAGCTGAACAACGGCAAGAATGCTGACATCTACTACACTGCAGGTTTACTGAACAACTTCCGCGTAAGCAAGCACGTTCAAATTTTTGCTGACCTCAGCGTAGGTGCTACTGAAGGTTCTCTTGACCAGGCTGCCAACGACAACTGGGCAGGCTACAAGAAGAACAAGATGAAGCACTGGGACAAGGATCTCCGCCTCGACGTAGGTGTTACTTACAACCTCGGCAAGTGCACTTGGGACAAGGTGCCCGATGTTGACGCCCTCATGGCTATGAACAAAGAGCAGATGGACGCCCTCAACCAGTCACTCAAGGAGCAGCAGGACGAAAATGCACGTCTGCGCGATATGCTTGCTAACGCCAAGAACCAGCCTGTTGTTAACAACAAGGAATTCGTTGGTACTACTTCAAGCGTATTCTTCAACATCAACTCTGCTAAGGTTGCCAGCCGCAAGGATCTCGTTAACGTGAAGGAAGTTGCCGAGTATGCTAAGGCTAACAACTCTAAGATCGTTGTTACTGGTTACGCTGATAGCAAGACTGGTTCTGCCGAATACAACCAGAAGCTCTCTCAGAAGCGTGCCGAGACTGTTGCTAACGAACTCGTTAAGATGGGCGTTAACCGCGACAACATCATCACCGAAGCTAAGGGTGGTGTAATGAACCTCGAGCCGTTCTCATACAACCGTCGTGCTACTGTTAAGATTCAGTAATCCTTATTTGAACACTTAACGGTTCATATATCTCTTATCAAGGGCTGCGCCAAGTTGGTGCAGCCCTTGTTTTGTATTATTCCTTCTATATAACAAAGTTCAAATATCATCTTTGTTATTATCTCAACTTGTTTGCCATTCTGGCAAAGGGAACTGTCCGGTAAAACACCGTTAACGAACGCAAGCACCAAACGCTACCACTAATGGGGGCGACGCGTCTCGCGTCGGGAAAATATGCTGCTATTATTTTGTAGCGTGCATTATTCTCTCCTTTCTCTATTCCGACGCAGGGACGAGGCTGCTGAAAAATTCTCCGACGCGAGACGCGTCGCCCCCATTAGTGGTAGCGTTTAGAGGTAGCGCTTGGCGGTAGCGTTTGGTGCTTGAAGAAACGCAAGCACTAATGGGGGCGACGCGTCTCGCGTCGGGCAGAGAAAGGAAAGGCATACGAACTCTGCTAAATAATAGCAGCATCTTTTCCCGACGCGAGACGCGTCGCCCCCATTAGAGGTAGCGTTTAGTGGTAGCGTTTGGTGCTTGAGTCTGTTCGTAGGTTTACTTTTTTGTTTTGCACTTCGCTCACCTTGCACTACTTTTCACCGTCAAAGTAGGCGGCGGTTCGGAAGTGAAAACAAAAAAAGACTTTTTTGTTTTGCACTTCGCTCACCTTGCACTACTTTTGCACCATAAAACAGAAAACTATGCAAAAGAATTTGGTAATAGTCGAGTCTCCTGCCAAGGCCAAAACCATCGAAAAGTTTCTTGGAGCAGACTATAAAGTCATGTCAAGTTACGGACATATCCGCGACTTGAAAAAGAAAAACTTTGGCGTTGACCTCGACACCTTCGAACCGCAATACGAAATACCCGCCGACAAAAAGAAAGTAGTGAGCGACTTGCGTGCACAAGCCAAAAAATCGGAGGCTGTGTGGCTCGCGTCCGATGAGGACCGCGAGGGGGAAGCCATATCATGGCACCTGGCCGAAGTGCTCGGCCTCGACCCCAAAGAAACCAAGCGCATCGTCTTTCACGAAATCACAAAGCCGGCCATTCTCGCAGCCATCGAGCATCCGCGACACATCGACCTCAATCTGGTCGATGCGCAACAAGCTCGCCGTGTGCTCGACCGCCTGGTAGGCTTCAAACTGTCACCCGTATTGTGGCGCAAAGTGCGCCCGAGTCTCTCAGCAGGCCGTGTACAAAGCGTGGCCGTGCGACTCATCGTTGAACGTGAACGCGAAATACAACAGTTCAAACCCGAAGAGAGCTACCGCGTCACAGCACTTTTTGATGTACCCGATGACAAAGGACACACCACCCCGTTGCGTGCCGAACTCAACAAACGGTTCAGCAGCAAGGAGCAGGCCGAGGCTTTCCTCGAGTCATGCAAGCAGGCCAGCTACACCATCGACAGCATCAGCAAGCGCCCTACCCAGCGCACACCGGCACCCCCATTTACCACGTCCACACTGCAACAAGAGGCCGCACGCAAACTCGGGTTCCCCGTTGCCGTAACCATGCGCGTGGCACAGAGCCTTTACGAGTCAGGACTCATCACCTACATGCGTACCGACTCTATGAACCTCTCCGACCTCTGCCTCAACAGTTGCGCACCGGTCATTACCAACATCATGGGGGCCAACTACCACCAACGCCGCACCTACCACACCCATGCCAAAGGGGCACAGGAGGCACACGAAGCCATACGCCCCACCGACATGGCACGACAGACCATCACCGGCGACAGCCGCGAGCAACGCCTGTACGAACTGATTTGGAAACGTACCATCGCCTGCCAAATGGCCAACGCCCAACTTGAGCGCACCACGGTCAACATCAGCGTTACAAGTGCCACAGCCAACCACAACGGCTGCTACTTCCAGGCCACCGGCGAAGTTGTAAAGTTCGACGGTTTCCTGCGTGTCTATCGTGAGAGCCAAGGCGATGATGACAATGCCAATGCCACCGACGAGTCACGTCTGCTGCCCCCCATGAGCGAGGGACAGAACCTGCAAAACCAAGAGATTGTAGCCCAACAGCGCTTTACACAACAACCACCGCGCTACACCGAGGCTTCGCTCGTGCACAAACTCGAGGAGTTAGGCATCGGCCGCCCGTCAACCTACGCCCCCACCATATCTACCATTCAAAACCGCGAATATGTGGTCAAGGGCGACAACGAGGGACAACCACGCAACTACTGCCAGCTCACACTGGCCGGCAACAACATAACCGAACAAACGCTCACCGAAAACGTGGGCAGCAACCGCGGCAAACTTGTACCCACCGACACAGGACTCGTGGTCAATGACTTCCTGATGGAATACTTCCCCGAAATCATGGACTACAACTTCACCGCCAACGTTGAGAAACAATTCGACGAGGTGGCTGAAGGCAAGGAGAACTGGACACAAATGATCAGCGACTTCTACAAGGATTTTGACCCGCAGGTTGAACGCACACTCAACGAAAAGACCGAGCACCGTGTGGGCGAACGCGAACTCGGCACCGACCCGCAAACAGGCAAACCCGTGAGCGTAAAGATTGGACGTTTTGGTCCCGTAGTGCAAATTGGCACACCAAGCGACGACGAGAAACCGCGCTTTGCCAACCTCAACAAAGGCCAGAGCATCGAGACCATCACACTCGACGAGGCACTCGACCTGTTCAAGTTGCCACGCACCTTGGGCGAGTTTGAAGAGCAAACTGTCAAAGCCAACGTAGGACGCTTCGGCCCCTACGTGCAAATTGGCAAACTGTTTGTGTCCATACCAAAGGGCGAGGACCCCATGGACATCACACTCGACCGTGCCATCGAGCTTATAAAGGACAAACGCGACAAGGAGGCTAAAAGCCACCTCAAGCAATTTGCCGAAGAGCCCGAACTCGAAGTGCGCGCCGGCCGTTGGGGCCCCTACATCAGCTATCAAGGCAAAAACTACAAAATACCCAAAAAAGATGCCGACCGCGCCGCCGAACTCTCCCTCGACGAGTGCAAGCAAATCATTGCATCTGAAAGTAAAAAGCCTGCCACACGCACACGCTCACGAGCCACTAAAAAATAAGCAACTGTCATGAACAAAAGCATCATTTTAGTAGGCTACATGTGCGTGGGGAAAACCACCATCGGACGCGACCTTGCCAAACTGATGAACCGCACCTTCTACGACCTTGACTGGTACATCGAGGAGCGCTACCACACCAAGGTGAGCCAAATATTTGCCGAAAAGGGCGAAGCACACTTCCGCGACCTCGAGCGCCGCATGCTACACGAAGTGGCAGAGTTCGAAAATGTCGTGCTTTCATGCGGCGGGGGCACACCCTGCTTTTTCGACAACATCGACTACATGAACCAAGTGGGCGAAGTATTCTACCTCAAAGCCTCGCCCGAAACCATCTTGCAACACCTGTCAATGAGTCGGGGCGAGCGTCCGCTGCTCAAGGACAAAACACCCGAGCAACTGCAACAGTTCGTCACAGAACAGTTGGCACAACGCGAACCGTTCTACAGCAAGGCACGCCACATTGTCGATGTCAACGTGCTCGACTCATTCGACAAAATCAAGTTCGTTACACAGGACATTGCCAATGCCATTGGCTGACGCCCCTCGCTGACACACGAACCCACTACAATAATAAAACCTACAAGCAGGTGCACCTATCAGGACACAGTGTAAAAACGACACCTGCGCAACATATTAAAATCCCTACATAATATAATATCACCTTGCCCGCTATGCGTAAATGGAGAATTGAAGATTCTGAGGAGCTCTACAACATCAAAGGTTGGGGAGTCAACTACTTTGGCATCAACGAAAAAGGCCACGCCTACGTGTCACCACGCAAAGACGGTGTACGCGTCGACCTCAAAGAGATAGTTGACGAACTCAACTCGCGCGACATCACAGCCCCCGTGCTTCTGCGTTTCCCCGACATATTGGATAACCGTATCGAAAAGACCTCAGACTGTTTCAACCAGGCTGCCAAAGAGTATGACTACAAAGCCGAACACTTTATAATCTACCCCATCAAGGTCAACCAGATGCGCCCCGTGGTCGAAGAAATTATCAGCCACGGCAAGAAATATAACCTTGGTCTTGAAGCCGGCTCCAAACCCGAGTTGCACGCTGTGCTCGCCACCAACATGGACTCTGACAGCCTTATCATCTGCAACGGCCACAAAGACCAAAACTTTATCGAACTGGCCCTGCTCGGTCAGAAAATGGGCAAACGCGTGTTTCTGGTAGTTGAAAAGCTGCCCGAACTCATCACCATTGCCCGCACAGCCGAAAAACTTGGCGTGCGCCCCAACCTCGGCATACGCATCAAGTTAGCAGCCAGCGGCACCGGCAAGTGGCAAGAGAGCGGCGGCGACGCCTCAAAGTTCGGCCTCAACTCTTCCGAACTGCTCGACGCCTTGCGCATGCTCGACGAAATGGGCATGCACGACTGCCTCAAGCTCATACACTTCCACATCGGCTCACAAATAACCAAAATACGCCGCATCTCCACAGCACTGCGCGAGGCTGCCCAATTCTATGTGCAGTTGCACGCCATGGGCTTCAACATCGAATTTGTCGACTGTGGCGGCGGACTTGGCGTCGACTACGACGGCACACGCTCAAGCAACTCCGAAAGTTCGGTTAACTATTCCATTCAGGAGTATGTCAACGACTGCGTCTACACATTTGTCGATGCGGCCAACAAAAACAACATACCCCACCCCAACCTCATCACCGAGGGCGGACGCTCGCTCACCGCACACCACTCTGTGCTCATTGTCGACGTAATGGAGAGCGTGAGCATGCCCCACATGAGCGAGGATTTCCACCCCACCGAACAGGACCACCAGCTTGTACACGACCTTACCGAGATATGGGACAAGCTCTCGCCCCGCTCCATGCTTGAGGACTGGCACGATGCGCAGGACATTCGCGATGAGGCGCTCGACCTCTTCCGCCACGGCATCATCGACCTCAAAACGCGTGCACAGATCGAAAGTCTGTACTGGAGCATCACACGCGAAATCAGCGAACTGGCACACCACCAAAAGCATGTGCCCGACGAACTGCGCACACTCGACAAGATGATGGCCGACAAATACTTCTGCAACTTTTCGCTCTTCCAGTCACTGCCCGACTCGTGGGGTATCGACCAACTGTTCCCCATCATGCCCATTGAGCGTCTCAACGAGCGTCCCACCGTGTCAGCCACACTACAGGACATCACCTGCGACTCTGACGGCAAAATATCGGCCTACGTCAACTACAACCAACAAACGTCCTACCTGCCGTTGCATGCCTTCCGCGAGGGCGAGCACTACTACATTGGCGTGTTCCTTGTAGGAGCCTACCAAGAGATTTTGGGCAACATGCACAACCTCTTTGGCGACACCAACGCCGTGCACGTCACCGTCGACGAAGATGGTTACAGCATCGACAAGACCATTGATGGTGAAACCGTGGCCGATGTGCTCGAGTATGTGCAATACGACCCCAAGCGCCTTGTGCGCCGTCTCGAAACATGGGTCAGCAAGGCTGTCAAGGAGGGCAAGATAACCACCGAGGAGGGCAAGGAGTTCATCTCCAACTACCGCTCTGGCCTGTATGGCTACACTTACCTTGAATAAAATTATTGTTGTCTGGTAAGCTGTGTACCTTTGTTCATAGTTACCGAACATCTTTCAAAAAACTTTAAGGGCTGAATTCCAACCGAGGAATTCAGCCCTGATTTTATATTAAGTAGGTGTTCAAATTTATTTTATACAATCAGCAGGTGTCATTTTCACATTGAAAGCACGTTCTCGAGGCGCATCTATCTCCTTCGTCCTCGGTCACATAGCCCGCTATGTTCCCTCACACGAAGGAGATATCTGCGTCCCGATAACGCACTTTCAATGTAAAAATAATTTTGAACACCTACTTATTGTTATCCGGTAAACCACTCTGATATTATGCTCACGGATCGCACCGATTACACGGATTCTTTCACTCATGAAACGTGCTTTAGCACCACGGAGATGACGGATTTGACGGATTTTGTGAGCATTGCATGCTCACTTCGCTATTGGCCCGTAACGTACCCGTGGCGAAATACGTTAGCACAGATTATGTAGTAAGGGATCTTTCTGCAGCAACGAGCTAATAGCGAAGTGAGCATGCAATGCTCACAAAATCCGTAAAATCCGTCATCTCCGTGGTGCTAAAGCACGTTGCACAAGCAAAAGAATCCGTGCAATCGGTGCGATCCGTGAGCATAATATCAGAGTGGTTTTACCGGGCAATATAATTTTATATCGAGAATGCTTTTGCCCTTACAGGCAAGGCGTTCACAATTGACTTTTTTGCTAAATCGTTTTGGGGGAATTGCAAGTTGACTGAAACGTGCTGCAAAAAAAAGCGGCCTCTAAACGAAAGCTACTACCAAGCGCTACCAAGCGCTACCTCTAAACGCTAACTCTAAACGCTAACTCCAAACGCTAACTCTAATGGGGGCGACGCGTCTCGCGTCGGAGAAATATGCAGCTATTATTTAGCAGAGTTCGTATTTCCCTTCCCTTTCTCTATCCCGACGCGAGACGCGTCGCCCCCATTAGAGCTAGCGTTTAGAGCTTGCGTTTAGAGATAGCGTTTAGAGGTAGCGTTTAGAGCTAGCGTTTAGAGCTTGCGTTTAGAGATAGCGTTTAGAGATAGCGTTTAGAGATAGCGTTTAGAGATAGCGCTTAGAGGTAGCGTTTGATGCTTGAGTCCGTTCGCATGTTTACGTTTTACCGGACTGCAATAATTTTGAATACCTACTTATTCTTTTAAGTGCACAATTTGTCTGCACTCTACACTATTTGTCTGCACTGC
>OLIS01001498.1_pt1 | contig 16791 bp, 16 predicted proteins | sample 1601351 | NCBI WGS metagenome assembly OLIS01 (sample SAMEA2452122, study PRJEB22498) | human gut metagenome | biome: human feces; feature: human gut; material: feces | place: Australia | collected 2012
GAATGGTGAGGCTGCTGGAACCGCAGGTCTTGCAAAACGTCTCGAAGGCATCCAGATTGTTCTTGTGCCAAAGAATGGTAAGGCACCAGCGATGCGCTATCAGGGTATTACCAGTGTGAAAACACAGGCATACATAAAAAAATAAATCAGGGAGAAATCTCTACGATAAAATCTTGAAAAAAAGTGTATAACTGTATATAATCAAACAGGAAATTACAAAGAATAAATTATTATAAATTAAAGGAGATAAACAATGAGTAAGAAACCAGTTGTATTGATGGTACTTGATGGCTATGGCATTACAGACAAGACAGAAGGTAATGCAATTTACATGGCAAACACACCTGTGATGGATAAGCTGATGGCAGAGTGTCCATATGTAAGAGGAAATGCTTCCGGACTTGCAGTTGGACTTCCAGACGGACAGATGGGTAACTCTGAGGTTGGTCATATGAATATTGGCGCCGGAAGAATTATTTATCAGGATCTGACATCGATCACAAAGGCAATCGAGGATGGCGATTTCTTCGAGAACGAAGCAATGCTTGAGGCGATTGAGAACTGCAAGAAGAACAATTCAGATCTTCATCTGTGGGGACTTCTTTCCGATGGCGGTGTACACAGCCACAATACACATCTGTATGGTATCTTAGAGCTTTGCAAGAAGCAGGGCTTTGATCGCGTATATGTACATCCATTCTTAGATGGTAGAGATACACCTCCAGCATCTGGTAAGGATTATGTTGCAGCACTCGTTGATAAGATGCAGGAGATCGGAGTCGGTAAGGTCGCAAGTATTTCCGGTCGTTACTATGCAATGGATCGTGATAACAACTGGGATCGTGTAGAGAAAGCTTATGCAGCTATGGTATATGGCGAGGGCGTAAAGGCTGCAGATCCAGTACAGGCAGTTGCAGATTCTTATGCAAATGATAAGACAGATGAGTTTGTTCTTCCTACTGTTATCGAGGCAGATGGAAAGCCGGTTGCAACCGTAAAGGCAAACGATTCCGTTATCTTCTTTAACTTCCGTCCAGACCGTGCACGTGAGATCACAAGAGCATTCTGTGCAGATGAGTTTACAGGATTTGAGCGGAAAGGTGGAAAGCTGCCACTGACATATGTATGCTTCAAGGATTACGATGAGTCTATCCCGAACAAGATCATCGCTTTCAAGAAGCAGGAGATCAAGAATACACTTGGAGAGTATCTTGCTGCAAATGGTTTGAAGCAGCTTCGTACCGCTGAGACAGAGAAATATGCACATGTTACATTCTTCTTCAACGGTGGTGTTGAAGAGCCAAACAAGGATGAGGACAGAGTACTTGTAAAGTCTCCAGCTGTTGCAACTTACGATCTGCAGCCAGAGATGAGTGCACCGGAAGTATCTGAGAAGCTGAATGCAGCCATCCGTTCCGGTAAGTATGATGTGATTATCATCAATTTTGCAAACACAGACATGGTAGGACATACTGGTGTGATCCCTGCTGCTGTAAAGGCTGTTGAGACAGTTGACCAGTGTGTAGGAACTGCGGTAGAAGCAATCAAGGAAGTAGACGGCGTTCTCTTTATCTGTGCAGACCACGGAAATGCAGAGCAGATGATTGATTACAAGACAAAGGCACCTCATACGGCACATACAACCAACCCGGTTCCATTTATCCTTGTAAATTACGACGACAGCGTAAAGCTTCGTGAGGGTGGATGCTTAGCTGATATCGCTCCGACATTACTTGAGATCATGGGACTTCCACAGCCGGAAGAGATGACAGGGAAGTCATTGATCGTAAGATAGGAAAGGAATGATACCAACGAAGAAATTCTTAAAAGAGTTTAAAGAGTTTGCTTTAAAGGGCAATGTGATGGAACTCGCCATCGCAGTTATTATTGGTGGTGCATTTCAGGGAATAATTACAGCTTTTACGGATGATTTTATCAATCCAATCATCAATAGTATTGGTGGCGCTGAATTAGGTGGACGTTTCGAAATTTTCAATACTGGACAGTATATTGAATATGGTGCATTTATTACAGCTGTTATTAATTTCTTGATTATGGCATTTGTTATATTCCTCTTGATGAAAGCGGTTAATAAGATTTTGTCATTGGGACATAAAAAAGAGGAAACAGCTCCACTTACCAGAAAATGCCCATATTGCTACGGAGAGATCGATATCAAGGCAACAAAATGTATGCATTGTGCATCCGATGTCTCTGACAGCGCCCAAGGCTAAGTGATGATAGAAAATGGAATGTATGCAGATTTTATTTTTACTATATGAGACTAAATAAATATGAGACCTTTTTCGGTAGACCACTATTGTAAATTATAGATTTTGTATATAGAGTTGTGGTTGCTTACCAATTCTTAGCAGACCATTGGAGCATGTCGGCACTTAATGAGATGCATCGGTAATTTATTACCGACTGCATCGAATTTAGTACCGCTACATGCGGAAGTGAGCGAGAGCACGTCTGCAAAGAATTGAGTAAGCAACCACAACTCGTATAAAAAAAGTATATTTTACAACTATCCACTGAAAAAGGTTTTTCTTATTCTAATATCAGGAGGAAAGAAGATTGAATTTTCTAGAGGAACGCATCTTAAAAGATGGCATAGTAAAAGAAGGAAATGTACTGAAGGTCGACAGCTTTCTGAATCACCAGATGGATGTCCGCCTGTTCGATCAGATTGGCGAGGAGTTCAAGCGCCGATTTGCAGATGAGAAGATCAATAAGATTCTGACAATTGAGGCATCCGGCATCGGCATTGCCTGTATCGTCGCAAGACATTTTGATGTACCGGTTATCTTCGCGAAGAAGTCGAAGAGCATCAACATCGAAGGTGATGTGTATGTGGCAGAGGTAGAATCTTTCACACACAAGTGCAAGAATCAGGTTATCGTATCGAAGAAATTCTTAAACCCTGAGGATAAAGTCCTGATCATCGATGATTTCCTTGCGAACGGCTGTGCCCTGCAGGGACTTATCTCAATCGTGAAATCCGCAGGCGCTGAAGTATCCGGTATCGGAATTGCCATCGAGAAGGGCTTCCAGCCGGGTGGACAGGTAATCCGCAATCTCGGATTCCATCTGGAATCCCTTGCAATTGTGGATAGCATGGATTATACAACGGGTGAAATTAAATTCAGAGAGAATGCATAAGACGAGTAAGACAGAAGCTTCGATTGAAAATATTTACAGATTAGAGGGAAGAGTGCCGGTTGCCAAGGCAATTCCGTTTGGATTACAGCATATTCTGGCGATGTTTGTTGCAAATATCGCTCCAATCATCATTGTAGCGGCAGCTTGCGGATTAAGTGCGAGTGAGAGCGCCGGACTTGGCAGAGATGCGACGACGAAGGAGACATCCGGTTCGATTGCCTGTGACGGTTTTGTCAGCGCATTATCGTCGGTATTTGGCTGTCTGCCGATCACTTCATTTAGCCAGAATGTCGGCTTGGTTGCCATGACGAAGGTCGTAAACCGTTTTACGATTGCAACCGGTGCGGTTATTATGATCTTAGCGGGAATCTTCCCGATCTTCGGCGCTGTGCTTGCAACATTGCCGGATGCGGTACTTGGCGGCTGTACGATCATGATGTTCGGTACGATTGTCGTAAGCGGTATCCAGATGCTTGGCAGATGTGGCTATACACAGAGAAACATTACGATTACAGCACTTTCCTTAAGTATTGGTCTTGGATTTACACAGGTGCCGGAGATTTTCGCAATCTTCCCTCGTATTGTCCAGACGGTATTTGCCGAAAACTGCGTCGCTGTTGTATTTATCGTCGCAATCATTCTGAATCTTGTACTTCCGAAGAACATGGAGGCACATACGATTGAGACAGAAACAGAGACAACTGCAGAATAACATCTGAATTTAATATTGAAATAATCGAAACGTCCTGTGAAAAAACCACTGCAGGACGTTTTTTATATGTAACTTATGTATAAAAAGCTCCGATTCGGAAATAATTAGCTTAGATGTAAAAATTTTTGGAGGCTGATTTTGATGGATCGGATAAAATATATACATGCAAGAGAGATACTGGATTCCCGTGGAAATCCAACGGTAGAGGTAGAGGTCGTAACAGAAAATGGTGCGGCGGCGATCGCATCGGTGCCTTCCGGCGCTTCGACCGGAGAATACGAGGCACATGAGCTGCGCGATGATGAGCGGAGATATATGGGAAAAGGCGTGGAGAAGGCAGTGACGAATGTCAATACACGGATCAGTGACCGGCTCGTTGGCGTTGATGTGTTCAATCAGGCGTTGATCGACAAATACCTGACGGAAGCAGATGGAACCGAGAACAAATCGCGATTTGGAGCCAATGCAATTTTAGGAGTGTCACTGGCTGTTGCCCGTGCAGCAGCGAATTCCCTGCGTATGCCATTATATCGTTATATCGGTGGAATCAACGCGAAGAAAATGCCGCTTCCGATGATGAACATATTAAATGGTGGCTGTCATGCAGATAATACTGTGGATCTGCAGGAATTCATGATTGCTCCGGTTGGGGCAGATTCGTTCAAGCATTGCCTGGAAATGAGTGCAGAGATCTACCACACCTTGAAGCGCGTGCTGCATGAAAATGGACTTTCAAACGGTGTAGGAGACGAAGGTGGATTTGCACCAAACCTCGCAACCTCAGCACAAGTACTCGACTATCTGGTGCTTGCGATCAAGGAAGCAGGCTATAAACCATATGAAGATGTGAAGATCGCCATTGATGCAGCAGCAAGTGAGTTGTATGATGAGACAAGCGGGCTATATTATTTCCCTGGAGAAAGCCGGATGGCAGGCAGGGAGATCTATCGTAATTCTGAGGAAATGGTGCAGTATTACGAGGATTTGATAGGGAAATATCCGATTTACTCCATTGAAGATGGACTCGATGAAAATGATATGAAGGGCTGGAAGGTGCTTACATTCCGGCTTGGCGAGAAGGTACAGCTTGTCGGCGATGATCTGTTTGTCACAAATGTTGGGCGCTTAAAGCAGGGAATCGAGGACGGTATTGCAAATGCGATTCTTATCAAGTATAATCAGATTGGAACTTTGACAGAGGCGATGGATGCCATTGAGCTTGCTAAGAAATCCGGTTATAAGACGGTGATTTCTCATCGCTCGGGCGAGACAGAGGATTCTTTCATTGCGGATCTGGCAGTTGCGGTGAATGCTGGACAGATTAAGACGGGTGCCCCGTGTCGTTCTGACCGTACGTCAAAGTACAACCAGCTTCTTCGGATAGAAGAAGAGCTTGGGAAATTAGCCATTTATGGAGATTTTCCTACTGCAAAATAAAATATTGCCATACAAATGCCAAATTTAGCAGATTTTTCTTAAATTATATATTGTATTTACGAAATTCTTATGGTAATATGTTCAAGTATGAGTTAAAATAATAAGGAGGAATTCTCGTGAAGACAGCGTTAATTATAATATTTTTGGTAATATCTGTTATCTTGGCAGTTATCGTTATGATGCAGGAAGGTAAAGGCGGTTTGTCCGGCGCAATCAGCGGCGGTGGCGCAGATACCTATTGGAGCAAGAACAAAGGAAAATCCAAAGAGTCTGTATTGAAGAAGGTTACAGTCGTTCTTGGTGTTCTGTATTTTGCACTGGCTTTGGTCCTGTCATCAAAATTCATTTAGATTTTACAAGCTGCTTTGATAAAAAGCAGCTTATTTTTTTGGGAGGTGTTACGTTATGGGAGAAAAAAGAGAACGCGTAAAACAGAAGTTATATGATTTTATTTGTGATGAACAGTACAAGCCGATGCGTCTCAAAGACATCCGTTTCCTGCTTCAGGTTAAGGATGCCGATAAAAAACGTGTGGAAGAAGCATTAAACGAACTGGTAGAAGAAGGAAAGATTACTGTTACCCCGAAGGGTAAATATAAGAAACTGGATGATAAATTCTTAGTCGGTGATTATATCGGCAACAAAAAGGGATATGGATTTGTCCGTGTAGAAGGATATAAGGACGATTTCTTTATTCCAGCCAAGTTTTCGATGGGAGCCTTTCACGGGGATCGTGTCATGATTGCACCGGATTCTTATACGAAACAGGGAAAAAGCACCGAGGCAAAGGTTACTCAGATTTTAAAGCGTGGACTTACAACAATTGTTGGAACATATGACAAACAGCAGAACTTTGGCTTTGTGATTCCAGATAACCAGAAGGTAGCAGATGATATCTTTGTTGCAAAGAAGGATTCTATGGGGGCAATGACTGGACACAAGGTTGTATGCAGGATTACCAACTATGGTGCGGATCATAAATCTCCGGAAGGCGAGATTATTGAGATCTTAGGACATGTGAATGATCCAGGCACGGACATACTTTCGGTTGTACGGGCATATGATATACCAGTGGAATATCCGGACAAGGTCATGGATTCCCTGAAAGATATTCCAGATGAAGTGGACGAAGCGGATTTTGTCGGACGTACGGATTTCCGGGCACTTCCAACCGTAACAATTGATGGTGAAGACGCAAAAGACTTGGATGATGCGATTACGTTATCTTTTGAAGATGGTGTCTATACATTGGGTGTACATATTGCGGATGTATCGCATTATGTAAAGGAGAAATCCCCACTTGATAAGGAAGCATTGAAGCGTGGAACAAGCTGCTATCTTGTGGATAGTGTCATCCCGATGCTGCCACACAAATTATCAAATGGTATCTGTTCTTTGAATGCCGGTACAGACCGTCTCACACTTAGCTGTGTGATGAAGTTTGACAAAAAAGGCAAGCTGTTGGATCATACGATCTGTGAGGGTATCCTGCATGTCGATGAACGTATGACTTATACAAATGTTGAGAAGATCTTAGAGCGGAGTGACGAGGAAGTATTGAAACGGTATGAACCTCTCGTGCCAATGTTTGATCTGATGCTGGAGCTTTCCACAATTCTTCGGAAGAACCGCCGAAAACGTGGTTCGATTGATTTTGATGTTGCTGAGACAAAGATTATTGTGGATGAAAACCACAAGCCAGTGGAAATCAAGCCATATGACCGGAATCCTGCAACGAAGATCATCGAGGATTTCATGCTGGCTGCCAATGAGACAATCGCAGAAGACTATTTCTGGCAGGAGCTACCGTTTGAATATCGTGTCCATGAGCATCCGGATGAGGAGAAGATCGATATCTTAGCTGCATTCATCAATAATTTTGGATTATTTATCAAGGCGTCGAGAGACGAGACTCATCCAAAGGAACTGCAGAAAATACTCGATGAGATTGAAGGCAAGCCGTATGAGGCACTGATCAGTAAGATGATGCTCCGCTCGATGAAACAGGCACGATACTCAACAGAATGTACCGGACATTTCGGTCTGTCATGCAAGTATTACTGCCATTTTACATCTCCAATCCGCCGGTACCCGGATCTACAGATTCATCGTATCATCAAGGAGAATCTGCACGGTGAACTTTCCGAGAAGCGGATTGAACATTACCGGCATATTCTTCCAACCGTTGCAAATGATAATTCCGCCAAAGAGCGTCGGGCAGAAGAAGCAGAGCGGGATGTCATCAAGTTAAAAGAGATTGAGTATATGTCGGAGCACATCGGGGAAGAATTCGATGGAGTAATCTCAGGCGTTACCTCAAACTACATCTTTGTGGAATTGGATAATACAGTAGAAGGTGCAGTCTCTGTTGCCTATATGTATGATGATTTCTATTATTTCAACGAGCAGGAATATGCGATGGTCGGAGAAAAAACGAAAAAGAAATATCAATTGGGTGACAAAGTGCGCATCAAAGTGTTAAAATGTGATAAAATTAAGAAAACCATTGATTTTTCACTGATTGATGGTAATATAGAAGGAGTTGAAAAAAGTGGCGAAGCAACGAGGGACGAAACTGATAGCCAATAACAAAAAAGCATATCACGATTACTTCATAGAGGACACATACGAGGCTGGCATTGCTTTAGTTGGAACGGAAGTGAAATCTCTCCGTATGGGAAAATGCAGTATCAAAGAGGCGTTTGTCGGATTGGATGGCGATGAGGTATATGTCTATCGCATGAATATATCTCCGTATGAGAAGGGAAATATCTTCAATAAAGATCCACTTCGGACAAGAAAGCTGTTGCTACATCGCTATGAGATCAACAAATTGATCGGACAGCAGAAAATGAAGGGATATACCTTGGTGCCGTTAAAAGTATATTTTAAGGACAGTCTTGTCAAAGTCGAGATTGGATTGGCACGTGGTAAGAAGCTGTACGATAAGCGGGATGATATCGCGAAAAAGGATATGAAACGAGAAGTTGAACGAGACTTCAAGATTCGTAATCTGGGATAAATATGAGAAGTTAAGGTAGGAGAACGTATGAGTCAGGCAAAAGTAGATCGCTATAAGGAAGAGAAGAAGAATCGAAAGAAGATTCAGAAGAAACAAAAAGCAAAACAGGTAGTGGAGATTTTAGTATGTGCCGCTATTTTAGGTGCTCTGGTTGGTTTCCCTCTGGGCAGACATGCATATCAGAAAAACTATGAGACACGCCAGGCAAATAAGACAATCAATGCATCGGTTTACGATTATTGGGCACAACAGTATTGGGCAGCTAATTATACGGGATATGTATTCCCAACAGCAAGCAATAGCGATGCTACTCCAGAAGATGCATCTGCAACAGATGCAGAATAATAGCTTGGTATATACACTTTTAAAGTGGGATATATAGATTTTCGTCAATCAAACCAGGGGTTGTACTGGTTTCGACGGGGGTTTAGAAATTACGGTAGCCATTCGTGGACCAGGACCACGCTAAAACTTGGAAAATAAATATAAACGCAGACGAAAATTACGCGTACGCTGCCTAATTATGGCAGCTGTCAGCTCTAGGTTCCCCACAACTTAGAATCCTGGCATCGACTTAGTGGGACACTCCGGGGCTTAAGCTTTGCGGTTTCGGAAAATTCATGAAGCTACCATATAGGAAAGCCTGTTTGTAGGCGTTTTTGTATGGGAAATCCAATATACAAACTGTAATGGGAGAAGCTGTAATGGAAGAGCTTTCGGACAGGGGTTCGATTCCCCTCAGCTCCATCGCTCAATATGAGCAGGGCACCGCCGTCAGGTGGTAAAAAGAAAAGGCACGGAACTAATCTTCCGTGTCTTTCTTTGGTAAACGTGCATGCATAAATTCATAGATATTCTCACATAATTCCTTCTGCATCATAAATGAAATTGTATAGCGTTCCTTCTCTGTGAAAACATTCAGAATATAAAAAATCATGTTTTCGTCCGGAATAACCATCGTCACATGCTTGATCTGATCGAAGTCGTAATGGGTAGTTCCATATTTATGTTCGATCGTAAAGCCGGTGTCATCAAAGATATAGGTTGCTGAAAATGCCTGCTTCCGAAAGGACATCACTACGAGATAGATTCCGTAGGCACCAACAAATGTAACAAACAACGCTGTTAACACCAGGTGTTTGGCGTAGCCATGGATCATTGTAAATGCCTGCAAGGTGGCGACAAGTAGAAACATAAATCCAAGAAACCGATAGGCAAGCCGGTTTGCACGCCGTTTATTAACAGTATATTTATAGCCCTTCATATTAGAAAATCCTTTCTTTTGATAATCATCTTTTTGAACAGTATTGGAAATACATGGTGTATGATGAATATTCACATATAGATAGTATAGGGGCTTAAAACACTTTATGCAAGTGCATTTTGCATAGATTTAACAATCTTTAACCAAACATTGATAGAATAAAAAGAATGAATGAGGCATATATAAATATTATGGAACAGGAAAAACAGTTACAATTACATATTACAAAAAATGACCGTAAGATTATTACGGATTTTGCAAATTCCTTATCGGATAAGGAATATCAGCTTCGGTGTATGTGGGCGATCCAGATCTTAGAATCGAAGCTGACAATGATCAATCTGGAATTGCAGGAGAATCTGCAGCGCGAGGTTGTTGTGCGGTTAACACACCGTATCAAAAGCGCAGAGAGTATCTTTTTGAAGTTGCGCCGCAAAGGGTATACAATCAACTTAGATAACGCGAAAAAGAAATTGAATGATATCGTTGGCGTCCGGGTGACCTGTATATTCCGGGATGATATCTATGCGTTGGTGGATTGTCTGAAGATCCAGCATGATATCAAGATCCTCAAGATCAAGGATTATATCAAAACGCCGAAATCTTCCGGTTATCAGGGGGTACATATGATTCTGTCTGTCCCGATTTATCTGTCGAAAAAGACAGAATGGATGAAGGTGGAACTACAGCTTCGCACGGTTGCCATGGATTCCTGGTCGGTACTCGACTACCAGCTACTCTATAAGAAAGATCTGGTTGATACTGGGGAAATCGTGCAGGAGTTGAAACGATATTCCGATGTGATTGCCGATATGGATACGAATATGATGCGGTTACGGGATAAGATCAAAGAAATTTAAGCGCCAGTTTGGCGCTTTTTCTTTTAGCAGAAATATCGCTTTACATAGATTTAACAATTCTTTACCTTCTGTTGATAGAAGCAAACTCCAGATTTCGATATTATTCAAGCTATGAGAGCAATTTTGCTTACGGGAAACGCTTGCAAAACAGCTTTCAAATCGGTTAAAAATGCCCAAAAGAGGAAGGAAGAATTAACATGAACGAAAGTATGGCGACTGTGTTCGGTTTGCTGGGAGGTTTGGCACTTTTTATATTCGGAATGAATATGATGAGTGAATCGCTTCAGAAGGTAGCCGGAGACAAAATGAAGAAGGTGTTGGGAGTACTTACACGAAATGCTGTGTGCGGAATGTTGGCGGGCGCACTTGTAACAGCAGTTCTGCAAAGCTCCAGTGCGACAACTGTATTGGTGATTGGTTTTGTCAGTGCCGGATTGATGTCCTTAAAACAGGGTATCTCTGTTATATTCGGTGCAAATATCGGAACGACAATGACCGCACAGCTGATGGCATTTAAGATCAGTGATTATATTATGCCGATTGTATTTATCGGATTTTTGATTGCATTTATTGCGAAGAAAGAGAAGATAAAGTTTGTCGGACAGACAATCTTCGCATTCGGTTTGTTATTTGTTGGTATCGAGATGATGGGCGATGTCATGAAGCCGCTTGCAACAAGCCCGGTATTTATCAATATGATGGAAAAAGTCAGCAATATTCCGGTACTCGGTGTTGGCGTCGGTATGCTTATGACACTCGTTGTACAGAGCAGCTCCGCAACGATTGCGGTATTGCAGAGCTTCGCATCACAGGCAGGCCCGGATGGTGCGAGTGTGATCGGATTAGTTGGCGCAATTCCGATTCTGCTCGGCGATAATATCGGTACAACCATTACCGCAATATTGGCAAGTATCGGACAGTCCAAAGATGCAAAGCGCTGTGCGATTGCACATAGCGTGTTTAATATTACCGGTTCCTTTCTCTTTATCTGGATCATCAAGCCATTTGCAAAGTTTGTTGAGATGATCTCGCCAAAGGGAAATGAACTGGATGTGATTTCAAGGCAGATTGCAAATGCACATATGAGCTTTAATATCATCAATACTCTGATCTGGCTGCCGTTGCTTCCGGTTATGGTGAAGATTGTTATGTTTATTGTCAAAGATGACAAGGAAGTGTCTATCGAAGATTATAAAGAGAAAAGCTTTCTTGACAAAAATGTGATCAGTCAGCCGATTGCAGCTATGTATCTTGTATCCCAGGAGATCCGCCGTGCAGGACGCCTTGTATCAGAAATGATTGGAAATATGAAGGCAACGGTGATGAATAATGATAGCAAAGCGCTTGCTGAGCTAGAAAAAAATGCGAAGCTTGTAACAGAGATTGATGAGAATACTGTCAGCTATATCTCTGGAATGTTCTCGAATGGTTCTCTGACTGAAGAGCAATCATCTACGACTGCGGGACTGTTGTATGTCCTAAATGATATTGCACGTGTCAGCAAGCGGTGTGAGGATGCTTCACCGGTTATACGTGCCAAACTCGAAGGAAAGTATAAATTCTCAAAGGATGCAGTTGAGGAACTTGGAAAAGTAATTGATAACGTAGAAATCATGTATCGGACATCGATTGTCTCACTGGAAAATGGGGATACAAAGACTGCAAGGAAGGTCTTCGATTATCGCAAGGAACTGCGTAATATGGAGAAGAAATTCAACAAGAACCATCTAAAACGTCTGCGGAAAAATAATTGTAAGCCGGAATTTACATATCCGTTTTCAAATGTGTTACATAATCTGGAACGTATCGGTGACAGCTGCAGCGGCATCGTTGAAGAGGTGATGGATAATGTCCGTTTCTTGGAATTGGAGGAAGCATAGCATGAAGCTTAGAGCAAAACATAGATTTCACATATCCATCGTAAGTTTTTTGTGCGTGGGTACATTGGCTGCATCCTTGTGCAGCTGTGAAAAAAAAGAAACGCAGGACTATGCATTTACAGGAACAAATGGAGACGCTTCTTCCCTTGGTGTGATTTCGGTACAGGTTCGTGAGGATGGTTCCGGTACCAGAAACCAGTTTGAAGAATATCTCGGGATTTCCATGTCTGAAGACAACGTGGATAAATACAAGGACATAAAACAGTGTACGGTTTTGACAAGCGGAAGCGCCATGGCGAGCACTATTAATGAATCAAAAAACGGAATCGGATATGTATCCTACGGACAGATGCAGGGAGATTCCAAAGCACTTGCTGTAGATAGAATTGTCTGTACCAGAGAAAGTATCGCAGATCATGCGTATCCGTTGACCAGAGATTTTACACTTGTATGGGTAGAAAGCCCGAATGCATTGCGGGATGATTTTGTAAAATATATCTGTGGAGCAGGCCAGAAGATTGTCGGTGAAACATATGTGCCGGTTGCAAAAGAAACATCGTTTCTTGCGGATCCGGATGCACAGGGGACTCTCAGTATCCGGGGTCTTCCTCTATGGCAGATCTGCTTACGGAACTGGCAGATGCATATATGGCAGTAAATAAGAATGCAGCCATCCGTGTTTATGCGACAGATTCTACGAAGGGTCTGAATGATGCCATGGAAGGAAAATGCGATATAGCGATGGTATCGCGCAGCTTGAAAGATTATGAGAGAGACCTTGTTGAGTCAACCGTGATTGCAACCGATGGAATCGCAGTAATTGTCCAAAAGGATAATCCAATCAATCAGGTAACAAAAGATGAATTGAAAGGTATCTTCAATGGAAACATCACATCTTGGAATAATATTCAATAAAATAAAAAAACTGTTTCGTAAGATATTAAAAAAACGTAATAAAGAAACAGAAACGATAATTCAAAATACGGAGGAAAATAATATGTTACAGGAAACAATCTATGATAACCGGGAACTTTCCTGGTTAAAGTTCAATAAAAGAGTATTGGAGGAAGCAGTGGACGAGAACAATCCGCTCTGTGAGCGTCTGTCGTTCGTGTCAATCTTCCAAAGCAATCTCGATGAGTTCCTAATGGTGCGTGTCGGTTCGTTAGACGCAGGAAAAGACAGTAAAGTACGCGAAAATAAGACGAATATGACCTGTCAGGAGCAGCTTGACCGTATTATCGTCAAGGAGAAGAAGCTTCGCGAGAAGAAGGATGAAATCTATCTGCGCCTGATGTATGAGATGGAAGAATATGGTGTCAAGGAGCTTTTGTATAAGGATCTGAATGAGGATGAGCAGGATTCCATGAAGATTTACTTTGAGAATGAGATCCAGCCCTTTATCTCGCCACAGGTTGTTGGCAAACGTCAGCCGTTCCCATTCTTACGTAACAAGGAAATCTACGCTGTGGTAGAGCTACGCACAAAATCGAACAATACGAAGATTGGCATTATTCCATGTAACAATCCGGTCATTAAGCGCATGATCCCGGTTTCTTCCGACGGAAGACGTTTTATGCTTGCGGAAGAATTGATTCTGCATTTTGCTGGTGAAGTATTCCCGGGGTATAAGGTAATCAGCAAATCCCTGATCCGTATCCTGCGGAGTGCGGAAATTGACGTGGATGATGCATTAGACGATGATGAAAAAGATTACCGCAAGGGTGTGGAGAAGGTGCTTCGTACAAGAAGCCGTTTGTGCCCACTCCGAATGGAATATACAAGAATGATGAATGACTCCATCATCGAGAAGATGTGTGGATTTTTAGGGCTCACAAAAAAGCAGGTATTTCATTCCATCTCACCACTTGACCTGTCCTTCTTATTCAAGGTGGAAGATCTGCTTCGAAATGAAAAATATTTATTTTACGAACGCCGCGTGCCACAGCAGCCGGCTATGATAGACCGGACACGCCCTGTGATGGAGCAGGCCAGAGAGCATGATTTATTCCTGTCTTATCCATATGAGAGCATGAAGCCTTTTATCCAGCTCTTAAATGAGGCTGCAAATGATCCGGAGGTCGTATCAATCAAGATGACCTTATATCGTCTTGCCAGCGATTCGAAGATTGTTGAAGCACTGGTTGAAGCTGCAGAGCAGGGCAAAGAGGTTGTTGTATTAGTCGAACTCCGGGCACGTTTTGATGAGGAGAATAACATTCGCTGGTCGCGACAGCTTGAGGATGCCGGATGCCGCGTAATCTATGGTTTGAATCATATGAAGGTACATTCCAAGCTTTGCCTGATTACAGGAAAGCGAAATAATAAAATCGAATATATCACACAGATCGGTACCGGTAATTACAACGAGAAGACATCCCGTATCTATACTGACTATTCTCTGATCACATCTTCAGTAGATATTGGAAATGAAGCTGCCAATGTGTTCAACCATCTGTCAATGGGAACTACAGTCGATGAGACACAACATCTGCTTGTAGCTCCGAACTGCCTGCAGAATAAAGTCCTTGCAATGATCGATGAAGAAATTGCAAAGGCGAAGGAAGGAAAAGAAGGTTATGTCGGTGTGAAAATCAATTCCCTGACGGATAAGAAGATCATCGACAAGCTTATTGAGGCCGGTAAAGCCGGCGTGAAAATCCGCATGATCGTGCGTGGAATCTGCTGTCTGAAAGCAGGTGTAGCAGGAGAGACGGATAATATCCGGATCATCAGCATTGTCGGAAGATTTCTGGAACATTCCAGAATCTATATATTCGGCAAAGATGACCCGAAGGTGTATATTGCTTCAGCCGATTTTATGACACGGAATACCGTTCACCGTGTAGAGGTAGCGGCTCCTGTATATGATCCTGCAATCAAAGCCCGGATTCTCGACGATTTTGAATTGTTCTACGAGGATGACCAGAAGGCAAGAGAGCAGATCAACGGCATCTACCTGCCAAAACATGGGGAAAGTCATATCAATGCACAGGAAGCACAATATGCACAAGCTTACAAAAACAACGAGATACATGCATAGATTTCCTATATACATAGTGTTATAACAATTATATACGCTATACAATACTGCGCCATCAGTATTTTGTATAGATTCGAGACTTCCTCTCGACTGACAGTGAATAAATATTGCTGTCATAAAAAGCGCCTGTTAACGCCATACGCAGGCGCTTTTTCTATTTTGTGGAATAATATTTCAAAAGCGGGTTGACTATATACAGAATCTCTGCTATAGTATCCATATTCTCTTTAATGCATTAAAGCAGTAACGCGGCAGAGAAAGAAAGATGAGGAACAAAGACATGAAAGAATTATCAAATTTACTTGGATTTCGGGAGAGTATCAAAGTTGTTGATGCGACCTTACGTGACGGTGGACTGGTGAATGACTTCTATTTCACAGATGACTTTGTAAAAGCATTGTATCAGGCAAATATCGACGCAGGTGTTGACTATATGGAGATGGGATATCGTGCATCAAAAAAGGTATTTGATGAATCGAAGTTCGGTAAATGGAAATTCTGTAGTGATGACCATATCCGTGAGATCGTTGGAGAAAACGACACAGACTTAAAGCTTGCAATCATGGCAGATATCGGGCGTCATGACAAGAACGATTTCGATGAGAAGGTAAATTCACCGGTTGATTTAGTCCGTGTGGCAGCATACATCCATCAGATGCCGGAAGCAATCGATATGGTAGAGGATGCGGCAAAGAAGGGATACGAGACAAGCTGTAATATTATGGCAATCTCGAATTCACAGGAGGAAGACATCAAGGTTGCACTTGATATGCTTGGCAAGACACCGGTTGATGTTATCTACATTGTGGACAGCTTTGGTTCTCTGTATCCGGAGCAGATTGCCCGTATCGCAGATCTGTACCTGAATTTCGCAGCAAAATACAATAAGAAGATCGGTATCCATGCACACAACAACCAGCAGCTCGCATTTGCAAACACGATTGAAGCGTGCGGTGATGGTGTAGACTGGTTAGACGGAACCTACCTGTCCATGGGAAGAGGAGCCGGAAACTGTGCAATGGAGCTATTACTTGGATTCCTGAAGAATCCAAAATACAACGTATACCCGGTATTCAAATTCATTGAAGACCACATGATGAAATTAAAGGATGACGGCATCGTCTGGGGGTACGATCTCCAGTACCTGATGACCGGGCTTTTAAACCAGCATCCTCGTTCTGCAATCGCCTTCACAAAAGAGAATCGCCGCGACTACGCAGAATACTACAAGGAACTGTTAATTTAATTGCATAAGGAACAACAAGAAAATAGTTATTGTTTCTCGAAAGATTGAGAAGTAAAAAGAGCATATAATATACAAAGAATAGTTGTAGTTATTTATGTATATGTTTGAAACTTAGAAGTACTTAATGTTCTGTAATAAATCAGCAATGTTTGAACACGATGT
>OLIS01001504.1_pt1 | contig 16771 bp, 9 predicted proteins | sample 1601351 | NCBI WGS metagenome assembly OLIS01 (sample SAMEA2452122, study PRJEB22498) | human gut metagenome | biome: human feces; feature: human gut; material: feces | place: Australia | collected 2012
TTATCTGTCTTTAGTCACCACACAACGCAAAAAAAGCCCGCACGTGCTGCGTCACACCTTTGCTTCGGCCATGCTCAATAATGGCGCCGACCTTGAGGCCATCAAGGAGTTGCTCGGCCACGAAAGCGTAGCCACAACCGAGGTGTACACGCATACCACGTTTGCCGACCTTAAAAAACAATACAAACTTGCCCACCCCAGGGCGTAAACTAACAAAGGAGGTTACTATGGAACTCAAAATTCAAGCCATTCACTTCGACGCTACTGAGAAACTCAATGCCTTTATCGCTAAAAAGGCTGCAAAACTCGAAAAAACGTGTGACAATATAATCAAAGCAGAGTTTATACTGAAGGTTGTTAAACCTGAAACAGCCAAGAACAAAGAAACAGCACTCAACGTGTCACTTCCCGGCACTGACCTTCATGCAGAAAAGGTGTGCGACACCTTTGAGGAAGGCGTAGACCTCTGCGTTGACACATTGCTTCGCCAGATTGACAAGTACAAGGAACGTCAAGGCAAATAAGCGCACATAGAATAATAAAATAGTAAATACAAACAGGTTAAACTGATAGCGGCCCGGCACATGACGTGTGCCGGGCCCTTTTTCGTATCAAGTCCCCCTCCATTCCCACCGTGACAAGCAGTCGCGGCCATATACACTTTGCCAGGCAGTGGTCCTCACTGCCAAGCGTGTTATCGGCCAAAGTTTGCCGATGGTGAGGCGCCCACAAGCGTGTTTTGCCCAGTCCGCGCCACTTCACGCCCGTGCACAAAGCTTGCGATTTTGCCGAAGCGTGCCCTCCGTTTGAGCGTATTCCAAGGCCATTTACAGCGCAGTCGGAGCGTTCATACGGGTAAAAAACGCGCAATATATGCGATTTTTAGCCGAAAAGTTTGTGGGAAATGAAAATAATAGTACCTTTGCACTCGCAAAAACGAAAAACCTTACAGAGTCTTGCTTACTGGTGTGTTAGTTCAGCTGGTTAGAATACATGCCTGTCACGCATGGGGTCACGGGTTCGAGTCCCGTACACACCGCTCAGTCAGCAGCGCTCAAAGGTACATTTTGCATAATTGGTGTGTTAGTTCAGCTGGTTAGAATACATGCCTGTCACGCATGGGGTCACGGGTTCGAGTCCCGTACACACCGCTCAGTCAGCAGCGCTCAAAGGTACATTTTGCATAATTGGTGTGTTAGTTCAGCTGGTTAGAATACATGCCTGTCACGCATGGGGTCACGGGTTCGAGTCCCGTACACACCGCAAACGCTTCCGAAAGTTCAATGCTTTCGGAAGCGTTTTGCGTTATACGTCATTTATATTTTAGCAATATGTCAAAGCATACATGCTATGGTAGATTGCAGACTGCTAAAACTCAAACATACGAATAGACTCAAGCACCAAACGTCCCCCATTCAAGGTAGCGTTTGGTGCTCGAGTCCGTTCGTATGTTTACGTTTTGCCAGACGGCAAAAGTCCTTTTATAAAGCCTTCACTTCGGCAAGGTAGTCGTAGTGCTCGCCATCAGCCACCTTGCGTGCCACGAGGCCGCATTGCTGGGCCGTGTGCTGCAGCGTGTCAAAGTCCACGTAAAGCCAGTCAAAAGGCCGACCCTTGCATTGCTTGTAAACCATCTGATAGTCCACCTCGCCATAATACCCCTCTGCCGCGTCCCAGTCAAAGTTTCCATCTTCGTCCTCAAACACATAGCGCAAGTCCGACGAGTCGGCCAGCACTCGTCCGCCCGCGGCCAGCAGCGCCTTGCAGCGGTTGAGCAGCGAGGGCAGACGGTGGAGTGTGCCAGCAATGCCAAGCCCGTTCATCAGCAGTACGATGGTGTCAAACCGCATGCCGTCCAGTTCCTGTCCAAAAAAGTCGGCGCAGCGCGCGTCCCTCACGCCGCGCAAAGTGCGTGCACGTGTCGAGAGTGGCGAAATGTCGATAGAGCACACCTCGAGCCCCCTGTCCTGCAGCGCCAGCGAGTGGCAGCCAGCACCGGCCCCCACGTCAAGCACATGGCCGCGGCACAGGTTGAGTGCCATACGTTCAAGCGGAGGCATTTGCAGTTCGGTGCGAAACAAAGTAGCCACGGGTATCTCGTCATCGTCAAACATCGATGACAACACCCGCAGCGTGCCGGCATGTCCGGTCGAGGCATAGTCCCAAATGGCTTGCCCCATGGGGTCGAGGGTGGGGGATAGGAGCATGATGATAAGTAGGTATTCAGAATTATTTGATGCAAGCAGCAGGTGACATATTCACATTGAACACCGTGCCTGGTAAAACGCCTTTGATTGAAAAGCACAAACCGTGCGGTATGCAGTTGGCACGGCGGTGCAAAGTTAGTTAATTAACTGCGAAGCCACTGCCCAAATCTTCACATTATCGAAATACACAAGTCACATCAACGTAACATACCATTCAGAACTTTGCAACCGGTAAATAATATTGCAAAGAAATGAAACAAAAGACAATCGTGTTGGTGCTCATGGTGCTGCTTTGCGCTCTGGCCAACACCGCGCGCGCCGGCATCGACGCCACACTCAAAGGGCGCGTGATTGATGCCCGTACGGGCGAGGCCCTTGTAGGCGCCACACTGCAAATAGTGCAGGCTGGCCAAACCGCCGTCAGCAACGAAAATGGCGAGTTCGTGTTCCGCACACTCGGCCAGCGCAGCTACACCCTTGTAGCCACCTACCTTGGCTATCACCGGGTGAGCATGACCATCAACCCCGCACGCACAGACACCGCCCTGGTGGTGCGCATGAGCGAGCTTGAGAGCAGTCTGGGCACAGCCACCGTCACAGCCACCGTCAAGCGCAACACCGAGGTGTCGCAGGTGGCCGCCCAACGCAACAGCTTGGTGGTGCAAAGCGGCATATCGGCCCAGCAGATAGCCAAATCGCAGGACAAGGACGCCTCCGAGGTCATTCGCCGCGTGCCAGGCATCTCCATCATCGACCAAAAGTTTGTCATGGTGCGCGGACTTTCGCAGCGCTACAACAATGTGTGGATAAATGGTGCTGCCGTGCCGTCGAGCGAGGCCGACTCGCGCGCCTTCTCCTTTGACATCATACCCTCGTCGCAGGTTGACAACATGCAGATAATCAAGTCGCCCGCCCCCCAATATCCCGCCGACTTTACCGGAGGCTTTATCATGATAGACACCAAAGAGGTGCCGCACGAAAATTCGGCCAGCATCTCGGTGGGAGCCTCTGTCAACGACCAGACCCACTTTCAGCGCTTCATGGTAGCCGAAGGTGGCAAAACCGACTGGCTCGGGTTCGACAACTTCCGCCGTTTGCAGGGCGGCGTGCATGCCCCCTTGCAGCAAACGCCCGGCGGCAGTGGCATCAGTCTGACCGACAACCACTTTAACAACAACTGGCAGCTGCACACCCGCCACCCCTGGGCCGACCTGTCGCTATCGGCCAATGTCAACCGCTCAAAGGAGTTTGACAATGGTGCCGTGTTCGCCCTGCTTGGTGCCATCAACTACAGCAACAATTACAAGACGTACAGCCCCATGCGCAACGCCTTTTTTGGCGCGTACGACCTCACCCACGACCAAAGCGTATATTTGCGCAACACCACCGACCGCCAATATGCCCACAATGCCCGTCTTGGCGCCATGCTCAACCTGACCTTTGTGCCGGGCAAGGGAGCGGGGCGCTATGAGTGGAAAAACATATTCAACCAGCTCGGCACCGACCGCTACACCTCGCGCACCGGCTTTAATGCGCAGAGCAACCAGGTGGACGAGGCCGAATATTACTACTCGAGCCGCACCACCTACAACACCCAACTGACGGGCAAATATGCCTGGGAAGTGTCAAAGCTCGACTGGAGTGCGGGCTATGCCTATGCCAACCGCCTGCTGCCCGACCGCCGTCGTTATGCACTCGACAACTCTGTCGACATCGACCGCATAGGACTGTCAACTGGCAACGACATCAACCGCGAGTTCACCCGTCTCGATGAGCATATAGCCTCGGCCGCCGTCAATTACCGCTACACTTTTGACAAACCGCAGCACGTAAAGCCCGAACTCCTGGCCGGAGGCTATGCCGAGTACCGCACGCGCCAGTACAACACACGCAGCTTCATCTACCAGTGGCACCCGTCGGGCAACACCCTGCCCGCTGGCTTCCAGTATCTCGACCTGCCCACACAACTGCTCACACCGGCCAACTATGGCGACCAGGGGCTCTATCTCATCGACGACACCAAAATGCGCAACGACTATCAGGGCCACCACCTCGTCACCTCGGCCTACGCCGCCGTCAATCTGCCCGTAGGCGCCTTCGATGTGCTGGCCGGCGTGCGCTTTGAACACTCGCGCATGGAACTCGTCAGCAACACCCGCGACTACGAAAAGAGCACCATGAGCCGCTACTACGACAACAACGACTTCTTCCCCTCAGTCAACACCACTTGGCACCTGGCCGATGCGCACCAGCTGCGTGCGTCGTATGGCCGTTCGGTCAACCGTCCTGAGTTCCGCGAGGTCAGTCCGTCAGTGTTCTACGACTTCGACCTCTCCTCATCAGTACAGGGCAACACCGCCCTCAAGTCGTGCTACATCGACAATGTCGACCTGCGTTATGAGTGGTACCCCGCCAAGGGCGACCAGGTGAGCCTTGCCGCCTTCTACAAGCACTTCGACAGTCCGATAGAGTGGACCTACACCGTTACGGGTGGTACCGACCAAGTGTACTCGTATGTAAATGCCAAGAGTGCCACAAGCTATGGTCTTGAACTTGACATACGCAAGAACCTCGCTTTTATGCACCTGCCCGACTTCACCCTCGTGTTCAATGGTTCGCTCATCAAGAGCCGTGTACACTTCCCGGCGGGCAGCCGCCAAAAGAGCCGCCCCATGCAGGGCCAGTCGCCCTATCTTGTCAACCTTGGTTTGTTTTACAGCCATAACGCCTGGGGTGCCTCGTTGCAGTACAACCGCATAGGCAAGCGTTTGATAGGTGTGGGCCGCAGCCTTGGTTCCACGGGTGACCAAACGGTCAACATACCCGACTCTTACGAAATGCCGCGCAATGCGCTCGACCTGTCATTCTCGCGCACCTTGGGCCATTTCGAGTTCAAACTTGGTTTGAAGGACATCATAGGTCAGAAGGTGGTGTTCAAGCAACTCAGCGACGTAACCCTTGCCAACGGCAGTCAGCGTCAAGTGCAGGAGGTGACACGCAGTTACCGCCCGGGCCGCAATTTCAGTTTGAATGTCACATACAAGTTCTGACGCCTGTTTTAACGAATAGCTTACGCGTATAATCATGCCTCCCAAAGCGGTCCGCCGCAGTTTGGGAGGCATGAAACGTTTTATGCTCGTGCTGCATGTAGCCGTGGCATTTAATGGCATAGCCACCGGCATTTTACGGTATAGGGGGAGCGGAAAACGTGTATAGGGGGAGCGGATTTTCTGTCGCTCTGATCGAAAATCCGCCCTCCCGTAACAGAAAAAGCGTGTGGCACCATGTGCGCCTTGCTCCGGCAGAGAATACTTGTCAGAAAGAGGAGAAATCTGAAATTCAGAGGTTCAACCCCAATTCGTAAATTTCGCCAGCGTGCAGGTTTATCACAAATGTAACTGCCTGGTAACGCTCTTGTAACCTTGTGTACCGACCTTTGCAACGTGATTAAAAGACAAACCATTTCTTTTTACACATCAAAAGTTTTATGTGCAAACACACATTATCAGTTTTGGCCCTTATGATGGGCATTGCCGCTACACCGACCTTTACGGCGTGCAGCGATAACAACACTCCCGAACCATCAACACCCAGCTACAACTGGAGTGAGGACGGCGGACTCAAGGCTTGCGACAACCTGCTGTTTGAAAACGGCACACAAATTGGCAATGGCGACAACGAGTTTGTGTTCAAGGGCAAACAAACGCTCAAAAAGGGCACTTATCTGCTCAAGGGTTGGGTGTACGTGGCAGCTGGCTCAGAACTTACCATTGAGCCTGGCACCATTATCAAGGGCGACAAGCAAACCATGGCTGCCATCATTGTAGAGCGTGGCGGCAAACTCATTGCCCAAGGCACCGAAACGGCACCTATTGTGTTTACATCAGAGATGCCCAAAGGCCAGCGCCGTCCTGGCGACTGGGGTGGTTTGATACTCTGTGGCAGGGCTCCTCACAATGCCGGCGAGGCACAAATAGAGGGTGGCCCGCGCACCAAGCATGGCGGCAACGATGCCCACGACAACTCGGGCGTGCTGAGCTATGTGCGTGTAGAATTTGCCGGTTATCCGTTTGAAAAGGACAAGGAAATCAACGGTGTGACATTCGGCTCGGTGGGCGATGGCACAAAGGTTGACCACGTGCAGGTATCTTACTCAAACGACGACTCCTTCGAGTGGTTTGGCGGTACTGTCAACTGCAAGAACTTGATAGCTTATCGTGGTTGGGACGACGATTTTGATACAGATAACGGTTTCTCTGGCCATGTGCAGTACGGCTTGTCAGTACGCGACTCGCGCATAGCCGACGGCAGCCAGAGCAATGGTTTTGAGAGCGACAACGATGCCAGTGGATCCACTGCATCGCCTTACACCTCGGCCGTGTTCAGCAACATGACCTTTGTGGGTCCGAAGGCTACGGACGCCAACTTTGCCAACACCAGCAGCTATATCAATGCCGGCGACCTCTTCCCCAGCAATGGTTCGGCACTTGGTTTGTTCCAGGCTGCCATGCAGATACGTCGCGGCTCGCGTCTTAACTGCATTAACTCTGTGGCCATGGGTTGGCCCATCGGCGTTATAATCGATGGCGAAAAGGGCGACACGCAGCAGCAGGCCCGCAATGGTGGTTTCAAACTGCAGAATGTGTGGTTTGCCAACATGACCATCACGGGTTCTGATGCCAACAAACTGTATAAGGACAATCTCGTAACGGGTTACGACGCCAACAAAAAGCCTATTGTGGACGAGAGCAAGCCTTCATTCTCAAGCACCTGGTTCTTGCAGCAAACGGGCAACCGCGCCGATGCCACCACTGACAGCTGGCTGTTGCAGCCTCTGGCTGGTTTGACCGGATTGAATATTCTGCCAACTGCTGCATCGCCTTTGATGACTGCCGGCTCATTTAATGGCATTACCTCAACGTGGTTTGACAAGGTGAACTTTATCGGTGCCTTTGGTGCTGACAACTGGACGGCGGGTTGGACCAATTTCGACCCTGAGAACACGGATTATTGATAACAGCCGTTTGGTGCCTTGCATGGCGCACATTATATTGTTAGGAGAATATGTAGTTGAATAGTCTGGCATTTTAATGTGTACGCTTGTACGGCATGAAGTAATGGGGAGCACGTCACCGCTTTCATGCACCAGCTCCTTATAACACGGCTTAACAACAGCCCTTGGCCATGCGCCAGGGGTTATATATAACTAAGGCAGGCAATTACCTACGTGGGTAATTGCCTGCCTTAGTTATGCTCTATGGTTTTAGCTAACGCTAATGATGTGCCTATTGGGCTTATGCCCTCGTTCATAATAGACTTAATAGAGAGACCGTTATGGGGGACTTTAAGTTGTTTGAAACGCTAACACCAAACGCAAGCACAAAACGCTACCTATAATGGCGACGCGTCTCGCGTCGGAAAAATGCAATGTTCATACACGAAATAAAGGCTCGTAGACACTGCCAATTACACTACTGTTTGTGAGCCTTTGCCTTGATCCCGACGTGGGACGCGTCGCTCCCATTAGAGGTAGCGTTTAGTGCTTGCGTTTAGAGGTAGCGTTTAGTGCTAGTGCTTAGTGTTAGCGCTTTGTGCTTGCGTTTGGTGTTAGCGTTTTGTACCTGCACTTTGTGTTTGTGCTTGGTGTTAGTGTATGGTGCTTGGCGCTATTGCAGAATGTCATAATTCAAAAAACGCATCCCACTCGTCCGCAGTAGGACGGGTGGGATGCGTTGGTTATGTAAGGCTCAGAGTAGAGCCTGATGGTTCAGTGCTTGCAGGCAGCCGGGCTGCTTACTGCGCCACGTGGAACAACTTGTGTACGCGGTGGCCGTTGGGGGCGTCAATCTGCAGCAGGTATGAGCCAGTGGGCTGGCCGGCAATGCTGAGGCTGAGCTGTGTGGCAGGTGCTGAGGCCTTGACGCTGCCGAGGCTGATGCCGCCTATGTTGTAGAGGGTGGCAGTGGTGCCGGCCTCGATGCTGCCGCTGATGCTGACGGTTTGAGCATTGTGGCTTACCTTCAGTGCATCGGTGCTTTGAACTGCAGGGCTGATGGCCGTGATAGAAGCATCAGCAGTGGTGAAACGCAGTGTGCAGCTCTGTGTGCCTCTGGTGGGCGCACAATATTTGCTGAGTACATCGGGACCGCAGCTGCCAGAGCCAACACCACGCTGTGCACAGTCGAAGTGGGCGTAGATGGTGCGGTTGGCGGGCTCGTCGTCGATGGTGAGTTCCCAGTTGTGGCTCTTGGCCTTGAGTTCCTGGTCAGTCCAGTAGAGGGTAGAGAAGGCCACGTTGCCCTCGGTTTCAACATAGATGGTGTTGCCCTTGTCGTCGGCCAATGCCAGCTTGCGCAAATCCATGCGGTTGCCCATAGACTGCGGACGCAGGTAGTACTCGTTCATGTCCCACACGGTGGTGGTGTACTGTCCGAGGTACGAACCTGTGCAGCGGTCGTTGTAGTTTTCGAGCGGACCGCGGGCGTAGTAAGTCACATTGCCAAATTCGCCAGAGAAGGGTATCTGTACACCAAGACGGCGAATGGCGCGTTCAAGAGCGGTAGAGGGCTGCGTAGGCTCATATTGTGTGTTGAGGTCAACTGTACCATCGGCATAGATGGTGTATGTGTAGGTAAAGTTGGCCAGTGTGCCCTTGGCGCTTACAGTGGCTGTAGCGCTCATGCCATCGTTGGCAATGGCAAAGGCTGCAGAGCGTGATGTGACGCAGTTGCCTTGAGTGTATACGGGGTCGCTACCATAGGGCGCATCATTCTCAATCCAACGGTAGTTTTCGTAGTCGGGGAACTTGGCGTCTTTCTTAACCTTGATGCCGTTCTGTATCCATTCGGCCACATTGCCGTTGTCGTTTTTGAAGGTCATTGTCACCTTGTCATTGCTGATGGTGGTGCTGCCGTTCTTGCTGGCAAGTGTGAGCTTGCTGGCACCTGTAGTGCTGACTGCGGGCAGTGCGGCACGTTCGGCCAGGGTGAATTGTGCAGTGGCGATGGTGTAGCCGGCATCGGCATAATCAGTAGCGGCATCGCGTGTCACCTCAATGTTGAGCAGAACCTCCTTGCCTTGTGCCTTGGCTTCAGCCAAGTCGTAGTTGGCAGGTACGGCTACCTCGAGCGATTTGGCAGGTGCAATGGTGGGTAGAGCGGTAGAACCCTTGGCCACTTGTTTGCCATCAACCAATATCTGAGCGTTAAGGGTGTAACCGCTGCCGAGTGTGGTAAAGTCATAGCAGTTGTTAAGTGCTACAGAGTTGTTGCCGGCATTGTAAGTGAACTTGATGTACTGGTACACCTTTTTCAGTTCGTCGAGCTTGGCGCTCCATGCGCGGTCGGCACCGATAATACCATTGTTTACGAAGTTGCCTTGGTGGGGTGCGTCGGGCCAGTCGTAGCCTGTGCGGTACTTGTTGAAACCATTTTGTGTGAGGTTGCCTGCCTTGATGTCGTCGGCTGAGACGATAGCTTGGTCAACCCAGTCCCAAACGCAGCCACCGATGCCGTATTTGCTTGACTCAATCACGTCCCAGTACTCCTGGAGGTTGCCCAGTGAGTTGCCCATGGCGTGGTCGTACTCGCACATGAAGTAGGGCTGTGCTGCCCAGTTGCTGTTAGCTTCGCTTTTGATGGGTTTTGATGAGCCTTCGATAGAAGGGTACATCTGGCTCCAGAGTTCTGTTACGTCGTTCTTGCCGGCGTTAGTGGCTCCTTCGTAGTGAATGATGCGGTTGTCGAGTTGCTTCATGAGTTTGAACTCAGCCACATGGTTGCTGCCGTAGCCGCTCTCGTTGCCGAGGCTCCAGAAGATGACAGAGGGGAAGTTGCGGTCGCGCAATACCATGCGGCCAGCGCGGTCGAGGTAGGCAGCTTTCCAACTGTCGTCAGCTGAAATGCCAGTTGATGTGCCACTGTTGTAGCCTGTGCCGTGATCGCCCCAGTTCTTGTGACACTCGATGTCTGCCTCGTCCATGACGTAGATGCCATAGTAGTCGAACATGGCGTTCATTTTGGCCTGACGGGGGTAGTGGCTGGTGCGTACGGTGTTGACGTTGGCCTGCTTCATCAAGGTGATGTCCTTAATCATAGTGGGCACGTCGATGCTGCGACCGCGGGTGGGGTGGGTGTCTTGGGTGTTGACACCCTTGAAGTATACTTGCTGGCCGTTGATGTAGACGCGGTGGTCGTTGTCGGGAATTTCGATGTGGCGGAAGCCGTACTTGGTGGCAAAGGCTTCTTCTTCGGTGCCATCAGCCTTGAGCTGTGCCAACTCTACGGTGTAGAGGTTGGGCGTTTCGGCTGACCAAAGTTGCAGGTCGGCAAGGCCGTCGAAGGTTACATCTTTAACCATGGTGCTGTCGCCATTGGCTGTGAAGGCAAAGTCGACGCTCTTTTCGGCTATTTGTGTGCCTGCCGGATTGATAAGGCGCACGCGCACCTGCTTGTTGGTGGCTTCACGCTCCTTGTTGGTCATGGTCAGCTCCACATTCATGCTGCCGCTCTTGTAGTTGCTGCCAGCATCGAGTGTGCTGGTGATGTAGTGGTCGCGCAGGTAGGTCTTGGGTGTGGCAAAGAGGTAAACATCGCGGTGAATGCCGCTCATGTGCCAGCAGTCTTGGCCTTCGAGGTATGAGCCGTCGGTGAAACGGAACACCTGTACGCTGAGGTTGTTGTCGCCCTCATGTACGTATGCTGTGATGTCAAATTCGGCATCGTTGTTAGAGCCTTGGGTGTAGCCAACCTTTTGGCCGTTAACCCATACGTAGGCTCCGCTGTAGATACCATCGAAGTGGAGGAAGATGCGTTCGTTGTTCCAACTCTCGGGCAGTGTGAAATTGCGACGGAGTGAGCTTACAGAGTTGTAGAGGTTGCCCTTCATTTCGATGTAAGGCGGGTTGTCGAAGAATGGATATTCAACGTTAACGTACCAGGGGTCGCCGTAGCCCTTCATTTCAACGCATGAGGGCACTTCGATATTGTCCCATGCCGACACGTCTACGCTGTTGCCATAGAAGTCGGTTTCGCCCGGTCGGTCGGCGGGGTCCTTTACAAAGTTAATCTTCCATGTGCCGTTGAGCGAGAGCCAGCGGCTGTTGCCTGCGGGGTCGAGCCAAGGCTTGTCGTAACGTGCTTTGTCGGCACGCAGTGCCTCGGTGTTGGCATAAGGCAGGTAGGCGGCGTGGCCTTCTTCCTTGTTGACTGCAAATACCTTGGGATTTTCCCAATCGTTGTAGACGGGCACGTAGGCATCGGTGTATTCGAGCGTGAAGTAGGTAGTTTCGTCGTTGGCGTCCTCCACCATTTTGGTGTCGCCTTTGCTGTTGGCCGCCATGTAGTAGGTTGTGTTATTGGCGGTGTAAGCTATGCGGTATACACCCTCCTGACCCTCGACGGGTACGAAACTAACTTGCTGGTTGGGGTTGCTGCCATTGAGAGCATATTGCAGAGGAACCTTTGTGGTGTTAATGGCTGCATCAATGGCATATTTGTATTTCTCGTTGTATAACACAGCGGCGTATTTGGTGTCCTTGCCACTTTTGTATTCTACATTACGATATTGCCAGTGTTGTCCGTACTGCCCCTCTTTGTAGGGCTCGGTGCAGATGGGATCTGTAGAGTTGCGGCTCTCATTGTTGCTGAGCACCCAGCCTGTTTTTTTGTTGCGGAGCAGGTAGGTGTAGCCCTTGATGGGGGTGTTGATAACCTTGTCGGTGGCTTGCAGCGTGAAGTAGCTGCTGGCCGCGGTGAGGTCCTCGTCCATGTAGATGTCGCCGTTGTCGCGGCGCGTCATAACACGCGTGCCGTCGGTGTTGAGAAATTGGAACTCGTCGGTGCCCACCTCCTTGATAAGGAACTGCTGGTAGGTGTTTGCGTAGTTGGCGTCCCATTGCAGTACGTGCCATTTCTCTTTAGCAGTCGGTGCCATGTCGATACCCATGTCGCAGTGTGGATTGTAGAAGGCGTAGATGCCATCGGCTGCGGATACGGGTACAATCATCCAATCCTGTCCTTCAGAATTGTTGTCGATAGCAGCGGTGCTGAGGTATGTGTCGTGTGCACTTTGATTGCCATTGGTCACGGCTTGGCCGTTAGACTTGTTGACAATGCGGTACACAACACCGGGCTTGTTGATGTCGATGGCATGGGCAAAGCCTGCCAACAGGCTGAACAAGCATACGAGCCATACGCTGCGCTTGAAGTGTGAGTGATTCATTGTTGATTTGTAGTTTTATGATTTATATGTTAGGTGTTTTCGATGTGTGTGGCAGCTATTAAGTAGGTGCTCGAATTTGGCATCAAATATGAGGCCGTTTGAGGGGATTCTATTCGTTGCTATTGCTGTTAGGTGAAAAGTAAACATGCGAACGGACTCAAGCACCAAACGCTACCTCTAATGGGGGCGACGCGTCCCCGCGTCGGGAAAAGATGCAACTATTATTTAGTAGAGCTTGTATTTCCCTCCTTTCTCTATCCCGATGCGGGACGAGGCTGCTGAAAAAAAACGACGCGGGACGCGTCGCCCCCATTAGAGGTAGTAGCGTTTTCTTGACATCATCGGCTGCGGTTCAGCAATTCGAAACGAGCTTGATTGTATTCGCCTTGCACGATGATTTAGCCCGCACTTGCAAAATTCTGAACTTGAATTAGTAATTTCCTGTCCAAAGATGTGCTTGAAACCCCAATCTGTGAAAGAGTTGATGTAACGAGCCATGGTTGTTTGTATTACATGGTTTAGATAATGTTAGTGCAAATATACTTACATTCTGCTAATGGCACAACTTTTGTTGCTTGTTCTGTGCGTAAAGAAGGCTTTTTGTGTGAAATATAACAGTTTTAGTAGGTTATATTGCTCTTTTGGCTTGTGTATGGGGCTCGAACGTTTTGTTGCAAAACAACAAAAAAACAGGAGGTAAACACCATGAGGCATGGTGTTCATCTCCTGTTAGTTTGTAATTGAAAGTCCGTTATGTAGGACTTAGGTATTTACTTACTTAGACTCGTTGATGGTGCAGATGCTTACGCGGTTCCAATCGTCCTCTGAGAACATGTTGCCTACACCCTGGCCTTCGGCGTTGATGCGGCTGGCAGCAATCTTGTACTTGTTAACGAGGATAGACTTGACAGCTTCGGCACGGGCCTTGGCAATCTTGGCGTTGATTTCGGCGCTACCTTCGGGTGAAGCGTAACCCTTGATGTCAACGGTGCTGTTCTTGTGGTTCTTCAAGAATGTAGCAACGCGCTCAACGTTGGGGAGCTGAGAAGCGTCGACAGTGCTCTTGCCCTGACGGAATGTAACGGTTTGCTCGAGTGAAGCAGAGTTCTTAGTTATAGTCTGAACAGCGGGCTTCTGGTTGCGGCAATCATTGAGCTTCTGCTGGAGGTCGCGGTTGTCGGCAGCGAGCTTGGCAAGCTGAGCGTCCTTGTCGTTAACCTGAGCGCGGAGGTCGTTAACCTTTGCGTTCAAACCGTCAACTTCGGCCTGGTCGTATGCCTTAACGAGGGTCATGTAGTTCTTGCCGTTGTTCTTGTTCTTGAAGTGGTAAGTTACACCGGCGAGGAGCTCGATGGCGCTGTTGTTAACGTTGTAAGCGTTGTAGCTCTGCTTGCGGTCAGCCTCCATGTTGTAAACGATAGAGGGCTTAACAGCGATGGTCCAAGCCTTCTTCTCGCCAACGTTGAAGTTGAAGTTAAAGCCGAACTTAGAAGTGAAGTAGTTGGCGTCCTTGCCATAGCTCTTGTTGATGTAGTCGTGGCCCCAACCTGCACCTACAACACCTTCAACCTCGAACAAGCGGGGCTGGCCGTTGTAACCACAGAAAAGGTTTGAGAAGTTAACCTTGCCGAGGAGGCTGAGGTTAGACTGGTCAAACACTGTGCGGCTGGCAGTTGTGTTGTTGTTGGCAAGGAACTGGCCACCGAGAGCGAACACCGGAGTGATTTGCTTTGTGAGTTCAACACCATAAGTGGCGCGGAACTTGTCGAATGAGGTGTGAGTGGTGGGGAGAATGCCGCCACCAACGAGACCTACTGACCAATTGTCAAAGAAACCTGCACCTTGTACAGACTTCTGAGCACCAGCTGTAAGTACAGTTGCGCCCAAAGCGATGATAGTAAAAAACTTTTTCATTTTGTTGTATTATAAATGAATTGATAAATAGTTTGCAAAGCCTATTCGTGGCAACCATAATAGTGGCAACCGCAGGACTTGTTGGTCGTTAGGGATTTTGTCACTCTTTGTTTTTCTGTGTGCAAAATTAAGTATTCTTTTAACAAATTGCTAATGATTGTAATGAAAAACGCGCAAATGGCATGATAAAACGGAAAAAATGCCCATTTTCTTTGGTTAATCCGATGGTTGGGCCTATATTTGTGCTGCGAAAGAGGTTTGCAGGGCATCTTGCAGACTTGATATACGCATATAATAAATATATAGTAACACCATAAACGAATTATTCCCCATGGAAAATCAAGAACAGAACGACGGACAGTTGAAGATTGAGCTCACTCCCGAAGTGGCTGAAGGCATTTATGCAAACCTGGCAATTATCACTCATTCGAGCGCTGAGGTTGTAATGGATTTCATTCGCGTATTGCCTGGTGTGCCCAAGGCAAACGTAAAGAGCCGCATCATTTTGGCTCCCGAACATGCAAAGCGCTTGCTTTTTGCCCTTCAGGACAATATCCAGAAGTATGAGAAGGCTTTTGGCCCTATTAACCTTCCTGGTGCAGCAGAGGCTCCTCAGGGTGGTCGCACAGCCACTCCGTTTGGTGTGCCCGAGGGTAACGCATAATAGCCCCGATATCTTCAGTTTGAAGTTATCTCAATAACAAGGTCTGCAGAAAGCGATTTCTGCAGACCTTAAATTTTACCACTTATGCGCGGTTTCGTACCACTTATGTATTAATGATGAGCAATGGGTGCTGAAACCAGAGGGGCGCGTGACTTACTATCGTGATGTAGACCAAAAGAGCTGGTTCTCAATTTCGTCTATGCTGACGCTGTTGTGGCAGGCGGCTCTGCTGCATCGCTTGGACGTGCAACTGTCGGTGGCCAATCAGTATGTGCAGCAAACAGGGCTTACGTCGTTAGGATTGCCCACAGAATTTTGGTTTTCGGCGTCGCGCGAACTGAAACCGCCACCAAACGCAAGCATCAAACGCTACCACCAAACGCAAGCACTAATGGGGGCGACGCGTCCCGCGTCGGGAAAATGTCATGTTCATACACCCAATAAAGGCTCACAGATAGCACTAATTACATGCCTATCTGTGAGCCTTTGCCTTAATGCCCGACGCGAGACGCGTCGCCCCCATTAGTGCTTGCGTTTAGTGGTAGCGTTTAGTGCTTGCGTTTAGATGCTTGCGTCTTGAGGTGGCCTTTAGTGATAGCGTTTGCTGCTTAAGTCCGTTCGTATATTTACGTTTCACCGAAAAGCAATAATTTATAAAAGATCCAAGACGAAAAAGTGGTACTTGTACCTTCTACCATACTACAAAAGCTTTATTTGCCGAGTATCTTACATCTTACACTAATATATTGTAACGCGTTGGCTATCAATACTTTACTTAGTGTAAGATGATACCAAATCCACCTACACGCATCCTACACACCCTACATACTGCCACACGGCACGAGCACGGGAGGAAGATATTAGTGCATAGGGGAGCAGAAAGGTCTGTTGCTCCGACAGATTCTCCTACGTCCCTATGGCGTAACCCCCACCACATACGCCCAAAACGGGTGCAAGACAATGGGGTGGGGTGTGTAAGATGTATGTAGGGGTGTGTAAGATACTTTGAAAACATCTTACACTCTTGAAATCTCTGTATATCAACTTGTTACGTACAAATAGTGTAAGATGGCAGTAAAAGCACATACACTCTTTTACAAGTAGGTATACGGGTAGAGAACAAATATTTGTGTACAAATTGTACACTTTTTTTGTGGGGTGCAATGTCTTGGTGTTACCTTTGCAGCACTTTTGTACGAAACCAAATTGTATTGACAACCATGAAAAGAATACTTAACAGAATGCTGCGCTATGCCGATGCCATTGTGAAACGTGGCGTTGACAAACTGATAGACGTTATTGGACAGAGCGCGGAACCACAAACCAAAAACGCTGAAACACCCCAGCTGCAAAAAAGCATGGGCAACGACACTGACTGTGCACCGCAAGCAACTGACAGTACTACGAACTGCGGTCTGACAGAACAAACCATCACCCTTATGGACGAACAGTGCGACGTTCGCTATGATGTGCCAGAGCGCACGCCCGAAGTACAACGGCGCGACTGGGCGGACAAAGGGTTTGTGCCCGTGAGCAAACTGGTGCGCAACACGATGGTGACCGCGCCATTCAACGGTGCAGGAAGTAATGGTGTCAGGATATTGTGGTGCTCAATGAGATTAGCCGCTAACGCGGAGGACATAAGGACATAAGGACAAAAGAAATAACGTTTGTGTTAGCCGCTTAGCGCGGAAGACATAGGCAACATAGGTTTACATAAGATACACAAAAGGCCGCTGCGCGGCTGGCCACGGACTAACGTCCG
>OLIS01001514.1_pt1 | contig 16708 bp, 10 predicted proteins | sample 1601351 | NCBI WGS metagenome assembly OLIS01 (sample SAMEA2452122, study PRJEB22498) | human gut metagenome | biome: human feces; feature: human gut; material: feces | place: Australia | collected 2012
AGGAAGTGTTGCGCACATATCGCTCAAGATTCCAAATAGAGTTTTGTTTTCGCGAATTTGCAGACAGAGTGGGGTATCATGTCTGATCGAAACCTGAAGGATGGGTTTGATGAGGAGATGAAGACAGTTGGATCGACCAGGGTGTTTTATTATGGAGAAACGGTGGTTGCCATCACCTTGGTACCGGACAAAATTCCGAATAATGAAGCTGAATATTTTGCGGAAGCAAATTATCTGTGGCCGGAAGCGGTTGAAGTGACAAAAACTCACAAAGCTCATTTGTTAGTGGCCGTTCTTGCTTATAATTTGTCCCCGGTAGAGGCTGGAAAGTTATTTGTGAAAGTCGTGGCGACTTGCTTGAAGCAGCCTAATGCTATCGGAGTCTATGTTTCAGGTACCGTATTTCAACCGGATTTTTATATTGAAATCGCGGATGAGATGAAAAAAGATGATAATTTTTTACCTGTGATAAACTTGATATATTTCGGGGTATATAAAGACGAATCCGGGAATAATGCATATACGTCCGGGATGCAAGCCTTCGGTAAGGATGAAATGGAAATTTTGGGAAGTAAACATGATTTGATCGAGTTGCATGATCTTATGTTTCAAATCGCTTACTTTTTAATTGATCGAGACATAGTCCTGCATGATGGAGCAACTTTGGGAAATACGGAGGAACAAAAGTTGCCAATTGTCCGATCAGAAGGTGTATCCGTGGAAGGGATGAGTTTTAAGATTGCTTATTAGATTACTAAATTTGTTTTGTAGTGTTTCCTGATGTAAATTTATCCGGCAGATAAATTTGATATTGTCAGCGATTCGTTATCTTTGCGTGCGACAAACTCTTGGAACAGGAGATTATTGTGCATGGAAAGTGATTATATACTTGTGGGATTAAAGCATCGGGATGAGGTGGCTTTGTCAACTCTTTTTGATATGTATTACGAGAAGTTATATCTTTTCGCTGAAAAATATATTTATGATTCTGATAGGGCACATGACATTGTGCAGGATGTTTTCTTGAAAATATGGGAGAATGCTGAACGTTTGGAATTGAAGTCTTCTATCCAACACTATCTTTTTACTTCCGTGCGTAACGGTTGTTTGAATTATTTGAAAAGCTTACAAATAGAGGATCGTAATAACCGCAAATATGTTGAGGCTTACATTGAGTCTCAAAATGTTGATATGGTAGAAGATGAAGATTTGCTTGCCAAAATCCGACAAGTGCTGGATGAGTTACCGGATCGATGTCGAGAGGTGTGTTTATTGCGTTTTGTGGAGGGGTATAAATATAATGAGATTGCCGTTGCCTTGAAGATGAACGAGAATACCGTGAAAGTACAGTTACATCGTGGAATGGAACGGTTGAGACAGGCTTTTTCTACTTATGATTATATCGTGTTACTTGGTATTTTAGGTCGATTATTCGTGGAACGTTGATTTTATAAACGGTTGTCGGCACTACATTCAGCCCGAATGGTGCCTTATTTTCCAGTCTTTTCTGTTTTATTTTTTTGTCTTTTTTTGATAAAAAGATGATTTTCTTGTAAACATTTTGGTAGGGGAGTTTGTCTTTATCATGTGAGCAACAAGAAATTTATGAAAGAATCAATTGAATATATAGATTGGGAGATTATCTCGAAGAGTTTTCGGGAAGAGTTAACTGGGGAAGAGCGAGAAAAGCTAGAGAGATGGTTGGTCGCATCAGAAAAACATCGTTTTTTTTATGAACGGGCAAGAGTGGGAGGCGTGACGAATCCGGCGGAAGGGTTGGATCGACAGGTGTTGCAGGTTCGAAAGAAAGAACTGATGCGTAAGGCATCGAAAATGAACAAAAAGAAAATTTACCGGAAACAGTCGCGGTTTATGTGGTATGCGGCAGCGGTTGTTTTGCCGTTGGTTGCCGCTATAGGCTTGTGGTTGAGTATGAGAGCGGAGAAAGGTGAAGTGGTGGTAGCCGAGAGAGTACAACCCGGTAGCGGACGTGTTATTTTGGAGTTGAATGACGGACGAACTTATTTCCTAGATTCGATTCGGAGCGTGGAGACGGGCGTTGAAGGAAGTTTTGCGAAGGCGGAAAGTAAGTCCTTGGTCTACGAGAAGCAGGAATCCGAAGAGTTGGTATATAATAAAATGATTGTTCCTCGTGCGGGGGAATATGCGTTGACATTGTCGGATGGGACACGGGTGTGGTTGAATTCAGAGACGGAGATTCGTTATCCGGTAGCATTTGGGAAAGATCGGCGAACGGTGTTTTTATCGGGAGAGGCTTATTTTGAGGTGGAAAAAGATGAGAATAAACCATTTTATGTCGTGTTGGATGATGTGGAAGTAAAAGTGTACGGAACTTCTTTTAACGTGAATTCACATTATCGGGGACGAGTTCAAACTACGTTGGTAGAAGGAAAAGTCGGTATTCGAGTGAATTCCACGGGAAAGGAACGAATATTGTTGCCGAATCAAATGGCTGAATATGACGTGAAAAAGAGAGAGATCGAGGTGAAAGATGTGGAAACATATTATTACACGGCTTGGAGAAAGGGAGAATTTGTATTTCAAGATGAAACCATCGAGGAGATTATGGATCGTTTGTGTCGTTGGTATGGTATGGAGGTGTTTTATGAAAATGAGCATGTGAAGGAGAAACATTTCTCGGGAATCATTACCCGTTTTTCTAATGTGACGGATATACTTCATTTGATAGAGGAGACGGCTACTGTAAAGTTTGACGTAAAAGAAAATATAATCACGGTAAGTGATTTAAAATAAACCGTAAGTTTTGCAACAACTTACGGTTTGAAAGATGCGAGAAGCATCATAGTGTTTAATATTAATCAACAAAATTATGAAAAAAATCAGAAAGCTATCTCTTTTTTCGGGATTTTCATGTCTTGAAAAAATGAGACTACGATTAGAAGGGTGGATTATAATGATGACATTTATGTGTGGAATGCCATGTTTAGTTTTTGCCCAAGATCAGAGAGTAACAATTCACGTGACAAATGTCGATATTCAAGTCGTATTTAAACAAATTAAAGAGCAAGCGAACTTGAATTTTGTGTATAACGCGGATCAGTTAAAGGAGATGAAAAGCGTGACATTGAACGTGAATAACGTAACCGTAAATTCAGTTTTAAAAACTTTGTTTGATGATACGCCTTTCGAATATAAATTTGAAATGTCATCTATTGTGATCCGTCAGAAAAAAGCAACTTCGTCTCAGGTGGATAAAAATATAAAAAAATCTGCCATGTTGAAGGGAAAAGTTGTTGATAATCGAGACAAGAAGCCCATTCCTGGTGTTACGGTTGTCGTAAAAGGAACTTCTGTTGGAGTAGTCACTAATATCGATGGATGTTTTTCTCTTATGATACCGGATACGACGGAACATGCGGAATTGGTTTTTTCTTTTGTTGGAATGAAATCTAGGGTAATTCCGTATTCTAGTTATCGAAATATTGGAGAATTGATTGTTTCCCTGGAGGAAGATTTGTTAGAGATGGATGAGGTTGTTGTGACTGGCTATACTACACTATCTCGTCGTGAAACAGCAAGTGCCGTGTCTCAAGTAAAAGCAGAGCAAGTGATGTTAAACTCAAAATCATCTATCGATCAAATGCTTATTGGACAGATCCCGGGAATGGCGATTATACAAACTTCGGGAGAACCTAGTGCCACGCCTAAGATTCGGATTCGAGGAACATCATCAATTACTTCTTCCAAGGCTCCAATTTGGGTTGTAGATGGCGTTATTTTGGAAGATCCTGTAAATGTAGATTATACCCAATTGGATGGCGATGATGCGGCTTATTTGATAGGTAATGCTATTGCTGGTATTAATCCTAGAGATATAGAAACCGTAACGGTTTTGAAAGATGCTTCTGCTACGGCAATATATGGAGTTCAAGCGGCCAATGGTGTGATTGTTTTGACGACTAAAATGGGTAAGGAAGGAAAAGCTCAGTTGAGTTATTCTTCTTCGATAACCTGGAATCAGAGAGTGTCTTATGGTGATTTGTATTTGATGAATGCTGCGGAACGTATTCAAGTATCTCAAGAGATTATTGATAAAAAAATAACCTATGGACGAGTACCGACAGCTTTGGGGTACGAGGGGTTGTACATGCGTTATATGAATCGTGAAATGACATACGACGAATTTGTTGGTAAAGTGAAGAAAATGGCGAAAGATAATACAGATTGGTATGATATATTATTTCGTAATGTATTTAATCACAATCATACGGTGAATCTCAGTGGAGGGTCTCGCGATACACGTTATTACACGTCTATCGGTCTAGATCAAAATTTTGGAACAGCCAAAGGGAGTGATTCTAAGAGATATACAGCATTAATGAAACTGGATTCTAAACTTAATGAAAGTTGTCGTCTCGGGCTGAGTTTAAACGGAAGTGTTCGACAGAACGGAGGATTTCATAGCTCGGTAAATCCCAATAAGTATGCATATGAAACTTCTCGTACAATCCCTTGTTATAACGAGGATGGATCATTGTTTTTTTATAAAACGAGACAAAATTCATTACTTTCTTCTGCGGAAGCTCCTAAGGAAGAGATCGTGTATAATATTGTACATGAATTACAGCAGACCGGTTCTGAGGGAAAGGTTGTAGAACTCATTGGACAATTGAATTTTCAATGGCGTATAAAGTATGGTTTTATGTATGATTTCGCTGGTTCTTATAATTATCAGCAAAGTAAACAAGACTCGTGGGCAACAGAAGAATCGAATTTTGTAGCCTTGAAACGGAAATATAAAAAAGGATCTTTGGAAGCAAATTCTCCAGAAGAGAATCAGAGTGAGATTCCGGTAGGTGGAATTATTAATAAGTCGGAAACCGAAAAAATTTCATATATGGTTCGCAACAAACTTTCTTATGCGAATCAATTTGGCGAACATGAAATTTCCGGATCTTTTATTTCAGAAATCCGCAGTACGCGAACCAAAGGATTCAGCGGAACATATTATGGTTGGATGCCTGAACGCGGTCAATCGATTTCGCCTATGATAACCTCGGGGTATCAAAAAATATTATCTGGATTAAGTCCCAAAATTTTAGATAACCAGGTGAATTATGTCTCTTGGGCTGGAGTGCTTGCTTATACATGGAGGAATAAATTTACGTTGAATGGAAATATTCGAATGGATGGTTCCAATAAATTTGGTGAGAATCCCAAATATCGTTTTTTACCGATATGGTCCATCGCGGGACGCTATGCGTTGACGGAAGAAGCTTTTCTAAAGAAGAGTAAAGTGTTGTCGTTGTTTGCTATTCGTGCATCTTACGGGATACAAGGAAATGTAGATAAAAGCACTTCACCGGAATTAGTGATTCAGGTCGGTGCGTTGAATACTTCAACGCGAATGAACGAATCCTATTTTGAATATTTACCGAATCCTGATTTGCGTTGGGAGAAGACGACCTCCTATAATTTGGGTGCAGATTTTTCATTTTTTAATGATTTGATTGCAGGGACATTTGATTTTTATCATAAAGTGGGAGTTGATATGATTATGCCAAAGCAAGTTTCTCAATCTATGGGACTTGATTATGTGAAAATCAATGCAGGAAAGTTGAATAATACCGGTTACGAATTGGATTTAAGATTTTATCCTATTCGGAATACAAATTATTCATTTAATGTTAATTTTATTTATTCTTATAATAAGAATAAAGTGGTAAAGGCGAATGGCGGAATTGATGTTACGAATGCGGAAAAATTGGCAGGTACGGCGTTGATAGAGGGAAAACCTTTTGGCGTGTTCTATTCTTATCGTTTTGCAGGTATAAATGGGGAAACAGGATATCCGGTATTTTATGATAAGGATGGTAAGGATTATATGGAAGTGGATGGCGTTCGTTACCCCAATTATGCTTTGTACGAGGAGGAGTTGGCATTGGTCGAATCAGGGACAAAAGATCCGACTTCAAGTGGTAGTATAGGACTGAATTTTAGATACAAGAATTTCCGTTTAAGTGTTAATATGAGTTATTCTTTGGGTGGAGTTGATCGATTGCCTAACATTTATAGGAATGAGTATTATTCCGTTTTTGATCCAATAACGAACTTGCCTAAAGATTTAAAGGATCGCTGGCAAAAACCGGGAGATGAAAAAAAGACGATATTTCCAACGTTGTATGATTCCCGTGTTTACAAAGAAATTAGAAAAAGAAGCGTGTTGAACGGGAAAGTATATTATGCAACTCAATTGTACGATTACACGGATGTGCGTGTTGCCAAAACGGATAATTTGCGTTTGAGAAGTATTGGGTTGAATTATAGACTACCGGGTGAAATTACAAGTAAATTGTGGTTACAAGAATTTTCCGTGAATTTTCAAGTGACAAACCTGTTTGTAATAAAAGCAAAAGAGTGGCGAGGTCGGGATCCGGAATCAGGAGATTCTAATATTCCAATGCCAAGAACTTATTCTGTGGGAGTAAATGTGACATTTTAAAATGATATATAATGAAAAAAATCGTGAGATATATAGTTGAGAGTGTCGTTGGAATCATATTGTTGACCGGTTGTGAAGGTTTTTTAGAAACGACGTCTCAAGATTTGATAGTTCCTGTAACGGTCGAGCATTATAAAGAACTTTTACAAGGCGAAGGATATTTTAAGTCATTACTTTCTAAAAGTGCATTCGTGCTGTACATGACAGATGATGTGGAGTTTTTTGGAAGAGATGGTGTTGACATGATAACAAATGCTAATTTTTCATCTTATGGAGATGCTTATTGTTGGCAGGAAGAGGTTGAAAATGATCATATGACAGATGAATGCTATAAATACCTTTATAAGCAGGTATTGGTGGCAAACACTTGCATTAGCGCGTTGAATAAAATGGAAGGGAGTTCGGAGGAGAGGGAAATTTTAGCAGGTCAAGCTTATTTTACTCGGGCTTTTGCCTATTTCTTATTGGCCAATTTTTATGCTCAAGCCTATAATGAAGCCACGGCATCAGATCTATGTGTCCCGTTGGTTTTAGAACCGACCCCGACGGCGAATAAATTCCAACGAAATACAATAGAAGAGGTTTGGAATCGTATCGTGATGGATTGTGATCAAGCAATTGAATGTTTGAAAGGGAAAGATATTACGAGTATTTATGAGATTAATTATGGGGCCGCGTTAATTTTGGGAATGAGAATCGGGTTATTCATGGAAGATTTTGATAAAGTGATCGATTGTGGTGAAAAAGTTTTAGCACTTAATGATGCGCTTTATAATCTTACCGGTAAACCTCAGATTAATGGACCGTCTGCACCATCGGCTTCTCCTTTTATTGATAAATTTATTTATCCGGCCAATAATCCTGAAATTATTTGGTTGTATGATAATGGAGGGGCTGTATCGTTTTATGAATTGTTTAATGTAAACATAATCTTGAGTGCAAATACGATAAGTATTTCTTCTGTTGCTTCTAATTCTATCATGTCTGCCTATAAACATCAAGAGGGAAGTTCAGAGGGAACGTTAGAAGAAGATAAACGTGTCGCTTATTGGTTTATTCCGGCTCCATCGAATTATTATCCGGCGTATGTTCCCATGAAATTTGACCCTGATAATATTGCCGGAGATGATTATCAAAGTGCATTCCGAACCGGCGAAGTGTATATTTCTTTAGCCGAAGCGTATGTGCGAAAAGAAAATCCCAATAAAGATCGGGCATTGTATTATTTGAATAAATTACGGGAAAATCGTATAACGCACTATACGAACTTAGAAACTGCAGATTTTCTAAGTGATGATGCGTTACTGCATTTTGTCTGGGAAGAGAGAAGACGGGAGTTATGTTTTGAAGAACACCATCGTTGGTGGGATTTACGAAGAACCGGACAACCCGAATTAACCCATGTATGGCAAGGGAGCGAAGTATATCAATTGACAGAAAAGGATATGGCATATATCATAAATTTTCCAAAATCGGAACGAGAGTATAATCCGGACTTAAATAATCCTCGCCCTAAAAGAAATGGAATAAATTAATATAAAATGAATGAAATATGAAAAATATAATATGTTTATTCGTTGTTTTGTGGGGATACCTGATGATTGCTTGTGTTGATGAAGACGCCTCTACAGATGTTAACGTGCCATCTTAAATTGTTTTGTCGGATGATACCCCGGTAAATGCAAAAGTCAAAGAGATGTACGAGAAATATGGAAGTTATTTCATATACAAGTTTGATGATTTGGATCTTCGATATGATTGGTCAACGTTGATAACCTTGCCTAAGTATAAATATCCTAAAGAGAATTGTATTATTGATGTACTTGATTTTTTAGATACGGAGGTGTTGGGAATACTTCCTACGGAATTGCGGAAGTATATATCATATAATGTATATTTGACAGATTCTTTATGGGGATCATATAATGAATGGAATGGCCATTTATTGAAAAGCAAGCTTATTTTAGGACGAGTTGGAGAACGATTTGTTGATTTGGATAAAAAAGAGTTACGAGATGCTTGGTTATCACTTTTTGTAGAACGAATGCTTGATAGTTGGCCGGAACCTACGGAATTTGCTCAAATAAGTAATGACGGGTATAATCCGAGTGTCACGTTACCTTCTGGAACAGTCTCAAAAAACGCTTATCTTGCTTCTTCAACAGATATCGTGGGGAAATATGCCATTTTGAAATTTGGAAGGAAAGGTAAATATAATTCTTCTGGAACTAGACTGCATGTAACAACTTTTGCACAGGATTTTGGAGATTATGTAGCTTTTATAATGTTTAAAAGTCAGGAAGAAAAAGAAGCATATTATGCTAAAAATGAAAATGTAAAGAGAAAAGTTGATTTGGTGAAAGAATATCTCTTGACAAACTTTCATGTCGTATTACCTGAAAAATAATTGTATCAATTAATATGTAAAAAAATGATAAGTAGAATAATTCTTGCAGCATTATTTATTATAAGTTCAAATGTTTTATTTGGACAAGAAGAACAAGATGGAATTCATTTTATGGATAATCAACCTTGGCAAGAGGTTTTGAAGCAAGCAAAAGAGCAAAATAAAATGATTTTTATGGACTGTTATACAGTCTGGTGTGGACCATGTAAAGTTTTGGCTAAAGAAATTTTTTCACAAAAAAAAGTCGGTGATTTTTTTAATGCTCATTTTGTAAATGTGAAATATGATATGGAGAAGGGGGATGGCAAAATGTTGCAGAAAAAATATGAAAAATATATTATCGGTTATCCTTCGATGTTGTTGATTAATTCGGATGGAGAAGTGATACACCAAATGGCTGGATTTCATGTAGCTGATGAATTAATTGCAGGAATGAAAGGTGGGTTAGAAGGAAAAACACTTTTTGTCTTGCGAGAAAAGTATGAACGTGGAGAACGAGATTTCGAAACCGTTCGCGATTATGTTGACGCGTTGAATGGGGCTTTTTTACGAGGTCCGATAAAAAAGATTGTTACGGATTATGTAGAAACAATACCTGTTGAAAAATTACTGGATCCTGCAATTTGGAAACTTGTTGGCGCGTATATAACAGACCCGGAAACGGATGCTTACGAATTTATTTTAAATCAAATTGAAAAATTTCAGTTCCAATTGAATGTAGATCGTTATAAATTGGAACGACAGCTTAAAAGCGGAATGGTGCAAGTTATGAAAGAACTGACTAAAAAGACCATTTGTGTAAATGATATTGATTCCTTGGATGTCCTTCGTGCTAAAATAGAGAGATTTAGAGGGATGTTACAAACGAATATTGTTAAAGGCTTTCCTACATTGCTATGCGAATTGGAGATCATTAATTCTCGTTTAGATAATGATGTTGATATGATGTCAAAGTTATTGGATTTTGGAAATCGTTTAAATCTTTTGAAAAATGAAAGTCGTTTTGTTGTAAATAGTTATCGTTATATTGCTACACAAACGAAGAATAAGAATAAATTGAACCAAATCCTGAATTTATTAATCGAATTACAGGAAGAACAAAATAAAAGTACTGCAAAACTATTGAATTATAATTATTATGATGTAATAGCATTCGTTTATGAAAAATTGGGACAAAAAAAGAATGCAGAAAAAGCAATGCTTGATTATGAGCAACTTGAAAAAGTTAGGAGTGAGGAGGTGCATAGTATTATAAAGAAATGACAGAATGAAGGGATGTTTCCCGCATCTGAAAAAGATAAAGGTAATTTAAATTTAATATAAATAATGGTCGATATTTTATCGGCCATTATTTTATTGCGTTAGATACGAGTGAAATGTTTAAAAGGAAAGAATGCTATCATTTTTCTTCCTAAAATAGGAATTATACCATATTCTCATTATTTTTGGATGCCGAGAATATTTTGATTGTAAGATAACATGGAGATAAACGAACAAAATTTGTTGTTGAAATTGAGCCAAGGAAGTAGTCGGGCTTTTGCGGAACTTTTTCACTATTATTATAAAGATCTTGTTTTGTTTGCCGGTAGTTATGTGAAAAATATAACAGAAAGTGAGGACATTGTTCAAGAGGTATTTATTAAACTTTGGACAGGGCGTAAAGATGCATCTAAAATCTCTTCTTTGAAAGCATTTTTGCTAAAATCTGTACAGAATAGTTGCCTTGATGAATTACGTCATCAAAATGTTAAAAATCAATATTTTGGATTAAAATCTTTATTTCAAACTGATGTTACATTGGAAACGGAAGAATACATATTGTATTCGGAATTGAATGTTCGTTTACAAGAGGCTCTTATTTATCTTACTTCCGAACAGCGCAAGTGTTTTGAAATGAATCGCATGCAAGGCATAAAACAAGCACAAATTGCGAAAGAACTCAATATTCCCCTTCGAACCGTAGAATTAAGAATTGCGGAGTCTTTGAAAATATTAAAGCAACAATTGAAAGAATACTTTATACTAGTCGTACTTTTTTTACTTTCCTGATTTTTTTTCTAAAATTCTTGCGGTTTTTCTTTTTTGATTCGTCTTTATAGTAGAAACTGTAAAGAAATATGGAAAATTGTAATATAGATGAATTAATTACTCGTTTCCTTGCTTCAGAAGCGACTCTGGAAGAACTTGAACGATTAGATCAATGGCTCATGGAAGATGAAAACCATTTGCGGCATTTCTTTAAATGTAAAAATTTGTATGATGCCATCCATCCTGCTTTTTCATTAGAAGATATTGATGAGAAGAAAGCGTATAGAAAGATAGAAGGAGTACAAAATAGGAACAGAAAAATTTTGCATTGGAAATCGATAGCGGCAGTGGCGATAGTCTTGTTTTCGGTAGCTTTAAGCATATTTTATTTTTCACGCGTAAATGATGAATCATTGCAAATGAGGATTGTAAAAGCGGATTCTTCGAAACAAACAGAACGACTAGTGCTGGAACTGGCTTCGGGAAAAAAGATTATGTTGGATGAACCTGGTGTAAGTGAAATTACCGATAACAACATTACAGTTGCGAGGGTTGAAAAAAATGCAATGAATTATATGTTGCAAGGTTCAGAGAGAAACGAGGAGATTTACCATCAGCTTCGGGTTCCTCGTGGAGAAGAATTTTTTCTCACGTTGAGCGATGGAACAAAAATATGGGTAAATGCAGATACCGAAGTCCGTTTTCCGGTGAAATTTGTGGGTAACGAAAGAAAAATTTTTATTAAAGGAGAGGCTTTTTTGGAAGTAGCTAAAGACTCCGTTATACCTTTTAAAGTGGTTATGCCTAACAATGAGGTGCTTGTCTTGGGAACATCGTTTGACGTGAAAGCGTATCCAGATGAAAAAGAGGATCAAGTAACCTTGGTTTCAGGTAATATTAGTGTACAATCGAGTGTGACAGCTCAAAACTTATTACTATCCCCGGGAGAACAAGTGATTGTGGATAAAATGAATGGGAAAATGGAAAAACGAATCGTTGACACTGACCTTTATTGTAGTTGGCGGGAAGGTAAATTTATTTTCAAAAGTAGTTCGTTAGAATATATTCTCAACACATTAGCCCGTATGTATGATATGAACATCTGTTGGCAAGATGAATCATTAAAGGAGGTTTCTTTTTCGGGGGAGATAAAAAGATACGATCAAATTGATAAATTATTGAAAATGATCGGACTAACAGATGACGTGAAATTCTTGATACAAGGTAAGAATATCATAGTTTCCAATCCGTAAATAAAAAAGGGATGGAGGTGGTGGCACACCTCGAATCCCAATTCTTAAATATTCAATTAATTAGAATTACAAATCTATGAAAAAAAATGGACAATTACACCCTTTATTATTTGAGGGTAAGCTAAAAAAAATTAAATGGCTTTGTACCTTGACTGTTTTTTTCTTCTGCGGATGGATAACTTCTGCTGTGGGACAGGTACAAACAAAGAAAATTACATTAAATCTTAAAAATGCTTCTATGGCAGAATTTGTCAAAGAAGTAAAACGGCAAACAGGATGCTCTTTTTTCTATAACGACAAAGCATTGGCTGCAGTTGAGCCCATAACAATTTTGAAAAAAGATGCGACTTTAAAGGAGGTGCTTCAAGAGGTGGTAGGAACAAAAGGTTTTAATTTCGTACTAGAAGATAGTACCGTTATAATTAGAAAAAATGTTCCCCAAGTAGTTGGATATGTTGTCAAGGGTGTGGTTGTAGATAACAAAAAACAACCGCTGCCGGGAGTAACTGTGAAGTTGGAAAAAATGAATATTGGGACAGCAACCGATTCCCAAGGAATGTTTAAATTGACATTGCCGGTGAAAGAGGGTGTGCTCGAATTTTCTTTTGTAGGTTTTAAACCTCAAAAGATTAATTTCACGGAAACCAATAGTACTTCTCTGCATATCGTGATGGAAGAAGATATACAGGCATTGGATGAAACTGTTGTCGTGGCATATGGTTCAACGACCAAACGAGAAGCAACGGGTTCTATTTCCGTGGTAAAAGCAAAAGAATTGGAAGGAATACCATCTCCAAGTGTGGCAAATTTATTGCAAGGGCGAGTAGCTGGGTTAGATGTAACTAACATGTCAGGAGCTCCAGGAGCGGGTGGTACCTCCATTGTAATTCGAGGTTATAATTCACTAGATCAGGATCTTTATCGAAGATTCTCGAATCCGTTGTGGGTTGTGGATGGTGTACCGATGAATTCGTTTACATCTCCGGTGACAGGAACGAATACATTGGCAGATTTGAATCCGGATATGATTGAATCGGTTCAAGTTTTGAAAGATGCTTCTGCCGCTTCAATTTATGGTTCGCGAGCTGCTAATGGTGTGATTATTGTAACCACGAAGAAAGGAAAAAAAGGACAAGATGCCACCTTTTCTGCTAATTTTTCTCAAACGTGGTCGGTACTTCCAGAATTACCAACTGTAACGATTGGACGTGAAGAACGAATATTGCGTTTGTATCAGCAGCGATGGGGAAGTATGCGTGCTTATCGGGATGAAAATACGATGTCTTACATATACCCGACCTCAAACAAAGATGCATACAACCACATGAATGATAGTAAATATGATGCCAACTGGATTCCGAACCCTGCCGGTAATCGTTTTAATGGTGGAGGCATTTTGCAAGATAGTTTGAATGATTTTTATAATAATGCTACAAATTTCTTTCCCGTATATTACCACACGGGACGAGTGACAAATGCTAATATTCAGACGTATGCAGGTTCTGAACGGATGAATTATAGCATTGGATTAGGGTATTATGATGAAAGTGGCGTGTTGCGTGGAACCGGCTATTCACGTGTAGATTTGAACTCTTCGATGACGGTAAGACCCGTGAAAAAATTGAGTGTTGACATGCAATTTAATGCATCTCTTGCTAATCGAAGAAGGGGAGATCACAGCAATAATCAGATAGAAGTGGTACCCGGAAATCCATTTGAAATGAGTTCTTTGAATCCAGGAAAAGGAAGTGCTGTTTGGAATGATGTGTTGGAAAAATTGAACGGAACGAAAGATAAAAATCGCTCTGTACGCTTGCGTGCTAATTTTCGATTAACGTACGATATTATGAACGGTTTGTCATTCAGTACTTCAGGTGCGGCTGACTATATGATAAATCGTCGAAACTACTTTGAACCCTCAACATTGAGTTCCAAAGGATATTCAAAAAGTACAGGTGAAACGGGAATCAACTTGATGGCATTGAATGAGAATACCTTGACCTATAAAAAAAGTTTTAATGAAACACACAACGTGAACTTGTTGGCAGGTTTTTCTTGTCAATACGATCAGTTGGAGAATAACATGGGATATGCCCAAAATTCCCCCAGCGACAAGATTTATTATGCACCCGCTTCTTTGCCTTCTTTGGGAACAGAGGTATCGGGGAATTATACGCGTTATTTCGCTTTCAAAGAGTACTCGTCAGACATGCAGGAAAAGTTGTTATTGTCTTACTTTTTTCGTGCGGAATATAATTATTTGAAGAAATACCTGTTTTCTTTGAGTTTTCGAAGTGATGGAAGTTCTACTTTTGGAAAGAACAATAAATGGGGATTTTTCCCTTCGGTGGCAGGAGCTTGGACTTTTTCGGAAGAGAATTTTTTGACTTCCCAAGCGCATTGGTTGTCATTTGGAAAACTTCGTGCTAGTTGGGGACGATCAGGGATGGATTTTGATTATTGTTATTTAGCTCAAGGTATTTTGGAGGTTGGCAATCCTTCCGAGGGAGCTTCTTCTTTACAGCCCAATTATAAAGAAGGATTGTATAATGATGACCTTTCTTGGGAACAAACGGATCAATATGATTTTGGATTAGATCTGGATCTCTTTGATTCCAGGTTGGGTGTAGTTGTGGATTACTATTATCGTTATACCAATAGAATGTTAGCTGCCGTGGTTTTGCCCAGTGCTGGTGCTGTATCTGGATTTGTTAAGCAGTGGAGAAATGCGGCCTCTCTCTCCAATGAGGGCTTGGAATTATTAGTAAAATATGAAATTTTTCGTCGACCTGATTTATATTGGAAAATTAGTGTAAATGCTGCGCGAAATTGGAATAGACTCCGATCCACGGCTTCTGGACGAGATGATATAGGTGTTATAGGACGTAGTATTAATGATATTCAAGTGGCAAAAACGAATGGATTTATTGATTATCAAGAAGATATTCCTGCCTATTGGCGAGCAGATGGGTATAAAGCTTATCTGAACGAGGGAAGTCCTCAGTTTTATTTGAAACCCGGTGATTATAAATACATTGATATGAATGGTGACGGTGTGATTGATTCCGAGGATCTTGTTTATGCCGGAAGTGCGTTAGCCGTGTTATACGGTGGAATTGTCAGCGAATTTAAATGGAAAAATTTTGATGTTAATTTATCAATGGCCTATCAAGTTGGCCGCCATATGATCAATGCGGTGAAAATTACCTCGTTGAACATGAATGAAGCTCCACTCTTGTTTGATGTGAATAAAGTTTCTTTTTGGTCAAAACCGGGAGATCAAGCCGATTATCCCTTTGGGGGAAGGATGGAGGCCGTAGACCGAGATGTTGAAAAAGTAAATTGGTTGAAATTGAAAACCCTAACGGTAGGATATAGCTTACCTCGTGATTGGATGTCTAAAATCGGTTTAAGACAAATACGTTTCTTTGCGAGTGGCGAAAATTTGTTGACATTTTCGAATTATTCGGGACTTGATCCGGAAACTGTAAATATTCGTACAGGTTACGATGGAGGACGAAATTACCCTTTGGCTCGTAAATTTACATTAGGTGTAACTGTGAAATTTTAAATGACAATGATACGGAAACTACTATTAATATTGTGTTTATCGTTATCACTAATGAATTGTAGTGATATGTTGGAGATGGATCCGGAAAATTCAGTGACTTTTGAAAACGGATTGGAATCAGAATTGGATTTGGAGAGCACGTTGAATAGCATACAGTATAACATTAGACAAAATCTTGGAGTTGGGCAATGGGGTATGATTGTTCGAGGCATTATGTGCGATACGACAGAGGCTGTCGTTGCTCGAAATTTTGAATACTCGTATGCTCCCAAGCAATCATGGAATGACCATTATGAAATTATTGCAGGAGCAAATGTTGTTTTGCATTACGTGGATGAGATTCAAATGCCTGATGCCCGTAAGAATTACTATCGAGGGGCAGCCTACTTTTATAAAGCATTTGCATACTTGGAATTAATTCAATATTGGGGAGATTGTGTGTTAGTTGATGAAAATGTTCCGATGGATAGTCAAGCGAAATCATATTGGACGGAAGTTGCTGATCATGCTATTGATTTGGCAGAAAAAGCTGCTACTCTATTGCCTGATTTTGATAAAGTTACAACGGCAAATGGAGAAGCAGCTCGCTATAAATCGGCTCCCTGTAAAGGTGCAGCCAACACCGTATTAGCCCTATTGACATCATGGAAAGCGGGTTGTAAATGGTTCGCACAACCGTCCGAGCGTAATTATGATGAAAACGAGTTATGGAAAAAGGCTGAAGCAGCTTGTACGGCAATTATCGGTTCAGAAAGTGGGCAGGCAAAAGGTGTTTATCAATTAGCGACAACTCCGGAAGAGGTGTGTACGAGTGTTTTAGTAGGAGGAAGTAAAGAAAGTTTATACGAAAGCCAATATATTGGCTTTTGGGATGAATTTGATATGACCGGTTGGAATCCGTTGCAGGATAATGCAACGTTATTTCAAACTTGGCCGATGATGGATATCGGTAAAAAAGATGTATT
>OLIS01001515.1_pt1 | contig 16700 bp, 10 predicted proteins | sample 1601351 | NCBI WGS metagenome assembly OLIS01 (sample SAMEA2452122, study PRJEB22498) | human gut metagenome | biome: human feces; feature: human gut; material: feces | place: Australia | collected 2012
CGTCTCGCGTCGGGGAAATATACTGCTATTATTTAGTAGAGTTCGTATTCTTTTCTTTCATTATCCCGACGCGAGACGCGTCGCCCCCATTAGAGCTTGCGTTTGGTGGTAGTGTTTAGTGATAGCGTTTGATTGTAGCTCTTGATGCTTGAAGAAACGCAAGCACTAATGGGGGCGACGCGTCTCGCGTCGGGGAAATATACTGCTATTATTTAGTAGAGTTCGTATTCTTTTCTTTCATTATCCCGACGCGAGACGCGTCGCCCCCATTAGAGCTTGCGTTGGGTGGTAGCGTTTAGTGGTAGTATTTGATTGTAGCTCTTGATGCTTGAAGAAACGCAAGTACTAATGGGGGCGACGCGTCTCGCGTCGGGGCATTTTTCAGCAGCTTCGTCTCGCGGGATATACAAAATTATTGTCATCCGGTAAAACACCATTAGGGAGTGACAAGAGCACGAACCAAAGTCCAAGTCATTTTACATCGGACGTAGTAAGCACGTTGAACGAACGTAGTGCATGTTTACTTCGAACGAAGTAAGCACGTTGAACGAACGTAGTAAGACAACCTTCTGCACGTTTCACACAACATCATGGACTGTTTTTAGGGAAATAGTCGGTTGGCCTCATCAGGCACGCTCCCCTTTCGCGTAGTTGTAACGCGTTAATATAAGACTGTGCCTCAAAAACGATATCGAAACTTTTGCCTAACTTTGCAGCCGTGAATAAGGAATATGTTTTTTGCAAGGGCGTACGCACAAAGGTGGCGTCCGCGTCCTTACTGCTGGCTGCCATAAGTGCCGCAACCAGCACCTATGCCAGCAATACGGGGGCCAACAGTGCCGACAGCACCGATGCCCCAACGGCACGCTTTGACTACAGCCTGTCGGCCATTACCGAAGGACAATGGAACATGACCACCGGACGCGGTGCATGGGCCAACCGCCTTGATGCCTCGCTGGGCATCGGGCTGTGGAGGGGGGCACGCCTCGAAGCTGGCATTCTGAGCACTTGGCAACCTACCGACTACATTGCCGAGGTGTGCCAGGACTTTTCAAACATCAACGCACCCAACCGTCCGTTGCGGTTGGTGCATTTCGGACTTCAACAGCATTTTATTGACAACAAGTTAGGGGTGTTTGTCGGTCTGCGACAGGCCGACGAGGACTATTTCAACACCCCGATGGCCGGGCTGTCAACGGGTGCTTCGTGTGGTTGTGTGCCCACGGTGAACGACAATTTTCACATCAACGTGTTTCCGCTCACCGCATTAGGCTTGCACATTACCTACACCCCCACCCCACAATGGCTTGTGCAAACCACCCTGTATAATGGCAACGCCTACGACACGCTCGACCGCTCATTCCGCTTCAGGCCACATGCCGACGGCATAATCAACCTGGGCTCGGTAAGCTACACCCGTGAGGGTGCGCACGCCGACGACTTCAGTGCCACCTACCTTGTGGGCTGGAACTTTGGCAATCATTACCGCGAGGCCACGCAGCACCGCCACTCGCAGGTGGGCTTTTGGGCCACGGTGGAGCAGCCCCTGGCCAAAGTGGGACGCGTAGGTTTGGCGGCAGCAGCCACGGTGTCGCACCAATTTGAGGACCCCGAAGTGGCCGTGGGCTACTGGAACGGTACACTGGCGGCCAACAACCTTACACGCCGTGGCGGCACGCTGGCCCTGGTGCTGAACCGTGCCTACTACAACGATGCACACGAAACCGACACCGAGCTGACCTTTGCCATGCCGCTCGGACAGTACTTCACACTGCAGCCCGCCATTCACCATTATTCTACAAGCGGACACAAGCAATGGCTCGGACAACTGCGCGTGACGGTGAGCCTGTAACCCGCATACCCAAACATGGTGATTTTGCCCCCGAAACACCATCGGGACAAGGATAGCTGCACCTTTTTTAGTACCTTTGCACGTAGAATAAAGAATAACAAACAGTATGACTAACGTACAGCAAAGGTCGGCCATAAAGTTGGAGAACGCATTGGCCGAAATTTCAAAGTTTGAAGTTGAAAACGGCGTGACAGAATTTCACGTCATGATACACGCCACACATCCCGAACAGACATTTCAGGAGCAGCTCGACGCAGTGCTCAACACGTATTATAATTTGCTCGAAACGGAGCTGAAAGGTGCCTCATCAGTTATCAAACGCTACTTTTTGAGCGATGCCGCCAACCAGTATGAAACTTTGATTGCCTCGGTGCCCGAAGCACCGGCCTGTGCCTGCTCGGTAATAGAGCAAGCACCGCTCAACGGCACCAAGGTGGCGCTGTGGGCTTATTTGCAAACGGGCATTGGCTGCGGCACCTTCAGCAATGGGTTGTACCGCGTGCAGCATGGTGCCTATACCCACTTGTGGGGAGGCAGTGCCGTGGCTCAGGCACCAGACTCTGAGGAGCAAACAAGCCTGTTGCTCAAAGACTATGTGATGCAACTGCTGGCCAATGGCGGCCACCTGGCAGAGAACTGTGTGCGCACATGGTTCTTTGTGCAGAATGTTGATGTGAACTATGCCGGTGTGGTGAAAGCACGCAACGAGGAGTTTTACACACAAAACCTTACGAGCAAGACGCATTTTATTTCGAGCACGGGCATCAACGGCCGCAATGCCAACCCCGATGCGCTGGTGCAACTTGACACGTATGCAGTGCTCGGCATCAAACCCGAACAGATGCAGTACTTGTATGCGCCCACTCACCTTAACCCTACCTACGAGTATGGGGTGAGCTTTGAGCGCGGCACACGCATGGATTATGGCGACCGCCGCCAGGTGTTCATTTCGGGCACGGCAAGTATCGACAACAAGGGCAACATTCTGTACCCTGGCAACATTCGCAAGCAAACCGAACGTATGTGGGAGAATGTGGAGGCACTGCTCAATGAGGCCGAATGCGGATTTGAAGATGTGGGGCACATGATAGTGTACTTGCGCGACACGGCCGATTATGCCGTGGTGAACAAAATGTTTGAGGAGCGCTTTCCCGGTGTGCCCAAAGTGATTGTGCACGCACCAGTGTGCCGTCCGGGCTGGCTCATCGAAATGGAGTGTATGGCCACCAAGGCCGTTATTAACACCGAATTTGAGAATTTATGATACATGCTTGCTATGGCCTTGCCCCGCAATAGGCGCAAAGCTGTAGCAAATATCTTTTATGCACCAGACGCTACCTCTAATGGGGGCGACGCGTCCCGCGTCGGTTTTTTTCAGCAGCCTCGGGACGCGCCGCCCCCATTTATATGTTTGCGTTACTTATAAAAAGATACCGACCATTATGAAACGCATATTCATCATACTTTACACCTTAATGCTCATTGTGCTGGGTGCTGCCACTCTGGTTGAGGACAGCAAGGGCACGAGTTTTGCCACCGACTACATATATGGTGCCCCGTGGTTTATTGCCCTGTGGGGAGTGCTGGCAGCCGGCATGGTGGCAGCCATTGTCAAGTGGCAGCTGTGGCACCGGTTCTCGGTCATGATGCTCCACTTGTCGTTTGTGGTGATATTGACGGGGGCATTCACCACCTTTGTCACCTCTAAAAAGGGGGTGGTGCATTTGGTGAACAGTGTGCCCGTACACACATTTCAGAGCGAGGACATGAGCCAGAGCTATCCACTGCCATTCACACTGGTGCTCGACAGTTTCAGCGTGCAGCACTACCCTGGCACCATGGCGGCCGCCAACTATACCAGTGCCGTGAGCATCACGCCCGACACGGGCGAGACGGTGCACGCCGACATTTCGATGAACAACATTGTGAAGCACAGCGGCTACCGCTTTTACCAATCGTCGTACGACGAGGACGGACAGGGCAGCTGGCTCAGCGTGAACTACGACCCTTATGGCACGGGCATCACCTATCTGGGCTATCTGCTGCTTGTGGTGTCAATGCTCATGGTGGTGGCCGACCGCCGCGAGGAGGTGCGACGCCTGCTCAGTCACCCGCTGCTGCGCAAGGGCGGTTTGCTGATGCTGGGCGTGATGCTTGGCACCATGCCAGCCTTGGCCAACCGCACGCTGCCGGCCTTTAACCGCGCCAAGGCCGACTCGCTGGCCGTGAAGCAAGTGGTGTACAACGACCGCGTGGCACCCTTCAACACGCTGGCACGCGACTTTGTGCTGAAGCTCTACGGCAGTGCTTCGTACCATGACTTGACGCCCGAACAGGTGGTGAGCGGCTGGCTGCTGCGCCCCGACGTGTGGCAAAACGAGCCTATGATATTGGTTAAAAACGCCGAGCTGCGCCGCATTCTGCACCTCGACACAAAATATGCACGGCTGACCGACCTGTTCGACAACAATGGCTACATTCTGCAACGCTACTGGCACGGCGGCCAGGCTGCCACACCCAACGACCCGCTGCAAAAGGCCATTGCCGAGGTGGACGAGAAACTGGGCCTTGTCATGATGCTGCAAAAGGGCACGCTCATCACGCCACTGCCCAAGGACGGCAGCGTGCAACCGCTCTCGTCCACTCGCGTCGAGGCGGAGCTGCTTTACAACCGTGTGCCTTTTGCCAAGGTGCTGTTCATGGTGTGTCTCACACTGGGGCTGGTGGCATTTGGCCGCCTGGTTTACCGCAATTTGTCTGGCCGTCCGGCGCTCAAGCATGAGCACGCGGTGTGGAGCGGTTTGCTTTATGCCGTCACCCTTGCGCTGCTGTTTGCCTTTGGGTTGCGCTGGTATGTGGCCGGCCATGTGCCCATGAGCAATGGGTTTGAAACCATGCAGTTTATGGCACTTGCCACGCTGGTGGTGTCGTGTCTTACCCACCGCCGTTTTGGGGTGATGCTGCCTTTTGGCCTCATTCTGTCGGGCTTTGCCCTGTTGGTATCGTTCATGGGGCAGAGCAACCCGCAGGTCACCAACCTCATGCCGGTGCTGGCGTCGCCGTGGCTCAGTCTGCACGTGTCGGTGGTCATGATGGGGTATGCGCTGCTAGCCTTTACGATGCTCACGGGCATCATGGGGCTTTGCCTGCCACGCCAGGCCACACAACTCATGCTGCTTGGGCGGTTGCTGCTCTACCCCGCCGTGTTCTGTCTGGGCATAGGCATATTTCTTGGTGCCGTGTGGGCCAACCAGTCGTGGGGCGCTTACTGGAGCTGGGACCCCAAGGAGACGTGGGCGCTCATTACTTTTATGACTTACGCCATTGCCTTTCACAACCACTCATTGCCTTGGCTCAGCAAGCCGCGCCACTTTCACTGGTTCTGCACCTTGGCTTTCCTGACCGTGCTGATGACTTACTTCGGCGTGAACTTTGTGCTGGGGGGAATGCATTCTTATGCGGGATAAGTAGCGAGGGGTGCGCGCTATGGCCGCAGACGCGGAAAACAGAAGAATAAAATGGCTGACGCCGTAGTGTTACAAGTAGTAACGCTACGGCGTCAGCTCATTTACACATCTGCATATTTCCGCACATCTGCATATTATTGTTGTCCGGTAAAACATAAACATGAAACAGACTCAAGCACCAAACGCTACCTCTAATGGGGGCGACGCGTCCCGCGTCGGAAATTAAGGCAAAGGCTCACAAACAGCCATGTAATTAGTGCTGTCTGTAAGCCTTTAGTTAGTGTATGAACATTGAATTTTCCCGACGCGGGACGCGTCGCCATTAGAGGTAGCGTTTGGTGCTTGAATACGTTCGCATGTTTATGTTTTACCGGACAACAATATCTGCACATCAGTGCAGCCTCACTGGTCCTCCTCGGTGCGCTCCATGATGCTGGCTGCCAGGCAGTCGGCGGTGTGTATAATCATGACCAGAGGATAGAGGGAGTGCGCAGTGTCGTAGTTGCGCTGGTCCTCGTAAGAGTTCATGTTCACACCCCACGGGCCCATGTGCCAACGTATGGCCAGCATTTCGGCATCGGTCAGCTCGAGACCGCTACAAAGGAGCAACACCAACGACTTTTCGCCGTGTCCCATCGGAAAATTCTTGTAGCTCACATTGTAGCCCGGCACGTCCTCGTACACACCCATGGCATTGCGCTTACGCTTGGTGGTAGGCTGGTAGATGTCGGTTTTGCACACATCGTGCAACAAACTGGCCAAGATGACGCTGTCGCGCGGCACCTCACGCTCAAGGGTGGGTTCGAGCTGTTTCATGCCCTCCCACACCTTGAGGGCAGCCTTGCAGGTGTTGAGTGAGTGCAACACCAGTCCACCCTTGACATTGAGGTGGTGTCCGGCCGATGCGGGCGCATCGAAAAAGCCCCATTCCTCAAGGTCGTTAATCACATCGTCAATGCCGTCGCGCTTGCAACTGCGCAACAGGTCCAAAAACTCTTGTTTGTAAACTGTTATGTCTATGTCCATAGATATTATATTTGTGTTTTATTGAATTGTTCACTCATACCATTTCTTTATCTGCAGGAGTCGCTTGCGCGGGGCTTGGTATTGCGCGTTAATGAGGCTCTTCGCCGCCACGAACTCACGACTGCGAACGCCCAAAATGTCGAAGATGACATGCGGCAAATCGTCGGTCATGAAGGGACGCCCCTCGGCTGCGCGCAGACGTGCAGCCATGTCGGAATGTGCGGCAGCATAAGTGGGTGTAAGATAGATGAGGAACGGCACATCAAGTTGCTCACGCTTTGCGCGAGGCACATCGGTAGCCAAGTCGGTACGCCCCAACTGATGACGATAATTGTAAACCTCCTCACCATGGTCGGCAAAGTAGAGGACAATGGCGTTACGCTTTTCGAAGAGCCGTATAATGTGGTCGACCACGAGGTCGTTGTAGCGCGTGGCATTGAGATAATCGGCCACACTCTGTCGCTCTGCTTCGCTCAAGTTTAGTGTTGAGCGAATGTCGCCTGACTTGAAGTAAGTACCGCTTTCGGGAAAACGCTCGCTTGCACGCTGGTGCTGCCCATAGAGGTGGAATATGACAAAATTACGCTTGGGCTGTTCCAACGTTTTGCGTTGCAGCTCATAGTACGTCACTAATTGCTCATCGTAAGCAAAGGTGCGCGTGCCGCGATAATCGAAGAGTAACGAGGCAATACGTGGGTCGTTGAAAAAGCCCATGGAGGCGTTGAAGCGTTTGTCCATCTCCGCACCCGCAAACTGATTGCTTAAAAACACCACATTGTAGCCACAGCGCCGCAGCACAAGGGGGAAAAGCGGCGCATCGCACCACTGTCTGGTTTCGCCCACCGAGGCTGTTGAGAGGAACTGCTTGAAATTCTGAGTGGTGCCATTGTCTGAGGCTATGACATCGCGAAAGACAAAGAGTCTGCCACCTGCCAAGCGTTGGCGCAACCGGGGATTGGTGTCGTACGCTCCGTCGTAGAGGTTGCTCATGTGCCGGTTGAACGACTCGCCAATGATGAGTACAAAGTCTGCCGCCTGCTCCTTGCAAAGAACTGGCTCTTTGTAGCTTTGCAACGTCTGGGCACAGCGATCAAATTCCTGGGCAAAGCTTTTGTGCATGAGCACAGACTGATACAAATTCCAAATGGCATTACGCTTAATTGGCGAATGCACCATGCCAACGCGATCATCGTTGGTCATGGCATCGCTGCCAAAGAAGAAGGCATGACTAACGAGCAACATCATTCCTGCAATTTCTAACGCGCGCCCAACTTTGCTCTTTGCCCACGCGGGCCAAGGCTTGACGCGTTTTACCCCCCCCAGTTCGGCAGCTATAAACAGGACATAAAACGCCACAAGGCCCAACGTGTGATAAGAGAGGATAAAGGTGTGGACGAACTCACTGCTCTCGCGTGCGTTAGTCTCACTAAGGAACTGGAGTATGTAGGCGTCCCAATGCCGGTTAAAAGAAAGTAGCAAAAATACATTGCTCAGACTATAGCCTACTAAAAGCGAATGGCTGACGATGTGCAAAGCACGCTCCACACGCGGTTTTGCTAACGAGAACAAGATGCAGATGAAATACGACAAGGCTGCATAAAAGCAGACATTGAACAAGGTTGCAACTACCGCCTCCCACCATATTTGCCCCCGAAGCATAAACAGTTCGGGGAGCATCAACAAGAAGGTCATCGCGGCACATACAATGGGATTGATGCCTTTGTGGTTGTGAATATTTGGCATGTTAGAATGGGGTATTGAACACCGAGGGAGAATAAATGTCCTGCAATGAGCAGCACGCTCTGTAATACTTGGCATCTTTATAGGGTGGTTCTAATAGTTGAACACCTCCTGCTTATGGTGATTACCAAAGACAAAATTACCGAAATCTTTCGTATTATTGACGACTTCTGTCAATAATATGACAAGCAGGCATTCAATATTAGTTCTTCTAATCACGTCGAGCCTCAGCCGATAGGCCTTGCCCCATTGTTGGCCCCATAAATTCCAGGCCTCATCGCCCGCGTAAAGGTTTAGCCATATATTATCGACGAAATACAGAAGCATTTAGCTATTTGAGCTGCAACCATCACACTGCGGCATGGACCCACGTTACAACTTTATAAAAATTTAATAATCGGCATAAGTGGTTCATTTTCGTGCATAAGTGGTAAGATAACGCGCAATACATTACATTTCAGTATCAAAACACCTTTATTCTGAGGGTATTGCAAGTTGTACACACTTGCGAGACGAGGTCTTTCTTTTTAACTTTGCATTACAACATGTCAATAATTAGAGAACATTGTTTATACTCACTAACACACACATGATATGAAGTTTTTACACAAACTATTAGTATTCGCGTTGCTGTTTGTTGGCGTCATTACGCAAGCATTAGCCGAATCCTTTACTGTGAACGGTGTGGTTTACCGCATTACAGGCACAGGCGTAGCTGTAAATAATTTAGCCAAAGACAACAATCTGAATGGCATTGTCTATGTGCCCGAGGAAGTACAGTACGGCTCAACCACCTACAAAGTTACGAGCATTGATTACTTTGGGGGGAATGAAGACATCAGAGAGATTTCGCTTCCTGGCACCATCAAAATTAAAGCCGATTATACATTCCAGAACTGCAACAACCTGCAGACTGTCAAGCTTGGTGAAGGCATCAGCTATGTAAGTAACAGTATGTTCTACAACTGCACCGCACTCAAGAATGTTTCATTGCCAAACTCATTGCAGAACATTGGCAGCTCTGCTTTTGGTGCTTGCACAAGCCTCAAATCATTACAACTACCCAAAGCACTTGAAAGCTTGGGAAATGGTGCGTTTTCTGGCTGCGAATCTCTTTCAAATATTGAACTACCAGAGTCTTTACAAACTATTGGAGTTCTCTGCTTTAATGGTTGCGATAAATTAAGTACAATCAAAGTCAGCCCGGCTAATCCATATTTTTCAACAGACGGCAAAGCCATTTTCAATAAAGACAAAACGGTATTGTACACTGCCATTCCTGTTACGAGTTACAACATCCCCTCAACGGTGCGTGAACTGAGATATTATGCCTTTAGCAACCAAAAAGACATGACATCAGCAACCCTGCCCGAAGGACTTGTAAGTATTAGTTCTTACGCATTTTCTGGTTGTAGCAAGTTAGAGCATTTGGTTATTCCGTCAACCGTTGACAGCATTGGCGACCATGCCTTTTATGGTTGCTCTGCACTCCAACAGATAAATATTCCGCAAGGCATTAAAAATCTGGCAGATGCGGTATTGTCAGGCACTGGCATCAAGACATTAGACATTCCCTCCTCAGTAAACTACATTGGCGAGGGGGCTTTTCGTAATTGTGAGTCCTTGCAATCGATCAAATTGCCCGAAGGACTTACTTTATTGAATTATGAACTGTTTGATGGGTGCAAGCAACTTTCTGACATACAGATACCCTCAACCGTTACGACTATTAAAAACAGTGCTTTCAATGACTGTAAAGCCTTAAAGACTATCACATTGCCAGCATCACTCAGCACATTTGAAAATTCATCGTGGTCTGAGAATAGCATTTTTTCGGGTTGTAGTGCCTTAAAATCTATCATGGTTGAAGCTGGCAATAAGTATTTCGAATCAGATGGCACTGCCTTGTATAATAAGGCAAAGGACACTTTGATATGCTTTCCTGCCGGTGTAACAGGCGTTGTTGTTCCGCAATCGGTCAAGACTATCGGTGAAAAAGCATTCTGCTGCTGCGACAGTCTGCAAAACATCATGTTTGAAGACGGTGTCTCTGACCTTGTTATAGAACAATATGCCTTCCAAAATTGTAAGAACATTAACAGGTTGGTCATTACATCAGGCATTAAAGAAACGAAATACGGTGCCTTTTATAACGCCCACATCAACAAGTTGGTTATTACTACAACCCACCCCAGAAGTTTCTATGAGTACTATTTACTGAGGGACAATACTATTGAAACAATATATGCGCCAGCCTCTGACCTCAGCATAATAAAGAGATTGGAATCGTGCACTTTAATACCACTTGACGCCATCTATGTGCCGTCCGACTTCACAATAGGATCACGTTCAATCGTATTCAAACTTGTTAAGAACGAAGAGCTCTCAGGACTTGACGAACTGCCTGTCAACACGTACCCTTGCGTTAAAATTGGCAATAAAGAAATAGAAGCTGATGAGAACGGACGCTATGTGCACGCAGGACTCGCTCCCGATTGCGAATTTACATATACCATCTCTGCCAAAGACAGCCAAGGGGAAAATGTGGGTAGCGCATATTCCTTTACAAAGGAAACGGCCAGTTTGTTCAAATCATTTACGCTCAACTCGGGTCAGACATACGTTGCAAGTTCTAATATCAGACTCAATGTAGACCCCGAAATGGAGCAGCCGGACGAATGCCGCTTTGTATATGGATATTCTTACACGAAATCATGCGATTTGAAATATAGCGATGAGGTGCAAAGCATAAAGTTTACCGGTTTCTGGCCTTCAACGACTGTCACTCTGAAATATCAAGAACTGAAAGGCGGAAGAGTCACGTACTCTAAAGAATACGACATCATGACGAAAAGCATGGGGCTCAGTACCGAGTATGGCAAGATTACGCCCACAACCTACACCATGACAGGATCGCGCGACATGACACATCATGATGCTGAAATAGTGGACGAGGGGTGGACACTTGACCGCAAAACCATAACCCAACACGGAAAAACGCTACATGTAACAGGCTGCGAACCTGAAAGCTACATACAAGCTGAATATGCCGTCATGGTGAAGAATGGTCGCGATACTAAATTGTACTGTTCTTCAAGCAAATCGATGCAGCTGCCAGCTCTGACGCTCGAAACTGTGGCCGAAGCGAAAGCTACTTCAAACACCGTGGCACTGATATGCGCCACTACCAATATTGACGATGAGGAGGCTAACACAGGATTTGAATGGCGACGCTATGACGCGCCCGACCTTGTGCCAAGCTCGAAGGCTAACTGCCCCGTTGTAGATGGTGTAATGACTGGTGCCCTGCGCAATTTGAGCGCCAGCACATACTACAAATTCCGCCCATTCTATAAGGCCGAAAGCGGCAAAACATGGTATGGCGAATGGTCGGCCTTTGGCACTGCCGATGCTTATGTTTACTTTGACCCAACAGTGCGCACCTATGCCGTTGTGTGCCACGATGAGAACTCGGCTACAGTGAGCGGCTTTATCATTGCCGGTTCTGACGACATTAAGGAGCAAGGTTTTGAATACTGGAAACGCGACGATGCTTATGCCACAACCAAACACGCTACGGCTACCACCGACGATAATACGCATCAAACTGTTGTGGCTACGGGACAGCGCATGAGTGCTGTACTCCAAAATCTTGAGCCGAACACTACCTACATTGTGCGCGCTTACGTTACAACCGAACACGGCACAACTTATGGCGAGGAGCAAATATTCTCAACACCATACTCTACTGCCATTGGCGAGGTTGAGCTTGACGAGGCATACAGTGACCACCTTGCGGCTAAGGTCACCAAAGTTGGCAACAACGATTTGCATCTGGCCATCTGCGGCACCGCACGCCCCGTGGCCATACGCTTGACTGCTTTGAGCGGCATGCAAATGGCTGCAACCACACTCGAAAGCAGCCTTGAAAGCACCCGCCATGCTTGTCTGCGCACCAACCGACTGCAACCAGGCATGTATTTATTGCACGTTACCGACGGGCAGGATGCGCAAACCATACGCATCGCCATTAAGTAAGCACCCTACAACTATATTTATAGCCCCGCCCAACTTGTGTGCAAAGTTTGCACACACGATGGGCGGGGCTTTTATTTGTAAAAGTGGTATACGTCATGGCTGCAACTTTATTTCTAAATTTGCAGCAGCTGCATGTAGCATATTATCAGCGCATGCGTCTAATAAACAGAGACCAAACAACCATACACACGAATGACCGAACAAGAATTTTCACAATTGGTCAGTGCACACAAAAGTACCATCTACACCGTTTGCTACATGTTTTCGAAGGACGAGGACGAGGTGAATGACCTGTTTCAGGAGGTGCTCATCAACTTGTGGCGAGGCATAGACACCTTTAAGGGGGAGGCGAAACTAAACTCTTGGATTTACCGCATCAGCCTTAACACCTGCATATCGGCCGAACGCAAGAAGAAACGGCAGCCTCAAACCGAACGCCTCGACATGAGCATCAATCTGTATGAGGACAACGACACTGACTCCCGACAAATACAAATGCTCTACAAACGGGTGCACCAACTGCGCCCCTTCGACCGCGCCCTGGTGCTGCTGTGGCTCGAGGGACTGCCCTACGACGAGATCGGCGCCATTACGGGCATAACGGCCAAGAACGTGTCGGTGCGCCTGGTGCGCATACGCGAAGAGCTTAAACACATGAAATGAGGCCATACCTCCACCCCCTCATCACCTCTACCGAATAACAAGCATTACTATCATGGATAATACCTTGAACGAAATAAAACAACAGTGGCAGTTGCTGCAAGACAAACTTGAAAGCCAGTCCATCGTCAACGACAAGCTGATTAGACGCATTATCAACAGCAACGCACGCAGCATCAACCGCCATGCGCTGTTAGTGACCGTCATGGCTGCCCTGGCCATACCCTACTGCATTTGGTTGCTGCTATGGCTGCGCATATCGTTGGCTTTCACCATTGTCACCGCCGTATTTTTACTTGCAGCCGTGTGTTACAACATTTACACTCACCGCCGCGTGCAGCCTGCCCAACTTGCTCAAAGCAGTTTGGCCGAGGTGACATGCCGCGTGGCACGCATGAAAATGCTCTATGCCCGATGGCTGCGCTTCAGCATTCCATTCATTATATGTTGGTTCGCGTGGTTTGTATACGAAATCATGACCCTTGCCGGCATGAGCCATGACGAACGCACGGGCATACTCGTGGGTGGCGTTGTGGGTGGCGTAATTGGTGCTGCTTTGGGCATATACACTTACCGCCGCACCCAGCACTTGGCCAGTGAAATTCTTGACCAAGTGCGCGACTGTCAAGCCCCAACCCCTTGATGCACTCTAACGCTTGAGAAATGCACATTTACACACTCTCAAGCGTGTTTTTACCCCTTTTGGTGCACAAAAATGCACTTTCTTGCAAAAAAAATGGCGAAACACTTTGCAGTTTCAAAAATAAGCCGTACTTTTGCATCGCTTTCGGAAAGAAAGACACTCATTATGGTGCTTATAGTTCAGTTGGTTAGAGCGTCAGATTGTGGTTCTGAATGTCGTGGGTTCGAATCCCACTAAGCACCCCACCAAACAGAGGATTGTTCGTAACGAGCAATCCTCTGTTTTTGTTATGTGTTCGTGAGAACATAAGGACAGAAGTTGTAACGTGTATCAGCCGCTTAGCGCGGAAAACATAAGCAACATAAGTTTACATAAGATACATATAAGGCCGCTGCGCGACTGACGGCCACGGACTAACGTCCGGGTGGCCTCAAGAGACATAAGGGCTAACGCCGTAGCGTTATTTATCAGCCGCTAACGCGGGAACATAAGAACATAAATTGTAACGTGTATTAGCCGCTAACGCGGGAAGCATAAGAACAGAAGAACAGAAGATATAACGTTAGCGGCTGCCAGGGCACGCTACGGCGCCAGCCCTTATGTCTCTTGAGGCCACCCGGACGTTAGTCCGTGGCCGTCAGCCGCGCAGCGGCCTTATATGTATCTTATGCAAACTTATGTTGCTTATGTTTTCCGCGCTAAGCGGCTTATACAAACGTTTCTTCTGTTCTTATGTCCTTATGTTCTTCTGTTTCCCGCGTTAGCGGCAAATCCCATAACTTACTGCAGAGTGAAACACCACATTTCCAGACTTCATCACTTTTTTGCACGAGTTACATTATTTGATTGGGTGACGCACTAACAAAGTTAACAGAGAATTGTTCGTGAAAACCATGACCCATTTACGGCAAAACAAAATTAGCGGAACTGGATAAGTGTAACACCTATCCAATTCCGCCAAAACAGATGAACTTAAAGAGATGAAATATTAGCCCAAATGGGCTTTACCCCTTACACCTTGGCCAAAGCCTGGTCGAGGTCAGCAATGATATCGTCAATATGCTCAATGCCGATACTCAGACGCACGGTTGAGGGAGTAATGTGCTGCTGTGCCAGCTCCTCAGGTGTCATTTGCGAGTGAGTAGTGGTGTAAGGGTGAATAACGAGGCTCTTTACATCGGCCACGTTGGCCAAGAGTGAGAATATCTTCAAATTGTCGCAGAAACGCCATGCCGCGTCCTTATCGCCATTTACCTCGAAGGTGAAAATGCTGCCGCCGCCATTGGGGAAATACTTCTGATAGAGAGCATGATCGGGATGGTCGGGCAACGAGGGGTGGTTCACCTTGGCCACCTTGGGGTGGTTGGCCAGGAACTTGACAACCTTCAGCGCATTTTCGACATGGCGCTCTACACGCAACGAAAGCGTTTCGAGGCCCTGCAAAAGTAAAAAGGCATTGAACGGCGAGATGGTGGCACCAGTGTCGCGCAAAATGACGGCACGAATGCGGGTAACAAAAGCTGCCTTGCCAGCCACATCGGCAAATACCGCACCATGATATGAGGGATCGGGCTTGGCCAAGGTTGGAAATTTGTCGGCATTGGCCTTCCAGTCAAAAGTGCCGCCGTCTACTATCACACCGCCAAGGCTTGAACCATGTCCGCCAATAAACTTTGTGGCAGAGTGTACCACCACATCAGCGCCATGCTCGATAGGACGAATAAGGAAAGGCGTGCCAAAGGTGTTATCTACAATAAAGGGTATGTTGTGACGGTGAGCCACTTCGGCCACTGCCTCAAGATTGGTCACGTCAGAATTAGGATTACCAAAAGTTTCGGCATACACCACCTTGGTATTGGGCTGGATAGCAGCCTCGAGCGCCTCAAGGTCGTTTACATTAACAATGGTGTTGGTAACACCCTGTGTAGAAAGCGTGTGGGTGATAAGGTTGAACGAACCACCATACAAATTGTCGGCTGCCACAATGTGGTCGCCAGCCTGCACAATGTTTTGCAGCGCATAAGTGACAGCTGCAGCACCGCTGGCCACAGCCAAACCTGCCACACCACCCTCAAGGGCTGCCACACGGTCCTCAAACACGCCCTGCGTAGAGTTGGTCAAACGGCCATAGATATTGCCGGCGTCGCGCAAGCTAAAACGGTCGGCAGCATGTTGTGAGTTGCGGAACACGTACGAAGTTGTTTGGTAAATAGGTACGGCACGCGCATCGGTGGCGGGATCGGGCTGTTCCTGTCCTACATGTACCTGGAGTGTCTCGAAGTGGTATTTCTGTTCGCTCATAATTATATTGTGTTATTGTTATCGTTATTAGCGGTGACGGTTGCCATGTGGCACGCCTCCTTGTTTTCGATTGCAAAGTTACGGCAAAAGCTATTTATCAACCAAACATTTGCGTAAAGTTAGAATAATATTCTATTTTTGCAGTTGTATTAGAACAAACACATAGTAACATGGCCCCAGACGATAGTTCGGTAGAAAAATATGCTATTGATGCCACCGACATCAAACTTTTGCGCGCTTTACAAGCCAATGCACGCCTTACCATCAAGGAGTTGGCAGCGCGTGTCAACCTCAGCACCACCCCCGTGTTTAAGCGTGTGCAGCGCATGGAGCGCGACGGCATAATCAAGGGCTACATAGCCGTGCTCAATGCCGAAAAGCTCAACCGCGGTTTTGTGGTATTCTGCCAAGTTAAGATGAATAGACTGGGGCGCGACATTGCGGCCGACTTTGCCAAGACCATCGCCCACATTCCCGAGGTGACAGAGTGTTACAACATTTCGGGGCAGTACGACTATCTGCTCAAAATCCACGCCCCCAACATGAAGTACTATCAAGAGTTTGTGCTCAACGTGCTTGGCACCATTCCCCATCTTGGCTCGCTCGAGAGCACCTTCGTGATGGACGAGATCAAGCACGATTATGGCATTACGCTTGACGAAGGCGCTATATAAAAAAGGTGATGAAGTCAGGATATTATGGTGCTCTATGAGATTTGCCGCTAACGCGGGAACATAAGGACAAAAGATATAACGTTTGTGTTAGCCGCTTAGCGCGGAAAACATAAGCGTTATTTCTTTTGTTCTTATGTCCTTTTGTTCTTATGTTCTCCGCGTTAGCGGCAAATCTCATGGAGCACGCATTCTCCTGACTTCATTACTTTCTGCCCCGTCGAATGGCGCGGTCACCATGGTGTTACGCACCAGTTTGCTCACGGGCACAAACCCTTTGTCCGCCTGGTCGCGCCGTTGCA
>OLIS01001517.1_pt1 | contig 16696 bp, 15 predicted proteins | sample 1601351 | NCBI WGS metagenome assembly OLIS01 (sample SAMEA2452122, study PRJEB22498) | human gut metagenome | biome: human feces; feature: human gut; material: feces | place: Australia | collected 2012
AAGTAAGTGTTAAACCTACAGCAGTAAGTTTTTTAACTGTCTTTCTCATAAACTTATAAACCTCCCTATTGGTTCTTGTGGGGAACGCCCCACCTAATATGTTTCTAACATTGATATATATTACCATTTTTGTAATCTTTTAACAATACTTTATAAACTATTTTTCTGAACTTTGTAAACTATTTTGCTAAAAAAGAGAATTGTTATGCTTAACACAAAAGATATGCCAGAAGATATTAAAGCAATTACTGGATAGTTTATCAAAGAACACGTAGACCTTAATAAGTGTAAGATAGCCTATTAACTATTATTAGTATAAAGCATTTTTAACTGTATACAGAATAAAAAAGAGCCGTGTCACGGCTCTTTCTATATTGGGATTACGACACTTTCTGCAATCATCACATTCTATCGGCTATTTATGAATTCCTTCTTCTTCAATCTGACTATAAGACTTGTGACAAGCAGCACCGCTATACACACGGCTATCGGCATAAGAATATTTTTTCCTAATAATATCCCCTTTTTATATACAGAATAAGTCATCACATACTTACGCCATAGAAGACCTGTGCTTATAGCACCATCGGCATCATAATATTCAACGCTCACTATAACCATAGCTGCAAGATAGCCAGCCCATTTCTTATCCGTTATCCACCATACCGCAAGCATAATCAGTCCCATAACGAATATAACTGCAAATGCCTGTAATATAAAAACTGCACTTATAAGTGCAAATGAAGGTGCTGCCTCACATGGCATATGTATAGCGCTATAACATGTACTTGCCTCATCTTCCCAGTTATATATCTTTCGTTTTATACATATGCCTGCTATAGTTGTTGCTATATATATGTATACAGCGATGACTGCACTAAGTATTGCAAGGTCCTTCACACATCTTTTCCATATACTATATATATGTTTATGCCTCGTAATCATCATTACTGAAAAATTATATCTCTGTACATACAATATATAAAACAATGAACATATTGTAAGCAGCCTGCTCACATAATATATGCCAATACCTATATACACATCATACAGGCATGCTTCTGTATCAGACGGAATACCCAGCCCTCTTAATATTGTATTAGGCAGCAGTATAGTTATAACAACAAGCATTACTATGGACATTCCCTTGTCATTGACACTCAGTAATTCCCTTATCTTTCTCATACCTTTTCAGCTCCATGTAATATAATCGCCTTATGTACCGGATATAATGCCATATCAAAGTAAAAGTCTGACTTTATAAATCTTGCCCTGCGTTCCTGTCTTACCAGACCATCAGACATACCAAAGCGTATAGCAAATGTTTTAGTTTCCTCTGGTTTTAATATAGTATCTCCTTCTTCATCTACTGCATATATCATTCCCTGATTATCATATCCTATAGGATATGCCACAAGCTCTACATTGGGTACAAAATCAGCTGCCAGATTGACATTCTCCTCTTTTTTGTTTGTAACATCAAAAACAATGACCAATCCATCATTATCGCTTCTCATCTTTTCCGGCATATTTTTCTTATCAACAATATCATTCATATTGCCAAAATAAAGATTAGCTACGCATATTTCTAATCCATTATGCTCTACAACGTCCCCTGCTTCATAGTACTCCTCAACTGGAGCAGGCAGTCTTGTGTTGGCATTTCTGTAAGCTAATATAAACACTATAACCAAAACAAGTGCCACACATAATAATATGCCATACTTTACTTTTTTATTTTTAAAATGTATCATTCTTCAACCCCCGCCATATATACAAAACAACATCGAGTACAACTATCATCACCATAAACAAAACATAACTTTCCCAATAATTAGGAGCCATCTGGCTCATACTAAACAGCCTGTATGGAGCAATCGCTCTTACTTTCACATACGGAAACCAGCTTGAAGCCGCATTCAGGAATTCACATAGCACTACTGGAAAAAGTAATACTATAAATGTATTATTCACCCATAAAGATACCATAAGCGAAACAGTCGCCAGTAATCCACCACATATAAACTGCAATATAAAGTACAACAGATAATATACATAAGGATGCGTAAATAATATATTACTCCACATAGAATTAGCCGAATAACAAAATGTATTATTATTCCATATCATAGAAGGAAGCAGCATGGCTGTTGCTAAAAGATTAACAAGCAATGGAAGAACTGCCACTATTCCACCTGTCGTAAATACTGCGGTAAACTTGGCTATAAGGTAATTAATCTTTTTCGTTCTGCAATAATAATTTCTTATAATTCCTGTACGCCTGTCCGTATAATATGTAGCTGCATATGGCAGAACTACCATTATAGGAAGTAATCTTATATACAACGTATAATAAACATTAAAACTTCCACCTATCCACGTATAAATAACGGTATATGGAAGAGTTAGTCCCCCATATTCAAAAAACTCCAGCGGATTAAGTGCATTATGCAGCCCCACTTTGACAAACTGCACTGTAACTATTATCATTCCTATAATAAGCGCAATCTTGAAAGCTGCTCCTTTTAGTGCCCGCTCCATTTCAATCTTTAGCATCTGTTTCATTCTATCAACCTCCCAGCCATATACATTATTACATACAGAATATCAACTACTTACTTAAGCTTGTCTGAATATGTAAAATCAAGCTTTAGTAATTTATCTTCATTCCATATTTCTGGACTACCTGTTTTAGCATCACTTCCGTGATTAGTTCCTATGTATATATCATTATCAAGCATTAATCCATCTGTTTCTACATCCTCATACACATATTTATATCCTGTTACATTCTTCCCTCTATATCTTGTAACTTTATACTTCTCCACAAAACATAATAAAATAATTTCTCTGCTTTCTTTTGCTTTTATTGTTGCCCTGCAAAATTCATGTTCTCCCCATCCATCAGGTTTTATAAAGAACCCCTTAAAATTATTATCATGTATAGTATTATATTGCAGGTTATTATTATCATATTTTATATCATAAAAATTAAAATCACTTGTTAAAAACTGACTATCTTCATTCCCTGTATTAGTTATATTAAGTCTGAATATAATCATTTGCCAATCTATCCCTTTGGGACTACTACATATATTAGCAGCTTCATCTATATACTCATTTTTCTTCATTTTATTTAAGAATATTATTAACTGTTCTATGCTTTCACTATCCTCATATAAATATACATCCGTAAAATCATTTGTAACATATGCTTCCTCTATTTTACATTCAAGTTTATTCTTATTACTAGTTTCATTTATTGTATCATCCATATTTACCATCGGCGGTATATCTACCCCTTCAGGTATAGTATAATACTTATTATCATCATGCCATTTAGACTCCTTATTATCAACAACTACTGTTGTTTTCTTTTCATCCTCTATATCTGCCATTGAATATACATCATCTATATTAGTTAATCTGCAGCCAGCAAGTGAAATTAAGATTGTAACACTTATCATAATAATTATGCTTTTTTTCTTCATAAACTCATTCTTCCCCCTATCCTTTTCTCTTTATAATTCAATCGGTTGGGAATTATTATCCCCAACCGATTAAGAAGCATATTTTACTTCTTTTACTCTTTCAAGCTTCTGATTTAATCATCAGTAACCCATTGTTAATAAGTAACTTTATAGAACCGGTTCCGTTGTATTTATTCTACCACACGAAACTATCTATTTTTTCAATTTGTAATAATTGGTAGGTTTTATTGTAATATTTGGTCAATAAATGTTATTTTTCAGTATATTTAATCCAATTTTATATACTTTATTTCATATTTTTATATGTATAATATATGTAATTAACATAAAAATACCAGCCCTTTCAACATCAGATACTTCCCCTGACATCCCTAGGCTGGTATATAAAATATATCCCTATACTTACATTCTCATATTCCTTACTCCGACCGACACACTTGTTACATACTCATATTCTGTTTTTTTGACATCATACATTCCATCATATTTCTTTATTATCTTCCTGACACTGCCTATACCTCTGCCGTGATTTTTATAATAATCTATGTTTCTGACTTCCGGCGTGTTTATATAATTATTCTTTATAATAAATACTATATTATCTGCGTGGCATATAAGCTTAATATCTATATATGCATCCATATTATTCTGAAGTACACGGCTTACAGCATGTTTGCTGTTATCTATAAGGTTGCCTATAATCACGCCAAGGTCACTATAATCAACATCCAGCTCCTCTGGCACTTTCACGTCATAGGTTATATTTACACCTTCTGGCACTTCTGATAACTTATATGACAATATACTGTTGACCCTTAAGTTCGTACAGTACTTTGGCTGCCCGGCTGTGTTAATATTATCAAGTATATTATCAAGTTCTTTTTCGGCTTCATCATAATCCCTTAACTGTATGGCATAACTGAGCGTATTCAGTCTGTTCTTAAGGTCGTGTCTTATGTCCTTAAGCTCCTCCTGTGCCTCTTTGATATTACCATACAGCCTGTTATTCGTGTCTATCTGTATCTTAAGAATGTCTTCCTCATAGCTATGGCGTGCACCTGTGTCTATCTCTATCATACTTATGCATACAATATCCTTGGCTATGCATATCACAAACATAAGTATTACATATAGCACATACCTGTCATTTATCTGCTGTGGCATTAACTTATACACCATCATAAGAATTATATTCTGTGCGACAACCGTCATTATAACAGCTATATCCGTAATCCTGCTTACGCTTACTTTTCTATAATTATTATATCTGATAAATGCAAACAACATTATTATACTTACAAATATAATAAATGGAATTATATAAATCGATGCTGTTTCCTCAGTATACACTATACTGTTACGTTTTATGCTCCATACAGCTTTTATGACAACTGATATATTAATAAGCATATTTACATATATAAGTACTGCCGATATATTTTTATACAGCAGGGGAATGTCCGATATATTCAATATAATAAGAATAACCGCAAGTACAGCACACACTATATAATCATCATATAATATAAGTCTGTACAGGCTCACACTTATCGCTGCCATTATTATTATGCTTTTTAACAGCTGCTTTGTATCAATGGCTATCAGCCATCTTATGTTGTGATGTATTCCTTCCTGTATACTGTTATCTGTATCATATTCGCCTGTATATTTCAGGGACTTGATAAAGCTTCTATATATTATGTATTCAGTTATTCCAAGAAGTATAAACCAATATTCCCACACCATCAGTACTCTCCACGCTTATATTGCAGACACATATTTATTAAAGCCATCAACGAATTCCCTGCTGTAACGTCTTGCTATCGAAACCGGAACTTCCTCGCTTTCACGCCCTGTCTTATACCATACCATATCTGACTTTATTCTTGATATATACTTATAGTTTATAAGCATTGAACTGCCTGCCATTCCAAACATATCAGAAGGGAATTCTTCTTTGATATCCTTTATCTTTCCATATGTCCTGTATTCTTTACCAGATGTTACGATATTGATATACCGCATATCTGAATATATGCACACTATATCATTATAGTCTATCCTGTATACAGACTTTCCTATATGAAATATGAACTTGCTGCCATCACCTATATACAACTCGTTAATCTCGCTGAGTATCATACTAAGACGTTCTTCACCTGCCGGCTTTACTATGTAGTTAAATGCATGTACATCAAATGCTTTCTGCATATAATCCGTATGGCTTGTTATAAATACTATAACAGCCTTCTTATATCCCGCCTTTATCCACTTTGCAAGACTTATTCCATTATCATCGCCAAGCTCTATATCAAGAAAATACACATCATATGATATATTCTTATCATTAAGTTCTTCTTTCATATCCTCTGCACAGTTATATACATCTGTTTCTGCTTTTATTCCAAGCTTATCCGCTGTCTTATCAAGAAGCCTGACAAACATATCTGCCTGTACACTATCATCTTCGCACAATGCTATCCTCATACAATTCTACTCCTCATCAATGCAGCTTATGCCAGCACTTTAATCAGTACTGACAGACCCGCATTTAACTAACGAGCAAGCCAGCCTCCATCAACTGCAAGTGTGAAACCATTAACATAGTCTGATGCCTTAGAAGCAAGGTATACTACAGCACCTTCCATATCCTCTGGTGTTCCCCATCTTCCAGCAGGTATCCTGTCAAGAATAGCTTCACTTCTGTCTGCATCATCCCTTAACTGGGCTGTATTGTTAGTTGCCATATATCCCGGTGCAATTCCATTTACATTGATGTTATACTTTGCCCATTCATTAGCCATCGCTCTTGTAAGACCTATAACAGCACTCTTACTTGCTGTATATGAAGGTACTCTTATTCCGCCCTGATATGAAAGCATAGAGCATACATTGATAATCTTACCACCTTCGCCCTGCTTTATAAGCTGCTTTGCAAATGCCTGACTTAAGAAAAATACCATCTTTTCATTTACCTGTATGACTGAATCCCAATTTTCCTCTGTGAAATCTATAGCATCCTGTCTTTTGATAAGACCTGCATTATTAACAAGTATATCAACTCTTCCGTATACATCCATAGCAGCTGTCATAATCTTAGATATAGAATTCATGTCTGAAAGATCAGCTAATACTTCGGTAAATATACCACCATCTGCCTCTATTTTAGCCTTAGTTTCTTCGCATGAACGTCTTGCAACTCCAAGCACCTTAGCTCCAGCCTGTGCAAGCGCAATACACATCCCCTGTCCAAGTCCTGTATTGGCACCCGTAACAACTGCCACCTTATTATCTAACTTAAATAAATCTAATATCATATACTCTCTCTTTCCTTATATTTCCTGTTATCTGCTGCATTAATTTAAAAATAAATCAATAAATAACAACTAAGCAATGCTCATTGCAGTTAGTTAAATCCTATAAGCTTATTCATAACCTTATATCCTGTCTTGGATATTCCGCTTCCTATACGTCCGGGAATATTAACTGTACTTCCTAAAAGACTATATCTTAATTCCTTATAGAGTTGCTTATCTGTGTCTTTAACATACCTCCAGAGTTCCTTCTTTTTGTTAAGATTCTCCTCTGTTCCAGATATTATTAAGAATATTGATGAAACCTCCATCATAATTCTTAAATATGTTCTCATATATTTTCTACATTTCTCATTCTCTGGTTTCTCAGAAAGATATGAATCTATAAGCCTTCTTGTAACTCTTAACTGCTGGTCTATTCTTGATATCATAACCTTTTCGTTAACTGACTGGTCATCACGTCCTATGAAATATCTGTAAAAATTCGTATTAATGTAATACATTTTCTTAACATATGGTAATGGTTCAAACACAAACACATTATCCACATAAAATGTATGCTTTGGAAGTTCTAATCCACAATCTTTAATAAGCTGTGTCCTATATATAACTGAATGCATAAGTATGTACTGGTCAACTTTAAAATGCCCCATATCATCCCATCCAAACATCTTATCAACTGGGAGTGCATTCTCATAATGAATAACTTTTTTTCTTTTAGCGCCTACTTTTTCATATACATAGTTAGCTATAACCATATCAGGAAGGTCATCTTTTTCTACGAATTCCTTAAGCTTTGTAAGTATTTTTCTATAACTTTTTATGTCTACCCAGTCATCACTATCAACTACCTTAAAGAACACTCCTGTAGCATTGGCAAGTCCTGTGTTAACCGCCTGTCCATGTCCACCATTCTCCTGGTGAACAGCTTTAACGATGCCTGGATACTGTTCTTCATACTTTTTAGCTATTTCTAAAGTGTTATCCTTCGTAGAACCATCATCCACTATGATAACATCAATATCATCCCCTCCTGCAAGGCATGATTTAATACATTTTTCCATATATTCTGCTGAGTTATAACATGGAATTGCAAATGATAATAACTTCATATGTATAATCTCTCCTAATTTAATTTCAAAAAAATCGTTTTGCTTCTTCCTGTGATACCCCTACGAATTGCTCCGCTGCTTCGCTGCTCCCGCAATTCTGCAAACATTCGGATTCCGCTGATTTATTTCATAAATCGCTTCTTCCTCATGTTTGTGCGGGTCGAAAATGTTACCGCCTTTTCGTGCAAGCACGAACAGCGGTCACACTTTCGACCCTGGGGTATCACATGCGGTCTGGGCACTTGATGCCAAGAAGGTCTGTGCATGTTTCAAGAATATTTTTTGTAAGTGTAATAAGTGCTATATAACCCTTTTTCTGTTCTTCGTTCTCTTCTGCAAGTATCTTCGTATTATGATAGAAGCCATTGAATTCATTAGACACTTCATATATGTACTGACATATTCTATGTGGTGCATTATCTTTGTATGCACTTTCTATCACATCTGAAAACTTAATAAGTGACAATGCAAGCGTTTTTTCTGAAGCTTCTTTTGCAGGTAATATATTAATATTTTCAGAACTTCCACCATTTTCCTTGTATTTTGCAAGTATAGACTTTATTCTTACGATTGTATACAGAATATAAGGACCTGTATTTCCCTCAAAAGAAGCAAATCTGTCTATATCAAAAACATAATCCTTTGATGCCTGATTAGAAAGATCTCCATACTTAAGTGCAGCAAGACCTACTATCTTTGATGTTTCTTCTGCTTCTTCATCAGATACTGATCGATTCTCCTTTATCTTGTTAAGTACTGCATTATCAATATCAGCAATAAGATGCTCTAATCTCATAACACCGCCTGAACGTGTCTTAAATGGCTTGCCATCCTTTCCATTCATAGTTCCAAATCCGACAAATGTCATATTAACATCAGGTCTTACGATGCCTGCTTTCTTTGCGGTTCTGAATACCTGTGTAAAATGAAGCTCCTGTCTTTTATCTGCAAGATATATATATGTGTCCGGCTTATAAAGTTTTTCTCTTTCTACTATAGTTGCAAGGTCCGATGTAGCATAAAGTGCCGCACCATCTGACTTTCTTACGATACATGGAGGCAGTTCTTTAGTATCTGTATCTTCTGCTATATCTACAACAGTAGCCCCCTGGCTTTCATATGCTATGCCATCATCAACCATCTTATCTACCATTTCATCTATATATGGCTGTGCATCACTTTCGCCTTTCCAAAGATCAAAGGATACATTAAGATTATCATAATTCTTCTTCAGATCTTTCTTTGAAACCGTCATAATATGATTCCAGATAGCTCTGCATGCCTTATCACCATTTTGAAGCTTAAGTGTTGCCTCGTGCGCCCTTTTAGCAAAAGCTTCATCCTCCTTGGACTTAGCACTTGCTGCTGGATATATCTCCTCCAGCTCTGCTATTGTAAATGGTGCTTCTTTAGGATATTCACCTGTAAATGAAGCATCAAAATATGGCAGTTCCGGCTTTCTATCTCTTAATTCTTCTATAATAAGTCCCATCTGAAGTCCCCAGTCACCAAGATGCACATCACCTATTGTCCTGTTGCCAACAAATCTGTTAATTCTTTTAACGCTTTCACCGATGACAGCTGATCTTAAATGACCCACATGAAGTGGCTTAGCCGCATTAGCACCACCAAAATCTACAATAACAGTCTTAACCTGTTCATTGTTCTGATAACCATACTTATCAGAAGCTGCCATATCATTCATATAACCAGCAAGATATTCAGGACTAATCTTTATATTGATAAAGCCTGGTTTAACACTTTCAACAGATGAGAAAAGTCTGTTATCTGCAAGCTTGGAAACAACTTCATCTGCTATCATAAAAGGTGCCTTTTTATATGCCTTTGCTGCTGCCATAGCACCATTACACTGATACTCACATAAGTCTGGCCTGTTAGATACTGTTATCCTTGCATAATCTTTAGAATATCCACATTCCTCAAACGCTTTCTGGAATTGTTCTGTCATAAGTTCTATTATGGTCTTCATATAATCTCCACTCCTGATTTTATTTGCTTTTCAGTTGTTATATCACCTGATGCATATATAATAAATATAAAAAAGAAGCTGTTGCACTAAGTTGATTATATATTGATATATAAACTACTTACGTTGCGACAGCTTCCATATAAAACACTACTACATCACTGCTCAGTTTTAGGCTTTCAACTATTCTGAACAATAATATATAAAGCTGTATTTAGTTTAGTATAAGACACTTTTAAGAAAAAGTCCATAGCTCTCAGCTGGAAGTGACATAACAACATCCCTTCCATCAAGTGCAGCTTCTATATCTGAGGTCTTCTTTAATCCGTTACCAACATCAAGAAGCATTCCTATCATATATCTTGCCATATTATGAAGAAAATCATCAGCTGTTATTGTAATATTACATTTATTACCTTCTACATCTATATCTACTGACTTGACATTTTTTACTGTTGACTTACTCTTTTTAGCAGTTGTAAATGCTTTAAAGTCATGACTTCCGATAAAATACTGTGCCGCTGTTCTCATGGCTGATATATCTGGCACATCGAATGTATGATATGCATATTTTCTTGTAAACACATCTGCTACATTGGCCATATCAAGCTTGTATACATACGTTTTACCCTTTGCATTCAACTGGCTATGAAATCTTTCATCAACTTCTTCAACATGGTTGATTGCAATATCTCTTGGAAGGTACCTGTTAAGATAATTCTTAATCTCAATAGCCTGATACCTGTCATTTAACTTAAAGTTAGCTGTTTGCGCAAGTGCATGAACACCCTTTTCTGTCCTGCAGCCAACATATATATCTATATCCTCGCCAGTCATTTTTTTAATTATTTCTTTAATCTTAACTTCTATCGTATTGGATGATGAATCTTTACCAAGACGCTGCCATCCATCATATCTGCCACCATCATATTGAATCTGTAACTTATAATTATACATTATTCTTCCATAACCTTTTCAACTGTATTAACGATAACATCCATCTCAAAAGGCTTCTGTATAAAATCAGCTGCACCCATCTTAAGCGCCTCTATCATATTAGCCTTTTGTCCCGCTGCTGTAACCATGATAATCTTAGCATCCGGATCGTCATCTATTATTTCTTTAACTGCATCAATTCCACCAAGCTTTGGCATTGTAATATCCATTGTTGTAATATCAGGTCTGTATATTTTAAATTTTTCAACACCCTCTGCACCATCTACTGCTTCTGCAACTATCTCATGTCCTGCCTGTTCAAGCATATTTCTTAAGAATTTCCTTGATGTCTTAGAATCATCTACTATCAATATTCTAGCCATAATCGTCCTCCGTTCCCACTTTATAATCTGGTATATGCTTACACCTTAAACTTCCAGCTTAATCTTATCATCTGCTACCATAATCAGATTAAATCTATGTCCCTTCATTGAAAATGTAACTACATACATTCCATTATCTGCCTTAATCTGTGTATCCTTATAAAATACTGGTGGATGCAATGCAACTTCTATGTCTTCATAGCTGAGCTTTGTTGCATACGCACCATTAATCACGTTAATAAGCTCACATATTGAATCATAAGCATCTGAATCAAACTCACTCAGCTCTTCCTGTGAAAATACTGATGCAACACATAAAAGGTCGTCATCATCTCCCGCTATGCCAAGAAATACATCTATATCTCCGTCCATAAGCTGGCAGCCTACAAACTTTCCCTCGTACTCCTTTTGATATATAATTCTTTCCAGTTCCATATCATTACCTATAAACTGAGTAAATATCTTAAGTACACTCTGCATCTGCTTGTTGTAGTATTCTGTGTTCATATCAAGAAATGTTGTAACCATATCATCTATATTACCTTCCTTGATAACCTTCAGTTCACTATCAGTAAAAACAGTTCCAGCGTGATTTTTGGCAATATATTTGTTAATCATCTTGTCCCGCATATCATCGCTCTCCTCATACCTGATTATCTGTCAATTATAATTTTTCGATTCATTTAACTTTTAAATTCATTATACATCATTAAGATACAAGTTAGCAATCACTTATTTTATTTAATTGATTGAAAATTGACATATTACTTGCTGCTCACTGATATTTTAGAAAATACTTCGCGTTCTTAACTACTGCACATAATAAAACCGGCACAGCTAATCACACTTTTGCCATGCCGGAAACTTATTTTTACACTTTAAATATGATAAAAGGTTACTTTTAACCCCGATATCAATTATATTATTTAAGCATTCTCAACAGAATAGTTAGGAGCTTCTTTAGTAATATGGATATCATGCGGATGACTTTCTCTTAAAGCTGCAGATGACATCTTTATAAACTTAGCTGTCTCCTGAAGTACTGGAATAGTCTGTGCTCCACAGTAACCCATACCTGAACGGAGTCCTCCCATAAGCTGGAATATAGTATCTTCAACAAGTCCTTTATATGCAACTCGTCCTTCAACACCTTCTGGAACAAGCTTCTTTGCATCTGTCTGGAAGTATCTGTCTTTACTACCATTCTCCATAGCTGCAATAGAACCCATGCCTCTATAAACCTTATACTTTCTGCCCTGGAATAACTCAAATGAACCAGGAGCTTCGTCACAGCCTGCTAAAAGACTTCCAAGCATACATACATTACCGCCTGCTGCTATCGCCTTAACTATATCTCCTGAGAACTTTATACCACCATCAGCGATAACTGGAATACCATACTTTTTAGCCTCAGCATATGCATCCATAACTGCTGTTACCTGAGGTACACCAATACCGGCAACAACTCTTGTTGTACAGATAGAACCAGGTCCGATACCAACCTTAACAGCATCTACGCCTGCTTCACATAAAGCTTTGGCAGCAGCTCCTGTAGCTATATTACCCGCAATAACCTGAAGTTCTGGATATGCAGCCTTGATTTCCTTTAAAGTTGTAATAATATTCTTTGAATGACCATGAGCTGAATCTATAACAATACAGTCAACACTTGCATTAACAAGTGCTTCTACTCTGTCCATAACATTAGAAGTTATACCAACAGCAGCACCTGCAAGAAGTCTTCCCTGCGAATCATGTGCAGATGCAGGATACTTGATAGACTTCTCAATATCCTTGATTGTGATAAGACCTGTCAGCTTGAAATCCTTATCAACAATAGGAAGCTTTTCCTTTCTTGCCTTGCCAAGAATCTTCTTAGCTTCTTCAAGTGTGATGCCTTCCTCTGCTGTTACTAGATTCTCACTTGTCATACATTCCTTGATAGGTCTTGAGAAATCCTCTTCGAACTTAAGATCTCTGTTAGTGATTATACCAACAAGCTTCTTGTTCTCATCTACAATAGGTACGCCTGATATTCTGAACTTTCCCATAAGCTCGTTAGCTTCTTTTAATGTATTATCTGGATGTAAGTAAAATGGATCTGTGATAACTCCATTCTCTGATCTCTTTACCTTATCTACCTCTTCTGCCTGCTGCTCAATAGACATATTCTTGTGGATAATACCTATACCACCCTGTCTTGCCATAGCGATTGCCATTCTATGTTCAGTAACTGTGTCCATACCTGCACTCATCAAAGGAATATTAAGCTTAATATTCTTTGTAAGATTAGTTGTTAAATCGATCATATTAGGTGTTACTTCTGAATACTGTGGAACTAATAACACATCGTCAAATGTAATGCCCTCACCAATAATTGTACCCATTTTCCTTTGTCCTCGCTTTCCTGTAAATAAAATAATTAAGTTATATGCGCATAATAACGCAATTCTTGGTACAAAAAAATCCGAATACTTAATTCGGACATTTCTGTGTGGAGAAATCTGATAAACGTTCTATCATATTCCTTTTGTTTATAATATTAAAATTGTATCAGAGCATTTTTTAAAAGTCAATAACTTTAAACACATCTTTTTCAACAACATTTTGTATGCTGTGAAGAACACGTTCATCAGGATATATAAATACCCTGACTAATTCGTTATGTTCATTATACGCATATATGACAACTGAATCGTGATTACTTGCACCAACTGAATAATCATAAGTCTTAACGTCCATATGATTCATACGGAGTGCATCCTGCGAATCAGCTCTTGCCACAAGCTTTGCTCTTGAAAGTGTATACACACCACATCTTTTTCTTGCCGATTTTGCCATAATCCTGTCAATCGTAAGCGTATCATCCACCATCGAATACTCAAGCTCTGCATTATAATACTGGAATACTAAAAATGTCATCACCGCAAATAATGCAAGCACAATTATTCCAAATGTTCTTGTCTGTGGTATGGTTGTAGCCGCCACAATACAGCCTATTATAAGCAATGCCTTATAAATAACTGCTGTCTTAGGTGGTTTTACCTTCACTATCTGTTCTACTGCTATATCAAACATAAAGCTTCTCCTATCTTGTAATAATTCCAATTAATCAAAGTAATTAATTTTCTTCTTAGTGCCTGCAGCCGACTTAACCTTTACGTCTGGTATCTCATAGTCTTCTATATCAATTATATCCTTGCTTTCGTCACACATTATAAGCAATCTGGCAATCATTTTAAGCTTTTCTTTCATTCCGAAGCTTCCACCAACACTATAAGCTGTGCCATTTACTTCATATCTGTTCATTGATGAGAAATATACCGGTCTGTCTTCTTTGGCAACATCTGTATAATCTTTAACATCAATACATAATAAAGCATCTGCTGCTTCCTCTAACTTGTCTGGATGCTTAGCTATAACAGAACTGCATATTGTTCCAAGCATATCTGTCTGGTTCTGCTCGTATTTATTGCCATATACGCTGAATTTCACAAGTGATCCACTTCCTTTGCCGCTAACAGAAGAACCTCCTCTTACCTTTACCGCTGGAAGTTCAACCTGTTCTGAACTAAATATCTCTGGGCTTTCACCACATATATTAAGCAGAAGTGCCATTTTCTTTAACTTGTCTACTACTGAATATGATGTTCCAACACATATATGGCTTCCATTAGCGAATTCAAAGAATTCACAGCTTCTGAAATATGTAGGCATATCTGCCTTACGATTCTTAGGAAGACTATAATCAACATCAGACACACAGGTCATCCCATTATATGAAGGAAGTTCGTCCACAATATCCTGATGTTTATTAAGAACGTGTGCAAAAAATGTAAGCATCATATCTGACTGATTAAGCTCATACTCCTTGCCATAAAGCGTAAATCTGATATCACCTGTACTTGTAGCCTGTCTTGTTCTGGTGTTATCAGTTATATGAGTGTTATCAGTTATACTGGTATTATCTGTTATACTAGTATTATCAGTTATATTGGTGTTATCTGTTATACTAGTATTATCAGTTATATTGGTGTTATCTGTTATACTGGTATTATCTGTTATATTGGTGTTATCTACTGCTGTTACAGAATCATCTGCAGCAACGCTGTCTATTGCTATGTTATTTTTATCGGCAACACTAGCATTGTTGTACTTTTCTTTAAGTTCCTCCAATACATCAATATTAATTTTGTCATTCTTGTCATTAGTAAAATTGTTATACATTAACTGTGCGCAATCACCAGCTGTTCCATATTTCTGAATACTATAGCTTGACTCTTTAAAAATATAACTAAGCATACTTATCGCAACTCTATGTGCTGTATTCAAACCATCTATAGTTGACCTGACATCTTTCTTTAACTTGCTCTTTACTGCAATATTATCTTCCATGACATCTTTAAGGACATTTACTTCCTCTGGAACCATCTTTATTGCCATACTCTGACTTTCTTTTGCAACTGTATTATCATACACTGCATCTTCCATTTTTTGTATTGTAGACATATTATCATCCAAGGCAATATAAAAATTCTCAAGATACTTGCCTTTTTCCATCTTTAAATCCTCTGAACGTGTTACAAGCTGTTCTATAAGGCAGGCATAACTACGGAAATAGTTAAGACTAAGAAATGAAATCATAGCAACACAATCAACATCATATAAACGCTCCTTAATATTCTGTAACCAGTTCTTAGAAATATTCTCCTGAAGCTCTATATCTATATATACATTAATTCCGCGTTTTCTAAGTTCATATACAAATTCGTAAACCTTCTCTTTATCCTTACTTGCATAACTTACAAATACATAAGGTTCACCCTTTATCCATCCATCTTCAAGTTTCTTTTTAAGCTCATCAATATCCGCCATTACCATTCCTCCTGCGTGACAACTAAAATCCAATATGGAAGTATTATAACATACCCCTTAACTTTTTTAAATAGAAACAACTATCCCTGGTATTTTTCACTAGTGTTTTATCTTGTAATATTTCTTACCCAGATATACTTCTTATAATGTATATATACTGCCGGGAGCTTTACCAGCTCATCCAGGCTTATTATGATATATACAAGCCAGACTGGTGCATTGAATACAAATGCTGCTATAAAGCCAAGCGGAACCGCAAAGCACCACATTGCACCAATATTCCCCTTCATATCAAACTTTGCATCACCTCCGGCACAGAATATCCCATCCAGAACAGTTGTATTCACCGACTGCCCCATCAGATTAATGCCAAGGACTATCAGCATAAAGCCAAGATACCCCTTCGCTGTATCTGACATAGGGGCTGCACGCGATACAACCGGAGCTACAACGATAAGAAGCAGACCTGTTATTATCCCAATGGCTATTGACAGTCTTGTAATTCTTCCACCATATTCCCTGGCTTTATCAAGCTTACCTGCTCCTAGAAGATTACCTATAATAATTCCTGCCCCGGCACTAACACCCCTTATAACGC
>OLIS01001523.1_pt1 | contig 16659 bp, 10 predicted proteins | sample 1601351 | NCBI WGS metagenome assembly OLIS01 (sample SAMEA2452122, study PRJEB22498) | human gut metagenome | biome: human feces; feature: human gut; material: feces | place: Australia | collected 2012
TAAGGAGACTACGAAATTCTTTTATTATTTTTATACAACGCGTATCCGCGCGTACACAAATCAACCAGAAAGGAAGTTATGCACACATGAAATTAGTCTGTTCAAAAGCAAATCTTTTAAACGGCGTACAGATCGTATCCAAAGCTGTTCCCAGTAAGACTACAATGTCTATTCTGGAATGTATTTTAGTAGATGCTACTAATGGAGAAATTAAACTTACTGCCAACGACATGGAACTTGGTATTGAGACTACTATCGAGGGACAGATCATAGAAAAAGGTATTATTGCCCTGGATGCAAAGATATTCCTTGAAATTGTGCGTAAACTTCCCGACAGCGATATTACCATTGAGACAGATGCTTCTTTTAAGACAGTAATTACCTGTGAAAAGGCAAAGTTCACAATTATTGGTAAATCCGGCGAAGATTTTTCCTATCTTCCCGCAGTGGAGAGAGATGACAGCATTGTGATCAGTCAGTTTACTTTAAAAGAACTGGTAAGACAGACGATTTTCTCTATCTCTGACAATGATAATAACAAATTAATGACCGGTGAATTGTTTGATATTAACGGAGATGAATTCAAGATCGTGTCTTTGGACGGACACCGTATCTCTATCCGTAAGATTCAGATGAAGAACAGCTATGCTCCGAAAAAGGTAGTGGTACCAGGTAAGACTCTAAATGAAGTAAGTAAGATTTTACCCGGAGATGCAGACAGTGATGTTACAATCTCCTTCACGGAAAAGCACATTGTATTTGAATTCGATAAGACCGTTGTGGTATCCCGTCTGATCGAAGGAGAATATTTCAAGATCGACCAGATGCTTTCCAGCGATTATGAAACGAAAGTAAAGGTCAACAAAAAGGAGTTCTTAAGCTGTATCGACCGTGCTACTCTTCTGGTAAAAGAAGGCGACAAGAAGCCTATTATTGTAAATATCACAGACAACGGAATGGAGCTTAAGATCAATTCCGCTTTGGGAAGCATGAATGAAGAAATTGATATTCAGAAACAGGGTAAGGATCTGATGATAGGATTCAATCCCAAGTTTTTGATCGATGCTCTTCGTGTTATCGATGATGAGGAAGTAGATTTGTACATGGTAAATCCCAAGGCTCCCTGCTTTATCAAAAATATGGAGGAAAGCTATATTTACCTGATCCTTCCCGTGAACTTTACAACAGTAGCTTAGAAATGAGGTTATAGATATGCATACGATCCGTTTGAAGGATGATTATATAAAGCTTGGTCAGGCATTAAAGGCATCCGGTGTCGTAGAATCCGGCGTGGATGCAAAATTTGCCGTACAGGACGGTCTGGTAAAAGTAAACGGACAGACTGAAACTCAAAGAGGAAAAAAGCTGGTATCCGGAGATAAAGTGGAATATGATGGCGAGACCATCGTAATAGAGTAAGCAGGTTACTATGATCATCAAATCAATAGAATTGGCAGATTACAGGAATTATGATTCGCTCGTCCTGCAGTTCGACCGTGGAACTAATATTCTCTACGGAGATAACGCGCAGGGTAAGACAAATATCCTGGAAGCAATCTATGTTGCTGCCACCACAAAATCACATAAAGGAAGCAAGGACAGAGAAATCGTTAATTTTGACAAGGAAGAAGCACATATCAGAACGTATCTCGAGAAGGACGGAAAAGAAATACGCGTGGATATGCATTTGAGAAAGTCAAAGTCCAAAGGAATTGCTATTGATGGTCAGAAGATCAAAAAAGCGGCAGATCTCCTGGGACTTTGCAATGTCGTATTTTTCTCACCGGAAGACCTTGGAATTATTAAAAACGGTCCTGCAGAGCGAAGAAGATTCGTAGATATGGAATTATGTCAGCTGGACAATTTTTATCTCTATAATCTCAATCATTACAATAAAATTGTCAATCAGCGCAATAAGCTTCTGAAGGATATGTATATGAATCCGGATCTGAAGGAAACTCTGACTATCTGGGATATGCAGCTGGTATCCTACGGAAGTAAGATCATAGAGCGCAGAAAGCTGTTCGTAGAACAGCTCAATGAGATCATTTATGAGATTCATAAAAAGCTGTCCGGTGGCAGGGAAGAAATCCGTATCCAATATGAGCCGGATGTGGAGCTGGATGAATTTGAAAGAAAATTAAAAAACAGCCAGGATCGTGATATGCGGGCCAAAATGACATCCGTGGGACCCCACAGAGATGATTTTTCCTTCCTGGTAGGTGATGTGGATATACGAAAGTTCGGATCCCAGGGTCAGCAGCGTACTGCTGCTCTCTCTTTGAAATTATCCGAAATCGAACTGGTAAAAAAAATCACGAAAGATACACCTGTCCTGTTACTTGACGATGTATTGTCTGAACTGGACAGTAACCGGCAAAACTATTTGTTGAACAGTATCGGAGATATACAGACGATCATTACTTGTACAGGTCTGGAAGAATTTGTAAATAACCGGTTTGAAATTAACAGAGTATTCAAGGTATCTGCCGGAACAGTTACCTGTGTAAATGAAAATATGGGTCTGAAATCGAATTTAGAAGAAGCTCCGGCAGATGAGTATAATTTTGGCAGCCTGTAGGGCAGAATGTGAGGAATCATGAGCGAAGAAAATATGAACAATACCGCGGTAGAACATGAATACGGCGCGGATCAGATTCAGATATTAGAAGGTCTGGAGGCTGTAAGAAAGCGTCCGGGAATGTATATTGGTACCACATCCAGTAGAGGACTGCATCACCTGGTGTATGAGATCGTTGATAATGCGGTAGATGAAGCACTGGCAGGATTCTGTGATACTATTGATGTGACAATCAACGAAGATAATTCCATCACTGTTATCGATAACGGACGAGGAATTCCTGTGGGTATTAATCATAAGGCAGGTATTCCCGCAGTAGAAGTCGTATTTACGATTCTGCATGCCGGCGGTAAATTCGGCGGTGGGGGATACAAGGTATCCGGTGGTCTGCACGGTGTAGGTGCGTCTGTTGTAAATGCCCTCTCCAACTGGTTGGAAGTAGAAATCTGCCAGGGAGGCAAGGTATATAAGCAGCGTTATGAGAGAGGTCATGTGTGCTATGCGCTGAAAGAAATCGGCAGCTGTCCTATGGAAAAGACAGGTACCAAGGTTACTTTCCTGCCGGATGATACTATTTTTACCGAGACAACGATCTATGATTTTGATGTACTGAAGAGAAGACTCAGAGAGATGGCATTCCTGACCAAGGGACTACGCATCATCTTAAGAGATAACCGTACGGAAGAGGAAGCTTCTCTGGAGGCAATGTCTGCGGAACATGAAAATGAGCAGATCAGCGAACTGTTACAGAGAGCACAGGAAGATGCCAAAGAAGATGATCCTGTTTCCGATGCTGCGGCAAAAGAATCCGTTAAGGATGATTCTGAGGCATTTGCAGATGCTTTTGCTATTTCCGAGGAATCCACCAAAGCCCGTACCGGCGGCAAAATCGGTAAGATACATACCATTACTCTGGAAAATGGTAAGAAACAGAAAGTCGTTGAGTTCTACTACGAGGGTGGTATCAAGGAATTTGTTGCTTACCTGAACAAGAGTAAGGAGCCTTTATACGAAAATATTCTGTATTTTGAAGGCGAGAAGAACAATGTGTACGTGGAAGTATCTTTTCAGCACAATGATTCTTATAACGAAAGTGTATTCAGCTTTGTAAATAATATCAATACTCCTGAGGGAGGTACTCATTTACAGGGCTTTAGAAATGCTATTACGAAGACTTTTAATGATTATGCCAGAAGCGCGAAGCTGTTAAAAGACAGTGAGCCAAATCTGTCCGGTGAAGATATTCGTGAAGGTCTGACTGCTATTGTCAGTGTCAAAATCGAGGATCCCCAGTTTGAAGGACAGACTAAGCAGAAACTGGGTAACAGTGAGGCAAGAGGTGCAGTTGACAATATTGTCAGTGAGCAGCTGACCTATTTCTTAGAGCAGAATCCGCAGATTGCAAAAACTATCTGTGAAAAATCTATTTTGGCACAGCGTGCCAGAGAGGCAGCCAGAAAGGCAAGAGACCTTACCAGAAGAAAGACCGCTTTGGATACTATGGCTCTGCCCGGTAAGCTGGCAGACTGTTCCGATAAGGATCCGAAGAACTGTGAAATCTATATTGTAGAGGGAGACTCCGCAGGAGGAAGTGCGAAGACAGCGCGTTCCCGTGCAACCCAGGCTATTCTGCCCTTACGTGGTAAGATCCTGAATGTAGAAAAGGCAAGACTGGATAAAATCTATGCCAATGCCGAGATCAAAGCAATGATCACAGCGTTCGGTACCGGTATTCATGAAGATTTCGATATTACGAAGCTTCGTTACAATAAAATCATTCTGATGACCGATGCCGATGTAGACGGTGCGCATATCAGTACTCTTCTGCTGACCTTCATCTATCGGTTTATGCCGGAGCTGATCAAGCAGGGACATGTGTTCCTGGCAAAACCGCCTCTGTATAAGCTGGAGAAGAATAAAAAGGTATGGTATGCTTACAGCGATGAAGAATTAGACAGCATTTTAAGTGAAGTAGGTCGTGATCAGAACAATAAGATCCAGCGTTACAAAGGTCTGGGAGAGATGGATGCGGAACAGCTTTGGGAGACTACCATGGATCCCGAGAGACGTATTCTGCTTCGTGTGAATTACGATGAAGAGACGGAATCCGAACTGGATCTGACCTTTACTACTCTGATGGGTGACAAAGTAGAGCCCAGAAGAGAATTCATCGAAGAAAATGCCCAGTTTGTTAAGAATCTGGACATCTAGTAACTATTTTGCAAATCAGGATCTGAATAGTTACGGTATTTAATAATAGAGAGTCGTATTTTACGACAGATTGTGAGGAAACATGAACGACGATATTTTTGATAAGCCTTCGGAGGCTGAGATTGATAAAATCCATGAAGTCGATCTGAAAGAAAAAATGGAAACTTTTTATATCGACTATGCCATGAGTGTTATCGCATCCCGTGCCCTTCCGGATGTGAGGGATGGTCTGAAGCCGGTACAGAGACGTGTACTCTATTCTATGATCGAACTGAACAATGGTCCCGACAAGCCCCATCGTAAGAGTGCCCGTATTGTCGGTGATACCATGGGTAAATATCATCCTCATGGTGACAGCTCCATCTACGGTGCATTGGTTAATATGGCACAGGACTGGTCTACCCGTTATCCGCTGGTAGACGGTCATGGTAACTTCGGTTCCATGGATGGTGACGGTGCCGCAGCAATGCGTTATACCGAGGCAAGACTTTCCAAGATTTCCATGGAGCTTCTGGCAGATATCGGTAAAGATACCGTAGATTTCGTACCGAACTTTGATGATACCGAAAAAGAGCCCGTAGTATTGCCCAGCCGTTATCCGAATCTGTTGGTCAACGGTACTACCGGTATTGCCGTAGGTATGGCTACCAATATTCCGCCTCACAATCTTCGTGAAGTGGTGCAGGCTGTTGTAAAAATCATTGATAACCGTGTGGAAGAAGACAGAGAGACTACGATCGATGAGATTCTTCCCATTGTAAAAGCTCCCGATTTTCCTACGGGAGGACTGATCCTGGGTACCAGAGGCTGCGAAGAAGCCTATCGTACCGGACGTGGTAAGATCAGAGTCCGTGCCGTGACTAATATTGAAACCCTGCCCAACGGCAAGAGTCAGATCATTGCTACTGAGCTGCCTTATATGGTAAATAAGGCAAATCTGATCATTAAGATTGCTGAGCTGGTAAAATTAAAGAAAATCGACGGTATCACAGATATCCGAGATGAGTCTAACCGTGAAGGTGTCCGCGTAGTTATAGAACTTCGTAAGGATGCCAATGCCAATGTAATTCTGAATCAGCTGTACAAGCATACACAGCTGCAGGATACTTTTGGTGTGATCATGCTGGCACTGATCAACAATCAGCCTAAGGTCATGAATCTGTTGGATATGCTGACCTACTATCTGAAGCACCAGGAAGATGTCGTTACCAGAAGAACCAAATACGACCTGGGCAAAGCAGAAGAAAGAGATCATATTTTACAGGGATTATTAAAGGCTCTGGACTTCATTGATGAAGTCATTACCATTATCCGTGGCAGTCAGAATGCACAGATTGCGAAAGAACGTCTGATGGAGAGATTCGAATTATCCGATGTACAGGCACAGGCAATCGTAGAGATGCGTCTACGTGCTCTGACAGGTCTGGAAAGAGAGAGACTGGAGAATGAGCATAAGGATCTGGTAGTAAAAATTGCGGAGTTAAAAGCTATTTTGGCAGATGAAAAACTGTTATTAGGTGTTATCAAGACAGAAATGAGTGCTATTGCTGAAAAATACGGCGATGACAGACGCAGTAAGATCGGTTATGATGAACTGGATATCTCCATGGAGGATCTGATCCCGAGGGAGAATACTATCATCGCTATGACCAGTCTTGGTTATATCAAACGTATGACCGTAGATAATTTCAAGGCACAGAACCGCGGTGGTCGTGGTATTAAGGGAATGCAGACTATTGATGAGGATTATATCGAAGATCTGCTGATGACGACCACGCATCATTATCTGAATTTCTTCACCAATATGGGAAGAGTTTATAGATTGAAGGCATATGAGATACCGGAAGCCGGTCGTACAGCAAGAGGTACTGCTATTGTGAATCTTCTGCAGCTGGCACCCGGTGAGAAGATCACAGCTATGATTCCTATTCATGAATACAGTGATGATAAGAATCTGTTCATGGTAACTAAGACAGGTATCGTGAAGAAGACCCCTCTGATGGAGTTCTCAAATGTCAGAAAGAATGGACTGACTGCGATCAACTTACGAGAAGAGGATGAGCTGATCGAGGTGAAAATCACTGACAGCAGCAGTGAAATCTTCCTGGTAACAAAACAGGGTATGTGCATCCGATTCCAGGAGACTGATGTCCGGGCTACGGGCAGAGCTTCCATGGGTGTTATTGGTATGAACTTATCTCCCGGGGATGAGATCATCGGCATGCAGTTACAGACTCAGGGCAGTGACCTGTTGATCGTATCTGAAAATGGAATGGGTAAGCGTACCAATATGGATGAATTTACCGTACAGAAACGTGGCGGTAAGGGTGTAAAGTGCTACAAGATCGTTGAAAAAACCGGTGATGTGGTAGGTGCCAAGGCTGTAAATGACGATAACGAAATTATGATGATAACCACGGAAGGAATTATCATACAGCTTCGTGTTCAGGATATCTCCACTTTGAGCAGAATCACATCAGGTGTAAAGCTGATCAATCTGGATGAGGGTGTTAAGGTTGCACAGATTGCCAAGGTACGTGAGAAGCTTTCCAACGGAGACCATGAATTCGACAATCTTGAGGAAGCCATGGAAGAAGTAGCACAGGAAGCTGTTTCTGAGGACGAGGAAGAAGCAGAAGAAAATCTGATTTTCCCCACTGAGGAAAATGAGGATGATGAGTAATTAATTTTTAAAATAAAAGAGGCGTGAAAAATGGAATCTTATAGTATTTTCAGAGATCTGGCAATTATTATTATATTTGCCAAAGTATTTGGTATTATTGCAAGAAAATGTAAAGCACCACAGGTGGTAGGTGAGATTATTGCCGGTCTGTTGATCGGACCCAGTGTACTGGGACTGGTGCAGCAATCGGATTTTCTGATCGAGATGGCAGAAATCGGTGTTATCCTGCTGATGTTCTCCGCCGGTCTGGAGACGAATCTGAAGGACCTGATGAAGACGGGATTTGTGGCATTTCTGATCGCATGTATGGGTGTATTTGTTCCTTTGGTAGGCGGAACATTGTTGTATATGGGATTTTACGGAGTGGCACCCTGGGGCTCTGAAAAATTCTATGAAGCCGTATTTATCGGTGTCATTATGACGGCTACCAGTGTAAGTATTACCGTGCAGTCTCTGAAAGAACTGGGAAAACTGAAAGGTAAAGTCGGTACAACGATCATGAGTGCCGCTATTATCGATGATGTCATTGGTATTATTGTACTTACTTTTGTCATCGGATTTAAAAATCCGGATTCCAATCCCGGAAGTGTAGTAATTTCTACTCTTCTGTTCTTCCTGTTCGCAATTGGTGTCGGATTTGTATTGTTCAAGATATTCCAGTATCTGGATAACAAATATCCGCATACAAGACGTATTCCTATTTTAGGTCTGGCGCTCTGCTTTATTTTTGCTTATGTAGCGGAAGTATTCTTCGGTATTGCGGATATTACCGGTGCTTATGTTGCTGGTATTATCCTTTGCTCCATTCATGATTCGGAATACATAGCCGAGAAGATGGATATCAATTCTTATATGATCTTCGGACCGATTTTCTTCGCAAGTATCGGACTTAAGACCAGCTTTGATCATCTGAACGGGGAATTTGTGTTATTTTCTATCGGATTCGTCGTTGTAGCATTACTGTGTAAGATCATCGGCTGTGGTCTGATGGCAAGAATCTGCAAATTCAAGGGACCGGATGCTCTGAAGATCGGTGTCGGTATGATGACCAGAGGTGAGGTTGCTCTGATCGTGGCACAGAAGGGACTGTCTGTGGGAATGATTGGATCCGAGTATTTTACTGCGGTAATTCTGCTGATCATCGTATCCAGTATCTCTACTCCTATCATGCTTAAGATTCTGTATACGAAGCATGCCGAGATTGATTAAAAACAAGGATCATATGGATCAGAAGAGTTTTGAAGAAGCTAAGAGAAAAATAATAGGCGTGGACCGTCAGAGACTGGGAATCGGAACTCTCTCAGAGAAGACGGTTCATGCTATTTTTAAGGATTATTATGAGCCGGATGAGGATCATCAGGAGATTCCCATAGAGAATTATGTAGCGGATATTTATAAGGATGGGGAGATCATCGAGATCCAGACGAGACAGTTCAACCGCATGCGGGGAAAATTGCAGGCTTTTCTGCCCTTATATCCTGTAACTATCGTTTATCCTATTCCTTATGAAAAATGGCTGATCTGGATCGATGAAGACAGCGGTGAACTGAGCAAAAAGAGAAAATCTCCAAAAAAGGGATCCCCTTATCAGGCATTCAAGGAACTATATAAGATCAAAATGTTCCTGAAGGATCCGAATATCCGGTTTAAATTTGTATTGGTGAATATGGAAGAATACCGGCTGTTAAACGGTTGGAGTCGTGACAAGAAAAAAGGATCCACGAGATATGACAGGATTCCTACGGATCTGATCGAAGAGGTGGAAATCAGACAGCCGGAAGATTATCTGCAATTTGTACCTTATGAACTGGAAGAACCCTTTCACAGTAAGGATTTTGCGAAAGCAGCCCACATTCCTCTCTCACTGGCACAGACGGTATTGAATATATTGTTTGAAATGGGGACAATAGAAAGGGTAGGAAAACAGGGAAACAGTTATTTATATCGTGTCGTAGATAAATAGATAAAAAAAGAGGATTAGGCCGTATGGCTTAATCCTCTTCGTCTTCCTGATGGGATTTCGGCAGGGAGAAGATAAATTCACTTCCAACGCCGGGAGTACTAATCACATTGATATGCTCATCGTGGGCATTGATAATCTCTTTTACAATGGAAAGCCCCAGTCCGGTTCCCTTTTTATCCTTGCCTCGGGATAGGTCGGATTTGTAAAATCTATCCCAGATCAGCTTCAGATCTTCTTTCGGGATACCGATTCCTGTGTCTTTTACGGAGACAAACAATTTATTTTTCTTCTCCGAAGTCTCAATGTGGATCACAGAATCATGGTGGCTGAACTTAATGGCGTTATCCATGAGATTATAGAGTACCTGCTGGATCTTGCCCATATCTGCATGTACATACATTTCATTGCCGGTCAGGATCATCTCAATAGCGATGGATTTGTTATGACAGGTGCCCTCAAAGGTACTTGCAGTATTACGGATCACTTGATTGATATCAAAATCTGTTTTATCTAAGAGCATTCCTTTGGTGTTCAGATTATTCAAAGTTAAAAGGCTGTTGGTGAGCTTCGTCAGTCGTTCTGTTTCATTCAATACGATAGTAATGTATTTTTCGTGCATTTCCGGTGGAATCGTGCCATCCAGCATGGCTTCCAGATATCCCCTTATAGAGGTCAGGGGGGAACGGAAATCGTGGGATACATTGGCTACAAACTTTTTCTGATCATCCTCGGAACGGGCAATTTCGCTTGCCATATAGTTCAGACAGGAAGCAAGATAACCGATTTCATCCTCACTGTCCACCTGAAATTCATAATGCATATTACCGGCGGCATACTGCTCTGTGGCATGAGTGATCTTCCGCAGAGGAATATATACGATCTCGGTGAAAAAGATGAGAATGATCAGGGATAACAGGAACAGGATTGCCAGGGTGATATAGGAAATATTCAGCAGGCTGTTACAGGATTTCTGAATATCATTCATATCGGTATGAATGACTACATAGCCTTTTACCTTGTAGTTGGAGGTAATGGGAGCAAATACAGTAAGTACATCTGAATCAAAATTACCGAAGAAATCACCAACGATGTAATAGGAGCCGCTGGTTACAGTCGAATCAAAATTCTCAAGGACTACCACATTCTCCACATCTAAGGGACTATTGGTATCCAGTACCAGTCGTCCGGAGGGATTGATGATACGGATCTCGGAATTCAGGTATACCGCCAGGGAGTCTAGCTGCATTTTAACGGTCTCCAAAGTTGTTTCACTGGTGTACAATCCGCCGGCGTAGGTTCCGGCTATCAGGGTTGCTTCGGAATAGAGACTTTCTGCCTTTTCCCGGATCAGATGTTCTTTGGTCATATTGGGAACAAAAGTTGTAACAATGATGAAACCAAATACACCAAAAATAAAATATGCAAGTATAAATTTTAGATAAAGTGTTTTTTTCATGACAAATCCTGCTTTTGGTATGACTTAATTGCGTACTTCGAATTTATAGCCGATGCCCCAAATGGTGCTGATCTTCCAGTTAGCATGATCTTTGATCTTCTCGCGGAGACGCTTGATATGCACATCCACGGTACGGGTATCACCGATATATTCATAGCCCCAGATCTGATCCAAAAGCTGTTCTCTGGTGAATACATGATTCGGTGAGGATGCTAAAAAGTAGAGAAGCTCCAGTTCTTTCGGCGGCATTTCCACGGTGTGTCCCATATAAATGACGGAATAATTGGTTAGATTAATGGTCAGATCCGCATATTCCACACACTTGTCGTTGGGATTTTCTGTGGGAGTATTGGAGGGCTTATAACGTCTGAGGACTGCTTTGGCGCGGGCCACCAGTTCCTTGGAATCAAAAGGTTTTTCCATATAATCATCCGCACCCAGCTCCAGTCCCAATACCTTGTCGAAGACTTCACCTTTTGCGGAAAGCATGATGATGGGAACGGAGTATTGTGCCCGGACCTCTCTGCACACCTGATAACCATCAATGCCGGGAAGCATCAGATCCAACAGAATCAGATTCGGAGCAAAGGTCTCCATAGCCGGCATCACGGATTCTCCGTCATTGACGATCATGGTATCAAAACATTCCTTTGTCAGATATAGGGAGATCAGTTCCGCAATATTATTATCATCATCTACAATGAGAATTTTCTGTTTACTTACCATGTAGTATAGGCCTCCTGTCAGTTATTATTTAAAAGTAACAATGGTTACGCCGGCATCGCCTTCACCGTATTCACCCAACCGGTATTCTTTGACGTATTTCAGACGTTTTAAGTGAGACTGTACAGCATTGCGCAGAGCACCGGTGCCTTTTCCGTGCACGACTCTCACACTGGGGAGATGAGCCAGATAAGCGTCATCCAGATATTTATCCAGTTTTGCAATGGCTTCATCTACCGTACATCCCAGAAGGTTGATCTCGGAGGACACGGAGAAGGACTTGGACATTTTCAACTTGCCGGTGTTGGTACGCTGCAGGGCAGGTGCTGTAATAGTCTCTTCTTTTACCGGTACGAGATCGTTAATATTCGTCTGCATTCTCATAATTCCACACTGTACGAAGAGATTACCCTTGGCATCCGGCAGAGTGTTTACGATTCCCTTGAGATTCATGGAAATGATCTTCACGGAATCTCCTTTTTTAAGCTTCTTCGGATCCACAGTCTTCTGACCAGCAGGTTTCTTTTGTGTATTACCAAGAGCCAGTTTTCCGTTCTTTTCATTGATCTTGTCACGGACCTTCTGTCTCTTTTTCTCCAGCTCCTTGATGTCTGCAGAAGCACCTGCTTTATTGAAATCACGGATGGTTTCGTCAGCTACATCCTTTGCTTCCTGGAGAATGGCTCTTGCCTTTTCATTAGCATCGCGGAGAATTTTGTCTTTTGCCTGGTCGATTTTTTCGTTTTTCTTCTGTAACTGTTCCTGTAAGGTACGGATCCGTTCTTTGTACTCCGCAATCTCCTGCTGTTCTTTTTCAATGGTCACGCGGCTCTGTTCCAGATCGGCGATGACATCTTCAAAGCTTTCGTCCTCTTTGCTGATCTGCTCTTTTGCAGCATTGATGATCTCGTCGGACAGTCCGAGTTTGGAAGAAATGGCGAAAGCATTACTTTTACCGGGAATACCAATGAGCAGACGGTAAGTGGGGCGAAGGGTCTCCACATCAAATTCACAGCAGGCATTTTCTACGAAATTCGTGGAAAGTGCGTAGATTTTCAACTCACTGTAATGCGTGGTAGCCATGGTGCGGATGCCGCGGTCATGCAGATAATTTAAGATAGCAATTGCCAGAGCGGCACCCTCCGTAGGATCTGTTCCGGCACCGAGTTCATCAAATAGACACAGGGAATCCGTATCTGCGTGCTGTAAAATGTGGACAACTCTGGTCATATGAGAAGAGAATGTGGACAGACTCTGTTCAATACTCTGCTCATCCCCGATATCTGCATAAACTTCTGAGAAAATAGACAGTTCGGAACGATCCAGTGCCGGAATATGAAGTCCCGCCTGCCCCATCAGAGTAAAAAGTCCCACCGTCTTCAGAGATACGGTCTTACCACCGGTATTGGGACCTGTGATCACCAACAGGTCAAAATCTTTACCCAGACGGACATCAATGGGAACCGCCTTTTTCTTATCCAACAGTGGATGACGGCCCTTACGGATCTGGATATAATGCTCAGTGTTGAAAATAGGCTCTGTGGCATTCTGTTCCATGGCGAGTTTTGCCTTGGCAAAGATGAAGTCTAAAGTGGTCATGATCTTCTGATCTGCAGCAAGCTCTGAGGTATGAACAGCAGCCTGGCTGCTCAGATCACCCAGAATAACTTCAATCTCCTCCTGCTCCTGCAGATCCAGTTCTTTTAACTGGTTGTTCAGGTTCACGACAGCAGCCGGTTCGATGAAAAAGGTGGAACCGGTGGAGGACTGGTCATGCACCATACCGCTCACCTGGCTCTTATATTCAGCCTTTACGGGGATACAGTAGCGGTTATCACGCATGGTAATGACTGCATCCTGCAAAAAGGTACGGTAAGCGCCGTTTACCATGGAAGTCAGCTGGCTATGGATTTTTTCATTGGTGGACAGCTTGGAGCGGCGGATACTTTTTAAACGGGAGCTGGCATCATCTGCCATTTCCTCTTCCGACAGAATGCAGCGGTTGATCTCATTGGCCAGCTGTGTCATAGGGGTAAGTCCCTCAAAATAGGCATCCAGGCTGTCATTTGGGAGGTCTTCCCGTTCTTTTTTTCCATAGATTTTGATCCGGCTGACATTATCCAAAAAGGATGCAAGCTTCAACAATTCGGACATAGACAGAGAACTGCCGATTTCCAGAGAACGGATGGAAAAACCTAAGTCTCTGTTACTTCCAAAAGAGGTGCTGCCGATGCGGAAGAGACGGGCTAAAGCGTCTTTTGTCTCCCTCTGTGCGGTTCTGATAGTGGATAGATCGGTGGAAGGCACCAGATCGCGGCAAAGTTTTTTACCGGGCTCGGAATCGGCCTTCTCCGTGAGGAGATCGATGATCTTCGTATATTCTAAAGTGGTGAGTACTTTTGTGTTCATGTGGGGCTCCTTAATATTATTGAAAATACGCAGTACAAGCTCGAAAATGCTTCGCATTTCCTCGCTGTCGGGCTATCGCCCTATCAAAATCGGATCTGTCAATTTTGGTACTGCTCAATGCTGGTTTACATAATAATACGATTTCTACGTGCTGCGCACTCTCGAAATCGTTACATCCATTCGCAATCCGGACTATCGTCCTTCTTGCTCATGTCTGTTTGCTCCTCTCATAGGGACCATGCCTTGCCTGCAAGCAGTCATGCATGGTTCCTATGGATGAGCTTATTATATCTCATTATACCATTCAGTTGCGTTTTTGGGTACAGTTTTGTATAATTGAGATATTAGAGTCCTAAGAAAAAGCCGGTGTATCTGTAGGCAGCAGAGGAGGCATATTTATGGCGGATTCGCAAGAAAATAAGCAGAAGGAACAAAATGACGTTTCTGAGAAAAATTTTATGATAGAAAAAATCAAAGAACGTCCGGTAAATAAGAAAAAGCTGTTGCGCAGGACTTTGATCACGGTTTCCATGGCGGTGATCTTCGGTCTGGTGGCCTGTTTCACTTTCTTGGTTTTGGAACCGGTGATCAGTAATTGGTTGTATCCGGAAGAGGAACCACAGGTGGTGGTATTCCCCGAAGATCAGGATGAGATGTCTCCTGAGCAGATGCTGGCAGAGAATATGCAGCAGGAGAATCAGAACAGTCAGTCCTCTTCTGTTCCTGGTGAGGTTATGGAACAGGAGCAGATCCGGGAACTGTTATCCGGAATCATATTGGATCTGGATAATTACAAACAGATTTACAGTGCTCTTACCCAGTATGTAGCAGAGATGAACCGTTCCATGGTTACTGTGACAGGAGTGTCATCCGGTGTGGACTGGTTCAACAATGTAAATGAGAGCAAGAACCAGTCATCCGGTGTGATCATAGCGCAAAATGGCAAGCAATTACTGATTTTAACCGATTATTCTCCGGTAAAGCAAGTAGATGACATTATTGTCACATTTAATGATGGCACTCAGGCAGATGCATCTTTGAAGGAAAAAGATGAGACTACAGGTCTGGCGGTGATCGCCGTAGAACTGGATACTCTGAATGAAGATTTTCTGAAGAATGATATTACGATCGCTACTTTGGGATCTTCTAATATCAAAGATATTGCCGGACTTCCGGTGGTGGCTTTGGGGCGTCCCATGGGTACTAACGGCTCACTGGGATATGGCATCATTACTTCTTCTGCCAGTGAGTCGGCGGCATCGGATACCACTTATCGGATTCTGCAGACGAATATTGTAGGCAGTCAGAATGCAGGCGGCGTATTATTCAATCTTCAGGGACAGGTCATTGGCGTCATTACCAATGGCAAATCTGCCACAGATATGAAAAATATGGTATGTGCTTATGGTATTACGGAATTGAAGCGTCATATCGAGAAAATGTCGAATGGAGAAAAATTCGCCTATCTGGGTCTCAAGGGTGTGGATGTTACGGAGGAAGCCAACAGCGAACTTGGGGTTCCTTACGGAGCTTATATTACAGAGGTAGAAATGGACTCTCCTGCCATGCTGGCGGGAATTCAGCAGGGAGATGTCATCACGGGATTCGGTGAGCGTGTGATCATCAGCTTTGATGAATATACGAACTCTCTGCTCAGTATGAAACCGGGAGATAGTGTAGAACTGACGATTATGCGGCAGTCACAGCAGGAATATAAAGAGATGAAATTCGACATCACATTAACGGTGTTGAAATAGATTGACAGAAAGGTTTGGACAACAACATGAAATTCATTAAGGAATTAAAAGAAGGCGACAGAGTATTTGACATTTATCTGTGCAAACATAAACAGGAGGCTGTAACCAAGAACGGAAAACCTTACGAGAGCGTGATTCTGCAGGATAAGACAGGAACCATCGATGCGAAAGTATGGGAGCCGAACAATCCCGGCATCGGAGATTACGATGATCTGGATTACATAGAGGTATACGGTGATGTGACGAATTTCCAGGGACAGCTGCAGATCAGCGTAAAACGTATCCGTGTCTGCCATGAAGGAGAATACAATCCTGCAGATTATCTGCCGGTGAGTTCCAAAGGCATCGATACCATGTACAATGAATTGAAGACTTTGATCGGAAGTATTCAGAATACCTATCTACATCAGCTGTTGCAGGATCTGTTTATTGAGGATATAGATTTTGCGAAGATGTTCTGCAACTCTTCTGCAGCAAAGACCGTACATCACGGTTTTGTAGGCGGATTGCTGGAGCATACGTTAGGGGTGACCAAACTTTGTGATTACTATTGCACCGCATACCCCATTTTGCAGAGAGATCTGCTTCTGACAGCGGCTATGTGCCATGATATCGGAAAGGTAAAAGAGATTTCCGCATTTCCGGTAAATGACTATACCGATGACGGACAGTTGTTGGGACATATTGTTATGGGGGCACAGATGGTCGGTGAGTGTGCGGCTAAAATCAGTGGTTTCCCTCATAATCTGCTGGCAGAATTACAGCATTGCATTCTGGCACATCATGGTAAGCTGGAATACGGTTCTCCCAAGGTGCCCGCACTGATCGAGGCAGTGGCTCTGAATTATGCGGATGATACCGATGCCAAAATGGAGA
>OLIS01001524.1_pt1 | contig 16659 bp, 16 predicted proteins | sample 1601351 | NCBI WGS metagenome assembly OLIS01 (sample SAMEA2452122, study PRJEB22498) | human gut metagenome | biome: human feces; feature: human gut; material: feces | place: Australia | collected 2012
AATCGTGGTGTATTCATTATTTATGTATGCCCGGGTGGAAGAGATTCCGGAATAGGTCAGCGAATGTAAATTACCCAGCAGGTTACTGATATTTGAGTTATTGCGAGCTAGTTTTCCTTTGTCAACCTCCACGGCGAATGCTTTGGCTTTCGGGGAGCGGTTGCTACCGATGTATAGTTTCTTAACCCGGATATTCTTTTCCAGACGTTGTTTCAATATATCGGCGTATTGCAGAACCTTGCGATAATTGTAACCGATTACTTTGATGCTTTCACTTCGATATTCATCGTTTGTCCGGTTCGAAAATCCGCGTCCCACGCCGTTCACCTCCGAATCCCCGTTCCCGATCGTGTTGGCAAAGCGTATCAGCTCGTTTTTCACCTGTTCCGGGGAGCCGTCTTTCTCGTGCTCTTCCTGGAAGGTGATCACCATTTCACCTCGATTGGCAGAGGAAACGTCGGAGGTAAACGTGGCAATCGTTTCGAATCCGGAAAGAAAGTTTTCCAATTTCTCGAAAGCCTCGTTCATTTGTTTGATCGTGGCGCCATGCGGCATGTTCATGTTCAAGGTTAATCGTGTTTTCTGGCTTTCTGTGGCCTTTCGGCTTTGTAACCATGTATCACCGCCTCCTTCCATGAACAGACGGAGCGATCCCCCCAAGGCTTTATCTATATAAGGTTTAATCGTGAGATAGGTTTCACTCCCGAAAACGGTATTGTAAGCCGCGCTGTACCGTTTCTCCCGATCTACGCTCGACGGGAGTAGGAATACGGGAAATCCGAAACCGAGAAGCGTGATGATGATGGCGATCTTTTTATACTTTCTCGTGAAACGGGCAAAACGCAAATATCTTCTGTTGAAACGGACAATTTGTTTTTGGCGGTGTATCTTGCGTTTACGATTCTGTCGTTTTAGCGGAATTTTTTCCATGAGTGCCGGTACGAAAAACAGAGCCACGGCAAGGGATACTCCCAGATTGATGATGATGACAGCCGAAAAGTCCCACATGTTCCTCATGATGGTGTTATCCATGTTGAAAATTACCGTTAACGCTCCCACGGTTGTTAGCGTGGCGGCCAGTACGGCTAGAAAGGCTTTCAGGTTGTGAAAGTGGCGGTAATGGTCGGTCATCACGATCACGCTGTCAATGATGATACCGAATGACACGGTGATGCCGGCCAGGGTGTAAAGATGGAGTTCTATTTTGAAAAAATAGTAGAACACGAGGGCGATCGACAAATTGGCAAGCAGGCAGATCGTGATAATGCCAAGGTAACGGAAATCCCGGCTCACGAGGTACACGAAAAGGAGTAGGATTAATATGGTCACCCCTGTCCGGTTGAGGATTTGCGATAACTCGTCCTTGATTTCGGTGCTGTTGTCCCGGATGAGCTTGACCGAGTAATTTTCAGGAAAACTTTCCGTCAGTTGTGCCATCTCAGTTTTGACCCGTCCGGCAAGTTCAATCATGTTTGCATTTTTCTCGGCATATACATTTAGGTTTATCCGGTTCAGCCCGTTAATCCGGTAGTATGATCCGGGATCACTTTCTTGGTAATCGAGCGCGACGATATGGTGTAGATAGATGATTTTGCCGTTGATCACCTTGATCGGCAAGTTCATGATGTTTGTTTTGTCATCATCGGAATTGCCTTTAAACACGAGGTACGAATATTTTTTCTCGGGGACGGTTTCCGTGAGAATCTTTCCGCCGTCTTTTCGGAAATAGTACTCCGAAACGGCATTGGAAATATCGTTTGCCGAAAGACCGATATCGGCAAATAATTCCCGGTCGTATTGCATGATCCATTCAAACGGGACGATTCCGGTAACGTTCATGCTTTCGACTCCGGGCATGGTGGAAATGATCGGGACGATCCGGTCTTCCGCGAAACTCCCCACTTCTTTCGAGTTTCCCGGGCCTGTCAACACGTATGTCATCAATAACCTGCGTTCCGTTTCCTGTATCCGTCCATCATGTATTTCCCCGCCGCTGACGCCTGAAATGCGAACTCCTTCCGGTAAACCCGGCGCCACTGAGCGAATCATCGAAGAGAGGTATAATTTAACGGCATCGATATTTTCTTTTGGGTCGATGGTCAATTCAATCATTCCGTAATCATTCCCTGTGGAAGAACGTATCTCGTTTAATCCTCGTATCCGGGCAAATGCACCTTCTAATTTTGTGGTGACCTCTGTTTCTAATAATTCAGGATTGGCATTTGTCCACGAAAACGAAACGTTCAGCTTGTTCGATCTCGAAGATGGTTCCAATTGTAATGATAGTTTTGGAATTAAGCTGATTCCCAAAATCATCATGACAACAAATATGGTATTAATCGAAAAAGCTGATAAATGCATTGGGATTTAGATTTAAAATTTTAGACTTCAACAGCATGAAACCCATGCTTTCAATTTTCAATGATTACAAGATTCATGTGTGACAGTCCGAGGTTATTTTCATAAATTATGGTGTCTCCGGGAGAGAGACCTTCTTCCACGCTGACTTCCGTGCTATTCTCGTATCCTGTGGTGACATATCGCCACATGGCTTTTCCTTTTTGATAGACAAATACAACTTTTTTGCCTTGTCGAGGAAGAACGGCTGATTTGGGAATAATAATTTTGTCTGCGATTTGTCGTTTAATCAAGATGCTTACATTCATACCGTCTACCAGTATACCTTGTTGATTATCTGTAATGGCTTTTACTCTTACCATGCCATTTTCGTCAATGCGAGGATTAACCTCTGTGACCTTTCCGATCAACGTGTATTCATGATTAGCATAAGGAGTAATTTCAACCTCCATCTCTGGATGTAGATTACTGATTTCTGTTTCCAATACATTGAACACGATTTCCATTTTCGAATCATCAATGAGCGTGCATAAAGATTTGTAAGTGGATGTTTGATTATAGGGCTTGGCTTCTATGTCGGCAATTACCCCATCAAATGGCGCTTTGGTCTTTACTAGTTTGTACTCTTTTTCTGCTTTTTCAAATGCTTTTAAACTAGATGTATAACCGCATTGCAAGTACATGGCTTCTTTGCGCAATGCGGTTAACTTTATCGTATCATCCAATGTCTTAAATCCTTCGTTTATAATAGATAATTTCAAATCAAGAACGGCTTTTTTTAGTGATAACAGAGCATCTTCCAACGTTTGTTTTGCTTTTTCATCATCCACTTCCGCGATAATATCCCCTTTTCTTATCCGATCTCCGTTTTTCACGTTCACCTTTTTCACAACATCTGCCACATCGAAATTGAGCGTTGCTTTTCGATTAGCTTCTGCTTTTCCGTTACTCACTAATTCCAAGTTAAACCGATCTTCCCGGGCTACTTGTGCTTTCACGATGGTCTTCTCGTCCTGCTGTTCGATTCTGGCATATTGCTCGTCTTCTTTTTTTTGTTTCTCTTTCCCGTTGCATGCCAATAAGAGGAGGGTTAATGGTAGTATAAATCTATAATACATATAAAATAAACATTTTGATCTTTTATTATTTTTCAAAGTTTAGGAAAAACTTCCTAGAAATAAGCATGGAAATATGATAAGAGTATAAAAATTTTATCGTAATTCAATTATAACGGTTTCTTTATGAATGAAACGTACATTTTTTTTAAATATTTTGTGAAAAAGCTAGTTGTTTGGTTGATTAATAATGGTGCCATGACTTGCTGTTTTTCATTAAAATAGAAAATTAGAATATGATTATCTATCTGTTTGGAGAGATCTTCTAAACTATTAGAATAGAAAACATTCCCAAGTCTTAAATTGTATTTTGAATCATAAATTTTATAATTCCGAGCGAATTTATTTGAAACAATAGCTGTGACGTTTTTTTTAATTATAGAATCTGTCTCGGAAAGAGCTTGAAAAATACTTTGGAAACATACGTCGCAAATATCATATGGGAATAAAAGAATTATTTTATTTTCGATTTTTTTTGATAAAATACTATCTCGAATTTGATATGCCTCAAATGTAGGAATTTTTTGAATTGTTTCTTGAAGAATGATTTCATTTGTTGAGGAAGAATGATATTGCTTGATTATTTTTTTGTATTCGAAAAAATTGATAAATAGCATTATAATGACAATGAGTAATATAAAGTAGTATATGTAAAAATATATTTTTTTCATAAGATTATTTTTTTTCTAATAAAACTAAAATACTATTGGAGTCTAAGTTCAGTTTTTCAATAAAGTGACAATTGTTTTGAAATTTTTCTCTATATTCTGCATAAGTATTCTTTTGTTTTTTGGTATCTATGATTTCAAGTAATTCGAATGGTTCTATATAAAAAAAGCAGTATTTAGTATTATTTCCTATTTGAATTAATTGTGTTAACTCTAATTTTTCATTTGTTACAAGGTCATCATATATCTTTGTATAAGATGTAGATTCTTTATTTGTCTTATTTGTAATATTAAGATATAGTGCTTTGTTGTAATTAAAGAGAGAAAAGAACATATCCTTGTATTCAAAAACATTAATATGTCCCCATATATATTGATTGTTTCTACAAATATCAATGAATTCATTTAGCCCTTGATACCCTTTATATAATAATTTTTGAGGGAAAGTATATTTTTGTTTATCAAAATACCAATATGCTTCTATTTTTTGGGATGTACATTGGTATATAGTATCGATGAAAGTCTCGTAAAAATAAAAGTTATTGTTGTTTTTATATAGGTTATTGTATTGAGAAAAAGAAATATATTCACTAGATTTTTTATTTATTGGTAAGAAACCATTTTCCAAAAAGTTTTTTTGTATATTATAAATATTGATTTTATATTCTTTGTCATTTGTAAAGCCACATTGTTTATATAAAATATATCTATTAGAATCTATTTTTTGTAAATTTTGAGCTGAAAATATTTCGGAGCAGATTTCGGTTGTATTGATAATTTTTCTTTTCTCTAAAGAATAGGTGATAATTTTTCTTCCATAATCACATAGAATATCAACATTTCTTTTATCGTAATCTATAATAAAATCTTGAATATTTAAAGTCTCTTCAGAACCTCGTCCTGTCTTTATTATAGATTGGATATATTCCCCTGTTGCATTGAAAATATGAAGCTCTGAATCAGCTGCTTTCCCTTTTATAATTAATAATGAATCTATGAATTCAACCTTTTGTATACTTGTAAAGGTAATTCCAGACAACTGAATAAGTTTGTAACTATTGAAAATGGAACTTAAAGTTAAAATGTTATTTTGTGGTATTATTTTTGAACTATTCACAACCTCATTTGCTTGTTTATTGGTTGATTTACAACTTGAAATAGATAAAAATAATATGAAAGGTATAATATATTTCATTGTATATTTTTTATTTATATAGAATGTTTTATAAGGTGCCTTTCAAAGGGCACCTTATATTTTCAATGTGTACAGAATATGTCTTCACTGCATCGTCTTCCAAATTGTGATATACATCCTGTTTTGCCAGCAGGTACGACGCAATAGATTCGTTTTGCATTTTGATATCCCGTGAGAGAGGATTCTCCATCAGCTAATGCTTCAATGTTTTTCATTGAAAGATTTGTAGTTTTAGTAGTTATGCTAAAATTCATTCCGACACTGATAATAATAGCAAGTGTAAGAATTGACGCTAAAATAATAATACTATTTTTCATTATTAAGAATTTTAATTGTTATACTTATGTTACTTAAAAATATTATATGACTATTTTTTCAATATTTTTTTACATTTTTCGACCTCCTTTCATTGTTTAGGAGAGGGTAGGCGATTGTCGGGATCGTTTTTGCGAAGAACTTTTCCGGCATCGCCTTTACTCTCGGGTTTATAAATTTGCTTATATCTTTTAGCTGTAAAAGCAATGCCTCAAATATATACTAAAAATTTTGGAAAAAGCAAAGGAAACATGAGAGAATTATGAGAATTTTCAATCTATGCCCCAAAAACTATATTGTGATGGATGAAAATGATTAATTCCTTGAAATAATTAGCTTGTATATTCCAAGAATTGGGTTATCGTCTATTTTTATGGACTGCAAATTGCGAGGTATTATGGAATAACACAAAAAAACAGTAACTTTGTGGCAAAATTACGATTATGGGTGCAAATAGTTCTTACAAGGCGATGTATGATATTGTGGAACAAGCAAAGGAGGGGACAATATTTATCCCTGATGACTTCACGACGTGTGGTACTCCCGATGCAGTGCGGTCGGGATTAAGTCGTTTGTGCCGCAATGGGAAATTGTATCGCTTTTCAAAAGGTATTTACTATATACCTATATATGACAAGTGGGATGGTACGCTACGAGAGCCATCCTTAGATGCTATAGCTTTAAAAATAGCACAACGGGACAATGCGCGTGTCATTCCGACAGGTGCCTATGCCCTTAACAAATTAGGACTATCCACACAGGTTCCAGCTAATATCATTTACATTACAGATGGCTCTGCCCGGCAGGTGAAATTTGGAGATGGAAAGAGTATCACATTTCGGCATAGTAACGACTTGGGGAATTTCGCTTATCAATCCCAACTGATGCAACTGGCAGTTCTCGCCATGCGTGAGATTGGCGAGAAAACTATAACAGAAAACCAGAAGGGAATAATAAAAAAAATGATAACAGAACATGTTTCGGAGCAGGATTTTAATCACGATATAGTGCTTGCTCCGACATGGATAAAAACGATATTACAGCGATGAAATTCATTGATTTATCAACGGAAGACCGTGTGGATATACTTGACCGTGTTTCCACAGAGTTGAATATAAGACAACGTGAGGTCATAGAAAAGGATTGGTGGGTGACGGCAGTACTCCGTGCCATGTTTAGTTTGCCGTATGCCAATCATCTGTCTTTTAAGGGCGGAACATCGCTGAGTAAGTGCTGGCATCTGATAGACCGCTTTTCTGAGGATATAGACATTGCCATTGACCGAGAACATCTTGGCTTCAACGGAACATTATCCAAAACGCAAATCAGTGACAAGTTGCGTCGTGCTGCTTGTTCCTTTGTTCGAGACTCCATGCAACACGATTTGGCAGAACGGTTATACCAAAATGGCATATCAAAAGAAAAGTTCAAGGTGAATGTGGATATTACTCCTGTCACCACCACCGACCCCGAAATCATAACTGTCAATTACAATTCCGTGTTGTCCCTTTCCATAGATGGAATATATGGAAATCAGTATATTTTGCCAAAGGTAAAAGTGGAAGTCAGCGGCAGGTCAATGAGTGAGCCTGTAAGTGAGATTGCACTTGATTCAATGATAGATCATGTATATCCGAAAGCTCCTTTTGCTGAACAGAAGTTTATGGTACGTGCAGTTCTTCCTGAGCGCACATTTCTTGAAAAGGTATTCCTGCTTCATGAGGAATTTGTCAAACCAAAGGATTTAATCAGAGTGGAACGTATGTCGCGACACATGTACGACATCGGGCAGATGTTGAAAACTTCAATCGCCGAGCGTGCAATCAATGATGTTGAGCTTTACCGTCAAGTAGTAGAACATCGTCGCACATTCATTGGTTTGCGTGGTTTCGACTATGACACTCTCTATCCTGCAACGCTCAATATAGTTCCACCTGCTTCTGTTATTGAACAGTGGAAAGCAGACTATGAGAATATGCGATTGCACATGATTTATGGTGAGTCGGTATCATTTGAAGAGTTGATAAACACTCTCAAAGATCTGAATGATAAAGTTAGAGAAAATAAAATACTATGGAAATAGTAAAAGAAAGCAAAAAAACATATCTGCGAGGTATAAATGAAAAGCTGGCAAAAAAGTTCAAAGAATCATCTTTGTGTACTCTTGTTAAAGAAGACAAGGACTTGCTGGCATGTATTCGCAACAATGCCATCGGTATTTATCACCTTACAGACAAAGTTGCAATGGTACACTGTAACAGAGAGGGAGAATTGGTGTGCGATGTTAATGATTTCTATGTGTCAGGAAAGCATACCGGTAAAGAACATCAGTATAAGGCAGGGGTATTATGTACGAAAATCAGAGATATAAAAGCAAACAGTTTAAGTCGTAGTACTCCGGAGAAGAATGCCCAGCATACCCTTGTATCCAATAATAATTCCAATCCTGATTCCGAATGGTTTTGTACAGATATCGAATATCGCCAATCAGAAAAGGTTCAGGAATTTACGTGCCAGAAATTTAAAGGCCGGTTTGATATTATTGCCGTATCAAAGAAAGCCCCACACCGAATAGCCGTAATAGAACTAAAGTATAACTCGTCTGCAATAGCGGGAACAGCAGGCATCGTGAAACATATTATGGATTTCAAGAGATTTTCCCAAAAAACGGAATGTTTGGAAAATCTCTGTTCGGAAATTGTATGCCAACTTCATAACCTGCATCAGATTGGTGTAAATGTTCCCGAAAGACTTTTAAAAACGTCTTATAATTTTTCCGGAAAGATAGAATTTTATGTAATAACGCTATGGGATAACAAGAGCACACATAATCCCAAAGAGACAATGGGACGGTATCTTTTCAATGACTTGCGCAAGAAGTGGGTTGAGGAAAACTCGACATGCGTATCTAAGAAAAATGCCATGAAAGAGACGGGGATTGATGTTGAAAACAATCCTCCATTTGATATTAAGTTCCTATTCAAGAAAGTGCAAAGTCCAACAGACTTTAATATTGACGACATTTTACAAGATACATTATACGACTGTGTCCTATGAAACTAATCATTCATCGCGGAACAAATCAGATTGGAGGCTCAGTCACTGAGTATGAGCATAACGGATGGCGACTGTTTGTTGATTTCGGTGAGCAGTTGCCGGGAAGTGTTGCATCCGAACCACTTGATATTAATGGTTTGACTAAAGGCAACCTGTCAAAGAGTGCTATGCTCATTACGCATTATCATGGCGACCATATCGGCAACATTCATCTGTTGCCAGATACTGTTCCCGTCTTTATGGGGAAATTAGGTCTTGAGATTCAGAAAATAACATCAAATCACCTGAAAGGCGTTGATGAGATACAAGCACGTTTGTTTGAACGCCTTGAAAAAGTGACTCCATTTGAAGCAGGGGTGTCTTTTGCGTTTGGACCATTCAAGGTGATGCCGATAATCATTGACCATTCGGCTTTTGACGCTTGCGCATTCAAGATTGAAACAGAAGATGCGACCGTATTTCATACAGGTGACTTCCGTACACACGGATTTCGTAGCGGAAGATTGCGTGAAGTGATTGATAAATACATAAGGAAAGTGGATTACGTGATTTGCGAGGGCACAAATGTAAAGCGTCCCGATGCCACATCACAATCTGAGCATGATTTGCAAAAGCAGTTAGAAAAAGAATTTCAACGATATAAATACAACATTGTTTATCTCTCCTCCACCAACATAGACCGCTTATTCTCAATTTATCATGCCGCATTACGGATGGGCATTCCCTTTATTATTGACTCTCATCAAAAACGGATAATGGACGTTGTGGCCAACTCCTCCCATGTTTGGGCAAAGTCAAGTCTTTATAAGTATGGGAAGTATGAGCCTGTAGTCTTGATGTATAACAAGAAGAATCCAAAAGAGTTTCTTATTAGTGAAAGACTTATGTCTTTCCTTCAGGAAAAAGGATATATACTAATAGCCAGAAATAATCCGCGATTTTACCATTTCATAAACAAAATTCCGGGTGCTCCCAAACAATATTACCTCTCTATGTGGAACGGATATGTAAACGACCCAACATCACCCTCATACAACAAAGAACTTGCAACTGCACTTGGAAAAGAATACCTTTATCGCCATACCAGCGGACATTGTAACATGAAGAACTTGAGCACTCTCTTTACATGGCTTTCTCCCAAAGCGATAATCCCTATTCATACAGATGCGCCAGAAGAGTTTGCCAAATACTTTAATAACCAATGGAGAATAGACCTTTTACAAGATGGTGATTCATTTACGTTACACTCTTAAAAGATTTTTCTAATGAAAATACTCCATATATCAGATACTCATGGACGACATGAAGAACTGACAAATCTACCAAATGCAGACATTGTCGTTCATTCGGGTGATTTCTGTTTTTCGGGAGCTGAATCCGAAGTACTTGATTTCCTGAATTGGTTTATCGCATTGCCGTACAAGCATAAAATTTTCATTGCCGGCAACCATGACGATTGCTTGTGGGACGGTAATATTGAAGGACTTCCAGACAATTGCCATTTCCTGCGATATTCATCTATAACCATAAACGGAATAAAAATTCATGGCATTCCAATGTTTATGCACGATTGTATCACAGATATAAATATAAAGGGAATAGCGAAAATACCTGTTGACACAGATGTACTGATAACCCATAATCCTCCAATCAACATCTTGGATTTCGATGACAACATACACTATGGCTCTCCCGAATTATTGACTAAAGTCAATGAAATCAATCCTCAGTTTCACCTGTTTGGACATATTCATGCTTCAAACGGTGAAATAACTATTGGTGCAACAAAATTTGTTAATTCGGCTATCGTAAGCGAAGATTACTCGTCGTTACAAGATTATCATATACTTCAGATAAGCCAAACAGAAAAATATTTATAACTTATGGGCAAATTGGGAAGCAAACCGGCAGAAATACAATATATAGAAGTCAGACCTGACGATCATATCGTATGCCTAAATATATCAAAGACATATAAGAGTAAAGAACGGGCAGATATCTATGATTGCGTTAGACATTATTGGCGTTTGAATGTCGGACGAGCAGAGATGGCGAACCTTGTGTTTGCTATTGTGGATGGTATCATTGTAGGGGTATTTCAACCTATTCGTTGGTATAAATCCAATCACCCTCAATACACGAATAGATTTGAATTTGAGGGAGTTGAAAAAGAGTGCCCGTTCTATTTGGGTAGAAGTGTATTGAATGTACTGAATCCCAAAAGTCAAAATCCAGTATCATACATTAACCTTTAATTAATAGATACTATGAATTTGAGTTTTCTTAAAAATATACAAAGGGAACATTTTAATGAGATTGCAACAGAACTAATGAATCACTATTGCATTCTTAAGCATGATTCGAGAGATAACTGTGATGTTATTTATCGTTTTGCCGAAGTAGAGTTCTATCTATATGATGCTAATGAACAGGACATAGACATAAGTACATACTGTCGTGATTGTAAATGCGAGGAATGGTTTTTTCATGCCAGCGGTGTAGATATTGCTTTTGAAACAATTCAAGATGAGAATGAATTGATACGGTTTGGAGGCATTCTTATTCGTGGTATAGAAATATACAAACAGGACGAACAGAAGCAATGGAAACAGATTGGTGTCGTCGGTGGCCCTAAGCTATCAATGTATGAGATATTCAATCATTGTTCTAGGATGCCTGATATAATTGCTATTCCTGACACATTCAATAAAGACAGACAAATTGGTAATGCTACAAAACGCATAGGCATAAAAGACAACTTGTACCAGCGATTTGTTTTTAATGACGTAAATTGGGATAAGCCTACCAAGAGAATAGTCGAGACCAAAGATAAAACAGGAAAGTATCACGTTATACTGGAAAGTACAACAAAAAAATATAATCCAAAGCTATAATCATGATAACAGATTTCCAGTGTAATAGGGTTTATTTCTCTTCTTTGCTGCAAAGAGTTTCTCCCAAGACATATGCATCCATGGTCTCTGCACTCGAAAAACACTGCGTTGAATATCGATTACTAGTCAATACGAACGATGTTTGGTGCAGAGACTATATGCCTATTCAAATTGCAACAGATACATTTTGTGGCTTTGATTATGACCCCGATTATTTGCAAGAAACGAAAGAACTGCTTGCAACACGGACAGATGGAAACCAAGTTTGCAATGATTTAGGGTTTGAAGTAAAACAGCCTATAATGCCTTTAAAAATAGATGGCGGTAATGTGATTCGTTGCGATAATAAAATCATTATGATAGAAAAGGTGTTCAAAGAAAACAGAACATCTTGGAAAGAACTGACCAAAGCAATAGAAGAACATTTTATGGCCGAATTGGTTGTTCTACCTTGGGATGAGTCTGAATTTTATGGTCATTCAGATGGCTTAGTCAGATATATAGGGAATGACCGCGTTTTGATAACCAATTACGACCGATTTGACAAAAATTTCACCTCTAAAGTTATTGAGATTCTGCGACAACACTTCAATGAGGTTTTCAAACTGGAGTATAACACCCAACGTCAACATAAACATAATTGGGCATACATCAATTGGCTTCAAACAGACAAAGTGTTACTCATTCCTTCATTCGGTTATCCGGAAGACAAACAAGCCTTTGAACAAATAACGTCGCTTATGCCAATCTATCAAGGACACGCTGAAATGATAAATGCAAAAGACTTGATTTGTCACGAAGGCTGTTTGAATTGTGCAAGTTGGACAATATATCAAAAATAAGTACAAGTGTTTAATTTTATCGTTTTATTCCACTACTCTTTTTCTTCTCACCCCACGGCATATCAGACTGTGAGCCACCGCCACCTGTACCGACATGAACCTGTGCAGGGCCACCACTTGCCAGTATGAAAGTCGCATCAAGTAGTTGGGCTTGCGCTTCGCTCACTTGTTCCTGTGGTTCAAAAACGGCATTGACAAATTCCTCGTCCGTAAGTTCTCCACAAAAATGCTTTTGGGCGGTGTCGTATGGAATGTCATATTTCGTGTCATCAAAAAGGGCATCCCCGACTTTCGTCCAGATATGCAGGGATGGATTGCGATAGTTCGGCACGAAGATTCGGGTAAGTTCAGCTCCAGACGAAAGACGGTAACGCTGAGGGTAAGCCAGCCTGTCAAGTTTTACAATCTGTTTGTCCTTCTCTTCAATCATCTTATGCAGGTAGGTAATTTCAGACAACTGTCTTTTGATGACGGCTTCAAGGCTTGCCAGTCTTTCGGATGTCTGTTCTAACTGTGAGCGATGTTCCTGTCCCATCGCTTTCATCTTGTGAGCCATACCGGCCAAACGTTCTTTCAAGGCAGTGTTCTCTTTTTCCATATCTGCATATTTACCCTTGCCGAGTAATTTTGCCGCGCTGGAAAGAATGGCATTGCCGTTCTCCCGGTTTGCCTTGTCCTGCTTACGGGCAATTTCTTCATCCAGTTCCGCGCCGATTTTCTTGCGGACTTGGTTCTCGTGTTCAAGGTGTTTCTTTTTGTTGGCGGCTTCTTCCATCTCCTGTTTTTGCTTGGCAATGATGAAGTCCGTGCGTTCCAGATGTTCATTGCCTGTTTCCTGTTTTCGAGTGCCACGCTCCATTTCAAGACATTCCGCCACCATGTCCTGCATCAGGCTCATGTCAACTTTACCGAGCTTGCAGGATTTGCCTGTCTCATGATTCATCCAGTCCCATACGATATGGGCATGGCTGTTCGGTTTCCATGTGGAGTTGTCGCCCGGTATGCCGTAATGTCCCTCGTCCTGGTGGATGAAGATTTGCAGGGCTGTGATTCCCCATCGATTATGGCAGCGGTCGCAATACTTCCTAAGCTGGTCTATGGTCGTGTCTTGTTTGCACACCACCACGCTCTCACGAAGCGGAGAACTGCCATTGACGACTTTTGTCTTGCCGGTCTTTTTGTCGGTGACTGTCCGCTCCTTTGTCTGCATGGCACGTCCCGTTTTCTCTTTTACCATCCGGGCGATTTCATTATAATAAGCGGTCAAGTCCTTTCCCTCCATCAGCGAGGACTCCCATGACGAGTTTTTCGCTGTAAGGTCGCTTCTGATATAGAGCCGATCCTTGTTGATGCGTTTGAGATATTTCTGGGTGCGTCTGTTGTGTGCCTCGCTGCTGCCTATGTTGCAAGGCTTGATATGGTCTGATGTCTGTGCCATTTTCCTGTTCTTAATTTTGAGTGAAACGAATTGATAAGGTTCTTAGGACAGTTTCCTAAGCGGAGTTTGCAAAGAGAGGGTCACTCTTTGCTCGGGGTTCTCAGGGGTGAACGCCCCGAGTGTGTTATTAGGGCAAAGCCATAATCCCCTCGGGAGAGCCCACAACTACGAAAGCGAAGCGTGTAGTTATAGTGGGCTATAACCGAAAGCCGTTTTTCTTTTTCGGTGGTCGGCTGTGCGTCTCCTTTGCAGACTGGGCTTGCCTCTTTCTTTCAGTCTGTTTCTGTAAGTATTCGTTCAAGTCCTTGCATCCGCTGTAGGTCTGCGAAGCGTCACGGATGTATAAGTCCCTGCCGTATTCCACACGTATTTGTTGGAGTGCTTCCATCCCTGCACTGTCATTGTCAAAGAAACAATGGATGCGCTCGTAGCTCCCCAAAGGATAGAGAGCTTTGGAAACATTGGCTACGGAGTTCAGCACCATATAATCTTGCCTGTCCAGTTCGGGATATTTCGGGCAATTCTCCAATCTCAAAGTAAGGAATGAAAGATAGTCCATAAATCCCTCGAACACATAACACGTTTCCCTCGCTGTTCCCGGCTGTCTGATGTGGGAAATATCTTTCGGTGCGATACAACCTTTGAAATATCGGTTGCGGATTTCATACCCACCCGACACGTTGGGAAAAGCGATGGCGAAATACTGTTTGCCGTTATGGGCGAAGTGCGCTTCACTGCATTCTCTTTTCGCCAGTGCAATGTTTATTCCCCTTTCCTGCAAATAGGTGAGTAGGGCAGGAGAAGAAAGCGGCACAATCTCCAGTTGTTGAAAACTTGGCTCGGAAGATGACTGCTTGCCAAAAGAAAAAGACACGGGGCGAATACTGGGTGTCTGTTCTCCGATTCTTTGCAGGAGATATGGTACATGGTCGGAACAATAAAGTTCCTGTGCCAGTGCGATGATATTCCCACCTTTGCCGAGTGCAAAGTCATACCATTGGTTACGTTCTGTATTCACCTTGAACGAGGCTTCCGTTTCTTCCCTTAGCGGTGATTTGTACCACAGGTTTATGCCCTGTTGTTTGATTGGAGAGAAGCCCAAACTGTGCAGATAATCTGCTATCTTGATTTGTTTCGCTGTCTGTATATCCATAAAACGATTGGTTTAATGATAATTGAATTGGTTTATTTCTCTTTTCGCCCGTACCTCTTTATGAAGTACGGTCTTTATAATCACTTCACTTTATTTTCGTATATATAGAGTACGGTAATAAAGTGAAGCGATTTATCCGTTCCTTGCAACTACTTCGCTTTATCCCTAATATATAGACCCTCGGAATAAAGTGAAGCGATTGCAAGTGTGGGCTAATAGTGGAAGTCGGGCATGAACGTGTACTTCCTGCCGTTCTCCTGCACTATCATCCGTTTGTTGCGAAGCATGGTGATGAGCGGTACTGCCTTTTGATGGTTCAACTTTACACCTATTGACGTGTAGCTTTTGATTAAAGCATCTTCCAGTTCTTTGTAGCCGTATTCCTCTTTCAGTCCGAAAACTGCTTCCAGTGCGATGCGGTGCTGCTGTTCGGTGATATGCCTGTAAGGGTCGAACTTTTCCTCTTCCGGTCTTCCCGGTTTCTTGGCTTCGGGCTTGTACCCCTCCATGAGTTCGGGCAGGGCGTTGTCATTGATACGGAATGCGAAAGGCTCGAAGTCCATTGCCCGAATGTGCATGGCTGAAACATTGCTTATATCTCCATTGTTCTTGTCCTTTTCCACAAGGAGTACGGTTTCTGCCTTGTTGTTCAGTTCAGTACCGATATGTCCCCTCGCGTTCTCATCCCCCTTGTTCTGGTGGAGTATCGTGTGGATATGTATCTGCCTGTCGTCCGTCCACTGCATCAGTTTGGATATGATGCGTGTCGATTCACCGGGGCTGTTGATGTCATATACCATGTCACGGATGCCGTCTATGATTACAAGGGCTATGTCAGGCGTATTGTAGATAGCCTGTTCTACAATCCTGATACGCTGTTCGGGCGTGTATTTCCTCAAAGCGAGAAATTCCAGATGCTCATTGTCCCTGTCATCGGGAAGCCCAGCCATCCGTAAAATACGTTTCATGACTTTCAGACAATGATAAGGTTCTCAAACATCACATACAATCCATAAGCAGTGCCAAACAAGCTACCAAGACTGAACAAAATAGGATAATACAGATAGTCGGCTTTCGAATGAATGAACACAACCATCAATATCACAAAAACAAGTTTACAAATCAACTGAAAATAGGTAACATACTTCAGTTCTTGTATTCCTTGAAAAAACCAACCCGGGAATAATACAGAAGCTATGCAATGTCCTGAAAAAAGGATATAAAGCATTTTCATCTTTACATCAAATAACATTAATGCTCCCACTAATAGCGACAGCAAAAACATACAAAATATAAAGCGAATGTAAAGCACCGATGATACAATCTCATTCAATCTGTGCTTGACATGTTGATATTGGGCTACATCTTTCACCGCAGAGATATCAAATCCCCATGCAGCCACTATTTCAATATATGTAATTACCGTAAACGAAAATACAATGTAGCCATATAATTCATCACCCAGTTTACTAATAATATAAGGATAAGTAATTAATGGTAAAAACAAAGCTAATACATTAAGTATAGAAACAAAAAAATAGTTCTTTACCAAGATTTTATTTGATAATATTTTATCTATTATTACCCGTTTCAACTTTACCTATTTAAGATATTCAACATTCAT
>OLIS01001535.1_pt1 | contig 16575 bp, 17 predicted proteins | sample 1601351 | NCBI WGS metagenome assembly OLIS01 (sample SAMEA2452122, study PRJEB22498) | human gut metagenome | biome: human feces; feature: human gut; material: feces | place: Australia | collected 2012
ATTTGCTTCTTCTTCACTCTTGAATTCTATTATGCTGAAATTGAATTCAAGAGTGAAGAAGAAGCAAATGCATTTGATCCAAAGCAGGTTGATCTGAGCGACTATCTCAATGATGATGTAACAAATCAGCCAAATCAATCCATGGCAGCATACTGGCAACAGACTAGACAAAAATAAAACCACCTTTCGGTGGTTTTGTTTGTTTTATTCAGCTTTCCAAAGTCCATGCAGGTTGCATAGTTCATATGCTGCAACGACTTCATCACCATCATTCAATGTGAATGTAGCTTCTGGCTTTTCTTCCGGATGAAGATCATGCTTCATGAAACCGTTCTTTGTTTCAAGAATGATCCATTGGATATAGTGTTTTTCAACCATTGGATGTTCTACAGAACCAACAGTTACTTTTACAACATTCCCATTCTTTTCAATCACAGGAACATGTTTTTCATTTGCAGCATCTGTTGTGTTAGGAATCACTTCATTCATTGTTTCTCCACAACATTTTGGAGTACAGCCACTCTTTTCATTTAAGAATGTAATAAAATTACCGCATCCTTCACACTTATAAAATTTCATATTCTCACCTGTTAATAGTTTTCTTCATGCACTTCGAAGTAAGACTGTGGATGCTTGCATACTGGGCAAACATCTGGTGCCTTTGTACCAATTACGATATGACCACAGTTTCTGCATTCCCAAACTGTAACGCCACTCTTTTCAAATACTTTCTTTTCTTCTACATTTGCAAGAAGTTTTCTATATCTTTCTTCATGATGTTTTTCGATTTCACCAACCATACGGAACTTCTCTGCTAATTCAGGGAAACCTTCCTCTTCTGCAGTTTTTGCAAAACCTTCATACATATCTGTCCATTCGTAGTTTTCACCTTCAGCTGCTGCTACTAAATTTTCAGCTGTATTTCCAATACCATTTAATTCTTTAAACCACATTTTCGCATGTTCTTTTTCATTATCTGCGGTCTTTAAAAATAATGCTGACATCTGTTCATAGCCTTCTTTTTTTGCTACAGAAGCAAAATAGGTATACTTATTTCTTGCCTGAGACTCCCCTGCAAATGCTTCCTGTAAATTTTTTTCTGTCTGTGTTCCTGCGTATTTGTTCGCTGCCATTTCTTTTACCTCCGTTTTCTTCACTACTTTTTCAAAATCTGATGCCGGATGCTTGCACAAAGGACATATAAAATCATCCGGTAATTCTTCGCCTACATATTCATATCCACAAATTCTGCAACGCCATATCGTCTGACCATCCTCCGTTTGTCCAACTGCCTGTGGCTTAGGTTTAATATTATTCTGATAATACTCGTATGTTAGAGAAGGAATATCACTTAAAACTTCCATGTCAGTTATCTCACCAATGAACATTGTATGCGAACCTAAATCTTCTGTTTTATTAACAGTTACAGAAATGTATGCATTGGTACCTTGTGTAATATAATAAATACCATTTGTACCCCTGGCACACTTTTCAAATGTTTCAAACTTATTGGTATCCCTTCCTGATTGAAAGCCAAAATGTTTAAATAATTCAAATTGTGCATTCTGATTCAGGACTGATACTGTAAACTTTCCGGTTCTTTCAATCATGTCATGCGTATAATTTGATTTGTTAACACAGATACTTAACTGGTTTGGTTCTGAAGCTGCCTGAATTGCTGTATTAATAATACATCCATTGTCTTTTTCGCTTTCCCTAGCAGTTAGTACAAACAATCCGTAACTCAACTTATACATTGCCTTTTTGTCCATGCTATTCCTCCTTTTCCTTCTCCCTGCATTTCAGACAAATACCTTTAAACAAAATATCATAATCCACAAATTTAATTCCATGAGTGTTATGAATTTTTTCCAGCAAGTTCGGTATTTCATCCATATCCACATCTGAAACACTGCCACATTTTATACACCTGACATGGTAGTGATTAGTCAATGTAAAATCAAACCGATTCGGTCCATCCGGGACTTCAATTTTTCTTAAAGCACCTTCTTCTATCAAAATATCAAGGTTTCTATATACCGTTCCTTTTCCGATTGTAGGATATGCTTCTTTTATAAATTCATACACTTCATTTGCTGTAACATGCCTTTTCATCTCATATACAGCATTTCGTACGAGGTCTTTCTGAATAGTATTTCTTCTATTTGCCATGCATCCTCCTTATTAGGACTCATTCTTAATAAGGATTTTATATCATTTTAAACCTTTTGTCAATAAAAACAGTAATAATTCTTGCTATTCTTTTTTTCATCAATTAATACCAATTTGCTTCATCAATTCAAATGGGCGAAATTCTCCCGACAACACTTTTTCATAATGCTCTAAAAATTCTTTTTGTGACATTATCGCCGGACAACCATAATCATCCCATTCTCCACGATTTTTCTTAACATCACTCCCCTCACGCTGATGTTTCTCTTTCTTCTCAATCTCTGCCTGTGCCATAGCTGCATATAACTCAATTATCATACAAATCGCATTTTCTTTGTCAATCATAACAGAAAGGACGAATGCTCAAATGCATTCGTCCCCAAAACGGTTATATATTTAGTATAAATTGTTGTAAACTTGCAATGAAAGCATCTACAAGTTTCGTTAATTGTGCATTTCAGCAAATACATACTATTTGTAATCTTTGTTTTTGAGCGACGTACCGACAAACGGTATCGTTGCAAATTCCCGAGGGTTACTACGTATAACGTAATCGATATAATTAGCCACCATCAATGCGTAAGCATAGTACCCCATCGGGTTCGGATGGAAGCCCAGCCCGAACGACTTACGCATTTCGGCATCGTATACGGGCGCATGCGCAGTCATATCCAGCAAGTATGTAAAGTCAAACATATCGCACAATTTGGCAAGTTCGCTTGCGATATAACGAATATCTTTATCGCAGGCTTCACCGCGAAGTTGCGGAGTAACGACAAAAATACGCGCATTTGGCTCGATCGTTTTAAGTTTGCAAACGATTTTGCCCATATTGCCGAAGAACGTATCGGCGTTATCCTGCGGACATTCTGCGTTAACGTCCTTGACGCTTCCCAACGGATGTCCGCAGACAAACGAATCGTTGTTGCCCAGCGCAATGATATACGCTTGATTCCATTGCCAAAATCCGTTTGCATCCGCCCAACTTTGCATATACTCGCGCGCGGTCATTCCGCCGCGAGAATAATTGTTGTACTTCGTCCCCGTAATGCGCTCCAAAACAGCGGGCCACGAATACTCGTACATATCGGTATAAACTATGCTGCCGTTTTCGTCGTGGCTTTCGAACTCACCCGACGCCAAAGAATCCCCTATCACTCCTATTTGTTTGAATATGCCTGCAAAACCGCATGTTTCCTTGATAATATCCAACGGCTGTTCGTTTGCGCCGAGTTCAAACCATTTGTTATCCATTTTTATTCACCCTCCTGTGTTTCTTCTTTAATTTTTTTAGGCTTATCCCATTCCGTACCCGTTACCTTTTTAAGATCCAGTCCGCGAGTTTCGCCGACAAACAGCCACATTATTACGATTGCGCCCACAAGACCCGGCACAGTCAAACCCAAGTACATATAGCCGAACATCTTTTCGGGAATGACAGGAAGCAGTATCATAGAGATAACCGTTGCAAGTCCGCCCATAACTCCGTTAAGCAACGTGTTGATTACAGTTACGGACGAACGCAAATTTGTAGGAGAAGACTCGGAGAACATTATTCCGCCGATAGTATCGCCCGCGCCCCAGTAACTGCCCATAAATCCGCCGATTGCAAAGCCTGTCAAATACGGAGTCCACTTGAACATACCGCTTAAAATAAACAGCAAATAGCACGCCAACGCTGAACAAGACATCGCAATTATAGTTATTTTGCGCCCGAATTTGTCCGACACAAAACCCGATATCAACGTAAACAGCGCGTTGCCTATGGGATACAAGAATAGAGCAAGAGTTATTTCTTCTTCCGTCATCAAAGCAGACTTTGCCATAACCGTACTGTACGTTGCCGTACCTAACGAAGCAAGATAGAAACAACAGCAGGCAATGATCAAAAAGCGTAATTGCCTGTGTCTGAATGCGAATTTTACAGCGGTCAGAATTCCGCCTTGAGCGTTTTGCTCGCACTCTTCCTTACTGCGTTGTTTGCGTTCTTCGATGGGAGTTTTTAAGTACTCTATTCTTTTTGTTAAAAACGCGTTTGTTTCCTTTGCAAAAAGCAACGCGAATAACGCCATTACAAAACCGATAATTGCCGGAACTAAATATACAACGTGCCAACGCTCGCTTACATTTTGCATAAGCGTAGCCCTAAGCAACGGAACAAGCAACGTACCCAGTATCGCCACCGCTTTTACGATTGCGTAGTTACGGGCGCGGGACTTTTCGTCGGAGCATTCCAGTATGTACACACATTGCATATCGTGCGACACCATAAAACTCATCAACGTGCCTCCTATCATGTAAACGTAGATATCCTTAGATAAATACACAAGGAACAGCCCTAACCCCATACATAACGTGTTAATAACCAAAAACGGCTTACGCCCGAATTTGTCCGCAAGGGGACGGTAGAAAATAATAAGCACCGTTACCGGATAGGAAATAAAACCTATGGCGGAAAAGAGCGATAATCCCGCGCCGTATTCCATACCCATATTTTTTACGAAGAATTCCGTAACTATATTCGCCTGAAACTGAATGGATATAGTAGACGCCATTTCGTCCGTTATGTAGATGAGCGCCAAAATCATAAACAAGTAAATCATATAAAACCTGTTGCTTCTTGCGCCCAACTGCTTTTCGCGGCGGATAAGTTCTTTGGCTTCGCGCGCCTGTAATCGTTCAACATTTTTTGCCATTTTGAGTTTTCTCCTTTTGAAAATTGTATACAAGAAAATTCTTGGTCATCTCGTCGGTAATGCCGTAGCGCTCCGCCAAATTGTGTATGGCTTGCAAAAAATCCGCACCGGAGCAACCCTTGGACAACAGGTTTTCTTTTTCGATAAGTTTATTCCAAAAAACATTCAAAACTATTTCGTCGGTGGCAAGAGAAACAACCGAATGATTGCGCGTATGCACGTAAACGTTGCTCTCACCCTCTTCGCCGACTAAGCACTCTCCGCCGTCGATTATGATTGTTGTTCTGCGGTAGGGAAACAGAGTTGAAACGTCGTTGATATTGTACGAATACACCGTTGCACCGGCGACCGAAATACTTTCGAAGGTAAAAATATACACCTTTACTCCACGGGATATTGCGTTTTCGATATTACTACGCAGCACTTCGAACGACTCCTGCCAAATGGACAGCGAAATTTCCGCTTGCGCGCTGTCGATAAGTTCCTTTGCCTTGGCAACGTATTTTTCTTCGCCCACTATATTCATTACATAATCGACGTCGGCGTTTTCCGTTGCGAGTTGTTGAAGCTCGCGTTCGGCGCAGGCAATATTCTTTTCGTTTTCTTCCTTAATGCTACGGATAAGATCTTGATACTCGATAGGCTTGTAAAAATTAGGTTCTCCGTCTATACGGATGACCGCGCCCTTTGCAATCAAACGATTGATGACCTCATAAACCAATGAACGCGCAACGCCAGACAATTTGGCGATTTCGTAGCCGTTTAGCACTTTGTGTTTTATCAACGTGCCATATACTTTTGCCTCGTTAGATGAAAAACCGAGTTTTTCCAAAAATTCAAAACTATTCATAGTAGTTATCCCCCACACCACTATTGTAATTCAAATCTTTCCGTTGTCAATTTCTTTTTAAAATATTTGATATTAAATTTGCTTTTTTTCGTCAATACGGACTATCGTCAAAGTACAGTTCGTGGTATAAATCACCGTCTTTCCTATCGAAACGTTCTTGCTGCTCGGATGTAAAAGATACTTTTAACGTTTCTGGTTTACGCAACGTAAAATTGCCGATATCGCGTCTGCGCGTACGATTGATTATATGGGCAAATGTTATGAGTGATTTCTACGTCTCCTATTCTATATGGCGGTGCACGACGTGTACTTGAGCAGACTGGGATAAACTTAAAACTTAGAAATATACTCTGGTTTAAACTTACCTATTTTGAGTTCTATTGCAACAAGGCACTGTAATCCCCGATGATAAAACAACAAATCAATACGAAAATCGTCTCCTCCAACCTGAACTTTGTACTCTTCATCAATAAATGTGAAATCTTTTCCTAATTCCAGAATAAAATCCTTCATGTTTCTAATTAACGCTTTTCGTAAGTCATTCTCATGAAACTCATTTGGCAAATCCAGAAATTCCATAACATATGAATCCAAAAATGGATTTTCTCCTAGCTTCTTAACCGACTCTGGTAATAAAATTTCCTTTGATAACATATACCTTTCATAATATCCGCTATCTAACTGTCTCTCCAACTGACGTTTTGAATAGTTTTCTTTGATACATAGGCGTATATAAAATTCTCTTTCCTCATCAGTCTTACAGCCTGACATTATCAACAAGTGATTCGTCCAACTAATTTGTGTCACCAGTGGTGTCACAATCTCATTATCCTTATAGGTTTCATAAAATTTTTTCATTCTATAAAGACCTCTTCGATTGAATCCCTTTATTCCAGGAAATGCCTCCTGTATTTCCCTTGAAATTTCATCAATAAGTCAGTACTCCTGCAAGTCTGTCCTTTAAGTAATTGAAAATGAAATCATACCAGTATCAATATCTTTTCATAAATGAACTTACTTTCACATATTCAGTAATTTCATCTATTTTACAGCCATGTTGCCTTCTGCTCCTTCGCTATCCCTTTTGCTATTATAATACGCTTTTCTATAGTAGAAGAATATTTCAGTTTACAAATACCGTATGTCATAAAAGACGATCCCCTTCCAACTTCCTGATTAGGTGTTGCGTTAATATTTAAATTTTGAAACCAGCAAATTAGGTGGTTTGATTGCTATGCCCTTTTTTCTTTATTTTATAAACTATCTTTTTTTATTAAAATGCTCTACAATGAGCATAATAACTTTGTACTCCCAGATTTCCCGCTCTTAGAATATTTGGAGAATAGATTCAGTCTTATAGGAGGCTTTTCATGGATTTATTTGATATTGTAGGTCCGATTATGGTCGGTCCGTCAAGTTCACATACTGCCGGTGCTGTCAGAATAGGCTACATAGCTGGACAGCTTCTAGGTGAACCTCTTAAAGAGGCTCAAATACAGTTGTACGGCTCTTTTCTTGCTACCGGCGAGGGACATGGCACTAAAAAGGCTATTGTTGCAGGACTTCTTGGCATGAAACCAGATGACTACCATATAGCAGACAGCTTCGATATTGCACGTAAACGTGACATCGGAATTTCTTTTGGAGAGGCCCGACTTGAGGAGGCTCATCCTAATACTGCTGTACTTCATCTGACTGGCACAAGCGGCAAATCCATAGAAATACAGGCATCATCTGTTGGCGGCTCCCGCATAAATATTGACAAGATAGATGGAATAAGCACGAACTTCTCTGGCGACAATCCTACATTGATTGTACACAATCTGGACCAGCCCGGACATGTTTCGGAAGTAACTTCCATGCTGGCACACAAAGGTGTCAATATTGCTACAATGCAGCTTTACCGCTCTGCAAGAGGCCAGAATGCTGTTATGGTTATTGAATGTGACCAGCCGATTCCACAGGATGGTATTTCATGGCTTGAGCATGTCGAGGGCGTGCTTAAAGTTACTTATTTCAGTGGTAATTAGAGCCGATATAATAAATTAATCTACTGAAAATCAAAAACTGATATGTAACATAATGCAATTTATATAATTCTAATAACAAATAGTTGGTAAGAGGTATAGTATATGTTTGAATATCACACACTTAACGATTTAATTAAATTATCTGCCGATAATAATCTGGAAATCTGGGAGATTATCCAACAAGCTGATATGTACGAAAATGACCGTTCAGAATCGGACTCTTTTAATATGATGAAAGAAATGTACGTTGCCATGAAAAATGCGGACAGTATGTATGATGGAACTCTGCGCTCTGCAAGCAACAAAGCGGGTGGCGATGGTGGGCTGCTTCATTCATACAATGAATCCGGCAAAAATATCTGTGGTTCTTTTATGGGAAAGGTAATGGAGAAGGCAATAAAAATGGGTGAATCCAATGCCTGCATGAGGCGCATTGTTGCCGCACCGACAGCCGGTTCATGTGGTGTTCTTCCTGCTGTCCTGTTAAGCTACGAAGAAGATTTTGATGTAGCAGAAGACGATATGGTAAAGGCTATGTATGTGGCTGCCGGTATTGGCAAAGTTATTGCCGAGAATGCTTTTATTGCAGGTGCTGCCGGTGGCTGTCAGGCTGAGATTGGCTCTGCAAGTGCAATGGCTGCCGGTGCTCTTGCCTTCTTACAGGGCGGTGATTCTTCTGCCATCATCAATGCGGCTACTCTTTCACTTAAAAATTTTCTCGGACTTGTATGCGATCCTGTTGCTGGACTTGTAGAAGTTCCATGTATAAAGAGAAATTCCTACGGTGCAGTCAATGCGGTGACATCTGCACAGCTCTCACTCGCAGGAATTAAAAGTGCAATTGCTCCTGATGATGTAGTTGACAGTATGCGGCGAATCGGCAACCAGCTTCCCGCCAGCCTTAAGGAGACAAGCTGTGGCGGACTTGCTATAACTGAATCGGCGCAAAATTACTTAAATCAGTCTTTCTAATGCTTCTGCAGCTAACACGCCCGTGTAAAGAAAGGTAAAAATGCGTAGGAGCTATCTATAAAAATTAAGCATTTAACTATTGACATTTATTAGCTGGACTTTCTAGCGTTTTGGGACAAAAAAGCCATTACAGAGAAGTTAATCTCCATAATGGCTGATTTCCGAACGGAATATACACATTCTTCTCTGTCTTTGTTATTTGTTGCTATTACTTTTGTAGGTACCTTCGTTTCATCGTTTACTTTTTATTGGCTAAAATATTGAATTTTCAAGGTTCAGCACACTTTTCAGTATGGGAAGTTTGAGATAGTAATATTTAGATGTTTTTAGTTCTTGTTTTTTATTGAGCAGAACTTCTTATAGAAAGCTCAGTATTATACTGCCCAATGTCGTTGAGTAATACATTATGTATTTCATATAAATTCTTAATTTTACATATATTTTTCTCACATATACTATTTCTATCCACAAGTACACATTTCATTCCAATTTTTTCACATGGCAAAATATCTGTTTTTATATTATCACCAACATATATAACTGAATCAATTTTCTCGCCTGACTGTTTGACCGCCTCATAAAAAATATCAACGGAAGGTTTTGCAAATCCTGTTTCTTCTGAAATAAGAATTATTTCAAAATATTTTTCAATGTTCGTACAACTCAACTTTGCTCTTTGCTGTATAGATTTCCCATTACTTATGATACCTAGTCGATATCCTTCCAATGAATGTAGCATATCAACCACATCATCAAATAAAATCCAACTATTTTCTAATTGTTTTTGATACTCTTCAAACAATTCCATTGCAATCTTTTCATTTTCCACATACCCACAATAACTTAACATTTTAATAAATCGATTTTTTCCTTGCTCTTCGAAAGTTATCTGTTTTGATAAATAATAATCAAAATACTTTCTAGAAATCTTACTCCAATAATCTGTTTGATTATTATTTAATACCAGTCCATATTTTTCTTTAAATATGAACTCTATCGCTTTTCTCTCTGAAGAATTGTAATCAATCAACGTATTATCTAAATCGAAATAAATCATAATAAATGCTCCTTATTCAATTAATTCTCAAATCTTTATCCTCTATTGCTTTAGGCAATACATCAATATAATCTCCACATTTCATCATTTTTCTCCTTTATTACTAAAATATGTAATTGAGTTCTCAAACAAGAGAGTCTTTACTCCATAAGAACTATCTCTAGTTAATCAAATGCTTAGAAAAACATTTTTGTAAGGACCAATAGTAATCATTCACAAAGTAAAATATAAATCATTGATGGTAAGATTATTCTTATCCGCTCTGACACCATCCAAAACATCACGAAGCACATCCAATTCTTTTTCTTTTAATTTTTCAAGAGTAACTGCACTAATAGAATGCCGACCGCTTCGCTTGTCTCTCCATTTGAACTCATAAGTTCCACAACTTCTCTGGTATTCGCCTTATTTCAAAACTCTATTTTTATTGTCTTTGCGTCTCTCTACTGCCATGTAAAATCTCCTTTCATAACAACAAAGAGAACACGCTCAAGTACATTATAGCCTCAACATGTTCTCATTGTCTATTAAAAGTTACATCTCTATCAAATTATATTGAATACATCTTTTCTAAGTATTCTAAAAATAATTTACGCTTAATAAGACGTTTATTTCCGCACCAGATAACATATGGGCAACTATCACTATTAGTTAATTCCCTAAGCTTATTCTGACCAATTCCAAAATACACGGAAGCTTCCTTAAGTGTCAAGTTTGCTTTTTCCCATAATGGAATATATTTCTTATCTATAACAATCACTCCCTTCAATCAAAGAGCGTTATTGATTGGAAAGATAAAATAATAAATACGTCAAAGAAATGTATATAGAAAATAGGACTTCCTCACTTTTATATCGGGAAGTCCTATTTCTTTAGCGTGTTCTCTTTATTTTAATATAATTTTGCTCCTGCTGGAATATGGTTATCAACCATAAGAAGATGAAGCTCCTCATCCTCTGAATCTTTCAAATTGTTTACTGCCGAAAGCAACATACCGCAAGATTCAATTCCCATCATTGCTCTAGGTGGAAGGTTTGTAATAGCAATAAGTGTCTTTCCAACTAATTCTTCTGGTTCATAATATGCATGAATACCAGAAAGAATTGTTCTATCTACACCTGTACCATCATCAAGAGTAAATTGTAAAAGCTTTTTGCTCTTTGGTACTGCTACACATTCCTTAACCTTAACTGCCCTAAAATCTGATTTTGAGAATGTATCAAAATCAACTGATTCCTCAAATAATGGCTCAATCTTTACATTTGAGAAATCAATCTTTTCTTCAACAGTCGCAATCTGGTCGCAATTCTCTGTCGAATTACTCTTAGATGCCTTATTTTCCTGCTTATCTGAGCCTAAGGACTTCATCGTCGGGAATATAACCGAAGCTAATCCACCACAGTCCAAATAAGTTGATAAACGCTTTTTTACACGATTTTCATTATATATCGCCAGTCCATATTTGTCCACCAAAATCCAACAAACTAATGTCATTTTGATGTATTCTGACTTTTTTGATGTCAGGTTTGTCTTGGAAATCGTCCCCTTGCAAGGACTTCTTCCTAAAATATATCACTATTATTTTCCAGAGCTTTAATTGCTTCCTTTTTCTTCACATCTGTTGCTTCCGCATAAATATCCATCGTTGTTTCAATATTTGCATGACCCATAATACTTTGAATCACTTTCAGATTTCTTTCATTTTCACAAAATCTGGTGCAAAATGTGTGTCGGATATGATGACACGAAAAATGAGGAATCAATACCGGGCGTCTGCTCTCCCGTTTTGCCTTAATAATTTCTTCGGCATTGTAGGCTTCGTAAATTCTTTTGATTGCACTGTTGATTACGCTGGGTTTATGGATAATTCCGTCTTTATTGCAAAAGATAAACCCACTCATACCATCAACCACTTGCACATTAAAACCGGTTTCTTTCTGTGCTTCGTATTCATCCTTAAATGCCTGTTCTACAGCCTGCATCATCGGAATAGTACGAATCCCGGCTTCTGTCTTTGGCGAAGAAATATGAAATTCACTCTTTCCATTCTCCATTACTCGATAGATAGCCGCATGGTTTATACTAATGGTTTTATTCTCATAATCCAAATCTTCCCAACGCAGCCCTATCATTTCTCCTATGCGACATCCCGTTCCAAAAAGTGCTGTAAACAGTGGCAACCAATGGCAATACACAGGACTGTTCGATACATAATTCAAAAATGCTCTCTGCTGTTCCAATGTAAGTGCGTGTCTTATGCCCTTATTCTTTCCATTCGCCTTTTTGATTTCTGCCATTACACCGCTTGCCGGATTATTGCGTATCACATTGTCCCTAACTGCCATCTGAAAGGTTGGGTGCAGAATCGTATGAATATTATCCAATGTATTCGCCTGTAACCCCAATATGTTCATCAACGAACAATAAAAGAATTTCACATCAGAATACTTTATATCATTGATGATTCTTTTTCCAAAAGTATCTCTGACAAAACGGTTATACATATACTTATAATTTACCCGTGTGTGTTCTTTCAAATCATACTTCGTTGAAATATACCTGTCAAATGCATAGTTCAAAGTTGTCTTTCCACTGCAATAGCTTTCAAGACCGTCCAACTGATTGCGAACAAGTTCTTTTTCCTTTTCCCTTAACTCCAACAGGTCATTTGAATAAACGACCCGCCTTTTACCTGTCGAATCGGTGTACTGGTAGATATACCTTCCGTCGTTTTTCCTCTGACTTTCGCCTTTCCTTAATACTCTGCCTTTTGAATCTTTTCTCGACATTGACATTATGTACCACCTTCCTCTCAATATAAGAAAGAGGTCACAAATGCCATTACTCATTCTCGGTATTATCCTGCTCTTGCAGCTTTCTAAATCCTTGAACAAGCGTCTGTGTTATGGTCAGATCATGAGAGCTGGCATACTCTGTTATATCTGTATGCTCATCTTTTGTAAGACGGATGAATACACCTTCACTTCTCGGATTTTCTAACTTAGGTCTACCCATTCTTGCCATCCGTCAACACCTGCCTTTCATAACCTGACTTCATTTTACTACTTGTATATCAAAAAGTCAAATACTTTTTGATATACAATAATTCGTTTTCCTCTTTCTTATCATGTCTACGCCCGAAAAGATTCCAAATACTCCTCAAAAATCTTCACGTTTACCAATGTGATACGGTTAATTTTATAAACAGCACGAGCATCCTGTGCCAATTTCATAAAGCTGTGTTTACTCATAGAATACCTCTCCGCACCCTCGTCATACCTTATAAAATTTTTTGTGTTCACTTTTGCCTGCATTCTTCCACCTACCTTTTCAAAGTGTGTTCTTTTTCTCTTGCTATGGTTATGGCATATCTGCCAATAAAAACATACTTAACAAACAAATATGCTTTTATTGGAAGATATTAAAAAATCCGTACAGGTAGCAGCTCATTACACTACCCACATCGGTATCGCACCGTCATCTTATCTGACCGGACTAAGCCGGAAGTATCATTATCAAAAATATGTATCAACGCCTCCGTGTAACTGCTACACATTTATGCCGGATATTTCTCGCTCCACACCTTAACTTCAATATCTGCTTTCAATATTCCTTCGTATCCACCTCTGCCAAAGGCAAAAGCAGGTGTCTTATGGCGTATCCTCAAAGCGGCTCCACATATTCCACACGTCCTGTACGCATTGGTTTATGAAATTGTCAAGGTACAATCGCAGACATCGTCTGCATTTTGGATAAAATCAAAGCTGAAATTGTCAGCCTAAAAAGCACATAAGCACACTTCCGTCTGCTATGAACGGTTCTGTAAAAATTATGTGCTTTATCAGAATGACAAGATCAAAGTTGTAATTTATCCGGTCCATATTTTCTTAGGACTTGAAATAAAACTTTTTTATGTATGCCCTCCGTCCAATCATATAATTCATGCAAGGCAGCTACTTCCATAGGTGTCAGCGAATTGGCATAAGGCTTGTAATCCTCTCTTATAAAAATTCCTCCGTTCTCTCCCTGTTTTGTATAAATCGGATAAACCGGAGTTAAAGCCTGAATATCATACTGTATCGTGCGAATGGAAACGCCAAATTCCTGTGCCAATTCATTCGCTGTTGTATGTCGTCTGATAATAAGAATATTGATTATTTCCGTTCTACGATGTACGGTATTCATGCTTCACCCCCTCTCTTCTGGTTTTCCAATTCTAATTTTAAATGCAGAATATGCAGTATCTTTGCTTATTCCCCTAAATTTCTCTGTAAATCTTTTATCTCTCTCCAGCCATTGACTTTCCCCTTTCCCATTGATAAAATCATTATGGATAGAATCAAAAATCATAAAAAGTCACACAAACTGCTATGGAGTTTTTACGGGCAATCAATGCCCTTATGAACCGTGGCAGTTTTTTTATTGCTTCTGCCCAACTGCAAAGTCGAATTATCAACGCTATCCATAACAAGGGCGGTAACGCCCTACTGTGTTGCAAACCGCTCGCCTATACTCACGCAACACGCAAATTCCCTACGGGTAATTTGCAGAAGAATAGCAAGCACTGCCTGTGTTCCCTCACAGGCACCATTTCCGCAAATTTCTACCAAGTGAAAACTTGCAGAAATTGGCTTGCATGGGGCATATCCCCCTGTCCCCCTAAAAGCAAAAAACAACCGCCGGCTACGGCATATTTGAAAATCTTTTATACAAATAAGGAAAGGACTGATACTGCAATGGCAAACCGAGAAAGACAAAATGAACTTAAAATCTATCTCAGCGATGACGAGCAATACATCTTAGATCAGAAATGGAAAGCCTCCGGCATGAAGAGCAAATCCGCATTTATTCGGCATCTGATTTTGTATGGCTATGTCTACGATGTAAACTACGAACACCTGCGGGAATACAACACCACGCTCGCCCGTATCGGCAATAATCTGAACCAGATTGCCAAGCGGATGAATGCTACTGGCAATGTCTATAAAGCCGATGTAAACGAAGTAAAGGAGCTGATGAAACAGGTATGGCAATCACAAAAATCCATGCTATCCAGGCAACCGTCCATAAGGCAGTAAACTATATCTGTAATTCCCAAAAAACAGATGAAAGTAGTCTCATTTCTTCCTTCGGATGCAGTCCTGAAACCGCTGCCTTTGACTTCAAATTTGCTCTGTCAAAAACAAATCAGGCAGACCCCAACAAAGCCTTTCATCTGATACAGGCTTTCGCTCCGGGAGAGGTATCTTATAAGGAAGCACATCAGATCGGTGTGGAGCTTGCCGACAAGCTGTTAGAGGGGAAATTTTCTTATATCGTTTCCACTCATATTGATAAAGGTCACGTTCACAACCACATCATTTTCTGTGCCGCAGATAATGTGAATCACGAAAAATATCATGACTGTAAACAGACCTACTACCACATTCGCCGCCTGAATGATGAGCTGTGTTCCAAGCATCAGTTATCCGTCATTTCTCCCACAAACCAGCGTGGTAAAAGTTATAAAGAATGGACATCCGGCAGAAATGGCACCTCGTGGAAAATCAAGCTCAAGCAGGACATTGATGAAGCAATTCAAAACGCTGATACATATGAACAGTGCATGGAGCTGATACGGGCAAAAGGTTATGAAATCAAAGGCGAAACCATTGGAGAAAACGCCTTAAAGTACATTTCCTTCCGCCCCCTTGACCGGGAGCATTTTGTCCGTGGCAGCTTAAAGTCTTTGGGTGCAGAATACACCAAAGAACGGATTAAGGAACGGGTAGAAACAAAGGCTTTAGCACAGACACAAAAACGTGTCCCATTCCCTGCCCGAAAAAAACCTCTTATCAAGGATTATTCTTCCCGAACGCTCATTGACACCTCGGAAGAAAAGTTCACGCAAAGCCCCGGTCTGCAGCATTGGGCAGCGATTGAAAATCTCAAAATCGCTGCCAGCAGTTACAGTAAAGCAGGTTCTATCATCGAGCTTGAAAAACAGATTGAAAGTAAGTCTGTTCTTGCAAAAACCGCACGGAACAGTCTTGTGGAAACAGAACGTCAGCTAAAGGATTTAGGACAGATATTGAAATACGCTGAACAATATCAGAGCAATCATATCTATCACATCCGTTACCGGAAATCGAAAGACCCTGACGCTTATCTCCGCCACCATGAAACAGAACTCCTGCTCCATGACGGTGCAGAAAATATGCTGAAACGCTTTGGAATCAGCTTAAAACATTTTGATATTGATAAGTTTCGTAATGATTACAATGCTCTGTATGCCAAGAAAGAAGCCTTGCAGAAAACCTATAAATCTGCTGAAAAAGACATACAGGCTCTCAACCGAAAACTGGATAATCTGAACCAGTATCTTGACCGGACTCCGGGACAGGAACAGACCACAAACCGCAAACCGGAAAAAGACTTTACAACGCTCTGATTTCCCCACAAAAAAGGTGTATCGCGTTGAAGTTTTATACTTCTTTGCGATACACCTTAGTGTGTAATATGCTGCTATCTCAAAACTTTTCACTATTCTTTTTCTATGTATTTTCACATACTTTACATCCATGTATTACACTCCATATCTACACTGTATTCTATTGCAATTCACTCGTTTTAATAGGTATTGTAAACTACTATCGAGGTGAATTATAATGCATGACATAAAACAAATTCTTGCCATTGCAGTGCGTGAAGCCCGTACCGAACTCGGACTTTCACAAGAAAAGCTGGCTGAAACTCTTAATATGGATACCCGCACCATACTAAATATTGAAGCCGGACGTGGTAACCCCAAATATGATA
>OLIS01001543.1_pt1 | contig 16506 bp, 16 predicted proteins | sample 1601351 | NCBI WGS metagenome assembly OLIS01 (sample SAMEA2452122, study PRJEB22498) | human gut metagenome | biome: human feces; feature: human gut; material: feces | place: Australia | collected 2012
GGTGTGGAAAGCCATCATGGCAGCCACAGCGACCACGATCACCGTGTTTCTCCCCTTCCTTTTTGCAGACAATTACTTGATAAAATTGATCGGGGAACACATCGGGATCTCTATCGTGGCAACGCTTACCATATCACTGGTCGTGGCATTGCTGTTGATACCGATGGCGGTAAACGCTATTTTGCGCAAGACGCCGGAGGATGTCAACTTCAGCAACCTGTCTATTCATAACAGATTGGTGCAGATATACGTTGCCATACTTAAAGTGTCGCTTCGCCGTCCGGCACAAGTGATTATCATTGCTTTGGTCACGTTGTTGATAACCGTGGTACTATCCACCTCCTTAACCTTGAACACGTTGAAAGAGGTTGAACTGAACACGTTCAACGTGTACATCACTCCACCTTCGGGCTACACGCTGCAAAGGACCGACGAGATGATTCGCCTTTTCGAGGATGAATTACTTGAAGTACCGGAGATAAAAGAGTTCTCTTCCAACATTATGAAAGAGGATGTGCGGCTGACGATTCGATTAAAGGATGATTACCAAAAGATCAATAAGAAATCCCTCATCCAACTGAAGACCGAAGTCCTCCGGTTGGCCGAGACGGTTAACATCAACCAAATCAGCTTGGAAGCCAGCGAGAGCAGCGAGAACTTCAGGGGAAGCGGCGGAGGCGGTGGAATGCTTGGTAACAGTTCCTTGCTCAGAATGATGGGAATGGGTAGTCAAACGGAGAAAGTGGTCATCAAAGGTCAAGATTTCGAGGCCATGACGAATTTTGCCGAATACTTGAAATACCAACTTGATGATCTGGATAACATTTCCAATTCCTACGTTTCAGTGTCTCAAGGAAGTACGGTTTCCAAAATATTCTTTGACCAGTACCTCATGGGGATGAATAACGTCGAACCCGGTAATGTAAGCCAAGAACTCTCCAATTTTCAACCTCAAAGTAAAGCCGAAGTCAAATACAAAGCAGGAAATCAGGAATATGACATTCTGATCCGGGATATCAATTACGATGAAGACGATCAGAAAACACAAACCCGGACACTGGAGGATTTGAGGAACCTGGAAGTCACGAATAAGAATAACGGGTTGGTGCAATTGCGGAGTTTCAGCCGCATCAACCTGGGGCGCGATAAAGGGAACATTACCCGTATCAACCAGGAGAAGGAGGTGAACCTTACTTACATGTTCAATTCCGACATCAATGAGTCCAAGGAGTTGCTGGAAGCTGCCCGGGAAGAGATTGACGAGCTCGTGCAAAGCATGGATGTACCGACAGGTATCGCCGTGGAGGTGATACACGAGGAGAACGAAATGAACGATTTCATTTTCCTTATCCTAGCCGCTTTTGTTTTGATTTACATGATTCTAGCTGCTGTGTTTGAATCGACCACCGCCCCGATTGTACTGATGTTCACCATTCCGCTGGCGGCCATCGGTTCTTTACTGGCTCTGTTATTCACGAGCAATTCATTGATGAATGCCAATGTTTTCATCGGTTTCATTATCCTGATTGGTATCGTAGTGAATAACAGCATCATTCTTATCGACTATACTTCTTTACTCCGCCGGAATGGAAACCGCAAACAACGGGCGATCATAACGGCCGGGTTGTCCCGCTTAAGACCGATTCTGATCACGGCGATCACGACGATCGTGGCCATGATTCCGTTGGCTATGGGACAAGGAGAATACGTGTCCGGATTGGGGGCCCCGTTTGCCATCACCGTAATCGGGGGGCTTACCATGAGTACGTTGTTGACTCTGGTCATCATCCCGACATTGTATTCCGGCATGGAGGACGCTTTACACCGTCTGCGCACGCAAAGTCTTTTCATGAAACTATTGCAAATCGTGCTTTTCGTCGTGGCCGTCATCTGCGTGTACTTCTGGACCTACACGTTATTGAATCGGATTCTATACATGATCCTGACGGTTATCCTCGTTCCGGGTGTAACTTGGTTCCTAGAGGACAGTCTGCGTCGGGCGCAAAGTAATATCATTCCGGCTGATGAAGAGCTGAATATCAAGATATGTAATCTGGTTAAAGTGTACGGACGCCCGTCACGCTTCAACCGGGAATGGACTTCCGGTTTGAAGATTCGGGAACGTCTCGGACTGCAAGGGAACTATCGCCAATGGCGGGATATGCAGCCGCTGTTGTGGTCGTTGCCGGTACTGGGATTCATGTACTACTTCACGTTCAGCTATCAGGTACTATTCTTGTGGGCCATTATTTTTGCTTTCATCACTTGGATGATGACGCTAAGTATCATGAATATTTTCCGGGAGTTCTGCGAGAACCGGAAACAGACGGTCATTGCCAAGATACTACGGATCATCGCCATCGTCATTTACTATGCCGGTCCGTTGGTTATCCTGATCTGGTCAAGTAAAAAATTCGAAAACAGCGGAGGGGCTATCTTCTTGGGTATGTTCTGGTATCTCGGTATTGCCGCCCGCTACCTGTCGAACAAGATCAATAAAGAAAACATCAATATTGATTTGATTGACGGACGGTTCCGTATGCTCAGAAAGACTATTTTCCGTCTGGCATCCAAGGCTCCGTTTATCGGGGTGAAGAAGAAACCGTTTAAAGCGTTGAATTCCGTTTCCATGGAAATTCACACGGGTATGTTCGGTTTGCTGGGTCCTAACGGGGCCGGTAAGACCACGTTGATGCGTATCATCTGCGGTGTCTTCGAGCAGAGTTACGGGAAGATATTCATTAACGGCATCGATACCCAGAAGAAACGGGAAGAGTTGCAAGGCTTGATCGGTTATTTACCGCAGGAATTCGGGACGTACGAGAATCTCACGGCTTGGGAGTTCTTGGAGTACCAAGCGCTGTTGAAAGGGATATATAACAAAAAGGTACGCCATAACCGGATTGCCGAGGTACTTTCTGCCGTACACATGTACGAGAACAAGGATAAGAAGATCGGAGGTTTTTCGGGTGGTATGAAACAACGTATCGGTATCGCACAAACCCTGTTGAACCTGCCCCGCATCCTCGTGGTGGATGAGCCGACAGCCGGATTGGACCCGCGGGAAAGAATTCGCTTCAGAAATTTGCTCGTGGAGTTGTCCCGGAACCGGATCGTGATTTTCTCTACCCACATCATAGAGGATATTGCCAGTTCCTGTAACCAAGTCGGCGTGATCAACAAGGGAATTCTGAAATACAACGGTACGCCGAGCGACATGGCCAATATCGCCAAGGATGTTACCTGGACCTTTGAGGTACCCGTACGGGATTTTGCAAAATTACCGTCCGATATGCTGATCGTTCACCACATCCGCCAAGGCGACATCATCAAAGTACGTTGCCTTAGCGAGCATAAGCCTACCGAGACCGCCGAGAAGATTCTCCCGGCCTTGGAAGACTCATACTTGTGGTTATTGAGAAGCGTGAAGATCGAGAACAAAGAAGAAATTATAACACAATAAAGAAATTTAGTGATTTATGATTGACGATTTCGTGATTCTAAATTCTAAATTCTAAATTTTACATTAACATTATGGTGCAATTTTGGATAACCCTACAAAAGTTGGTACAATATAACATCAAGATTATATTCGGGAACAAATTCCTGTACTTCATGTTGAGTGCCCTCGCCTTCTACGTGATCACGGTGATCGTAAAATTGTTGGGAGATGACGAGATCACGCAGGCAACAGCATACTCTATGTTGATGTTACCGAGTATTCTATTGGTTTTCTACCCCATGTGTTTCGGCATACAGAACGATCAGGATGCCAAGATCGTGGAGATTATTTTCGGAATCCCGAACTATAGTTACAAGGTCTGGTTATTACGCCTGATTATTTCTTACGTGATCTGTTTCGTGATTACCTGTTTCTTGGCACTATTAACGGATTTGGCCATCGTGTCGGTTCCCCCGATGGGACTGACACTGCAAGCCATGGTCCCGGCTCTTTTTATCGGTACGCTCTCCTTTATGCTGAGTACGATGATCAAGAACGGGAACGGTACTTCCGTGGTGATTATCATTATCGGACTGTTATTCTCCATGATACAGGGAGCTATCGGGGAAAGCCAATGGAACATCTTCTTGAATCCTTACGATGTCCCCATTGACAAGAACCCGCAGATATTTTTCAACACGGTCTTCCATTGCCGGATGAATATGTTGATCGCCTCTGTCCTTTTTATCATTTTCGGATTGAATAATACACGGAATAGGGAGAAGTTTATATAAAATAGAAGCCGCCGTTCTGTGTTGGACGGCGGTCTGTTTTTATTACTCGCACTCCAAGGATGTATCATATCAGTAATCATTAACAAAGGAACCATCCAACAAGTCAAATTTGCAACCCACGTGCAACCCATATTCCTCCTGCATTTTTTTATTCTCTTTATCTTTGCTGAAAATACACGACAAAGCATGAAAAGAATTATTTATATTATTTTTTGTATTTCCGTCATTTCATGTGGACAACACAATGTAGAATTGGAAAACGCCTTGAAACTTGCAGGAGAAAATCGATGTGAACTAGAAAAAGTGCTCTACCACTATTCTCAAAATCCTTCCGACAGTCTCAAATTGCAGGCAGCGACTTTCCTTATCGAAAATATGCCGGGCCACTACACACTGGAAGGCCCCTTGATAAATGCTTGCCGGAAAAAGATCGATACCGACACAACGGCATCTTACTTTGCCAAGAAAACCCTTGACATATCTCTTTCCCACATGGATCAATTCCGCCATACTGCCAACAAAAAAGAAGACGTGCAAAACATCAAGGCAGAGTTTCTTATCCGGCACATCGATCGTTCATTCGAAAATCTGAACTTGTACCCTTGGTTGGAAGATATCCCGTTTGATCTATTTCTTGAATACATTCTCCCGTATCGTTTCGCAAACGAACGACTGGATTTATGGATAGACTCTCTGCATTTTTCACCAAAGGTTCTACAAGAATTACTATTCAAGGATGACACCAGATACACGGTAACTAAATTAGGATATGCTATAAAATTTTCCGAAACAGAGACTCATTTCCAATCGCATTTTATTCAAAAATTACTCCATCAAAATATTTACAGAGATTGTCAACATATTAGCACTCAAAAAAATTTCAAATCAAGAGCATCTTGTTTGCCTGTTGCCATCGATTTTATCCCACATTACGCAAATCGCAACGGTTATCATTACTGGAACAAAACTATATCCCCGGAATCAAAGAATTCAGAAATCAGCGGAGCCTTCGAGCGCAGAACAGCCAAAGTATATCGAAAAACATATTCTCGTCATCCATCCATCAGGACCAAGACCACGGAATATATTCCCGAACTCTTTAAAAATCCATTTCTCTTGGATGTTAGCAACGAGTATTTGCAAACGACAGATGTCTCCATCAATATTCCCAAGTATTTAAAAAATTCTTCCGACTACGCTTACCTGTGTGTTTTCAATAATTTAAGATGGACTCCTATTGCCATCGGACATATTGCATATCCCTCCGTTAAATTTAATAATATGGGTAAAAATATAGTGTACATACCCGCTTATTACCACGATAAAAAACTTACCCCTTTCAACTATCCATTTATCCTCACCTTGAAAGGTGAAGTGAAACATCTTGTTCCAGACACTAATAATCGACAAAAATTGATACTAACACGAAAATATCCCTCTAATGAAAATTTATACAGTTACATTACAACGCTCACGAATCTTATGCTTGAAGCCTCGGATCAATCCTCATTCCAACACCCTGACACGATTCTCCGTTCTGTCTCTCAGAAAACAACTTATTGTGAAGAAAAAATAAATACAAACAAGAAATATCGCTACTGGCGAATCTCTCATCCACACATACTTTCACTTGCAGAATTATACTTTTTTGATCATCAAGGGGAACTTATAAAAGGAGAAGCAGACTCGGTATTCCAAGCGATATTTGACGGAGATCCCCTCACGAATATATATCAACGCAAAAAATCATTCATTGTCGATTTTAGCAAACCTGTCAACCTTTCCAAAATTATCTGCCTCCCTAGAAGTGATGGTAACGGGATATACCCTAATAACGAGTATGAACTCTTCTACCACGACTTGAAAGGCTGGAAATCCCTCGGACGAAAAACGGCCTCGGAATTTCAAATCGAATATGACAATGCTCCCCAAGGAGCGTTATACTGGTTACACAATCATACCACGGGAATAGAGGAAAGGATATTCACAGTCTCGAATGGAATTATACGTTTTTGGTAACTCTAACATACCGTTTCTCATAAACCTATTTACATGCATCTACATTTGGCTGCCAACCTTCAACCAGATCAAGGTATTTATCCATATTTACATTAATAGAATACACGAAAAGAACACTTTTCCCCACACGAACACACCGGAAAGGGGGACGGTAGATAGGAATGTTCATCGTGTATTTTTGAGATGCCATTTTTGCTTTTTTGAATATATCTACAGCTTGTTGCTCTGTAGAAAATCCTATTTCAATGATGCCAAACCCTTCACACCATTCTTCAGGATCTTCATATATTTTACCTCCTAAAAGTTCTACAATAAAAATATTACCTCGTGTGAAATCAATATTCCCTATCTGTAATTTTTTCTTGATTTCCTTTATTGAACTAGTGATCGTTTCTCGGCTTTTTTTATTATCATACAAACCTTTTGATTTCAAATACAATTCCAATTCTCGCACATACGATTTGCTCTGTGATTTTTCGACTGAATATATTTCTGTTATACACCTCTTTTCTTGAGCCGAAGAGATAAGACTAGTTAAAAATAGACTTATGAACAAGACGAACAATTTATACATGCTTTTTCCCATATTATCTTTTCTTAATATTAATATAATAATGTCTGCATTTTCTTCACGTAAATATATGATTTATATATCAATGTACAACATTGCATTAAAATCTTCAGGCCGTTAAATAAGGATTTTCCCCTCATAACATCTCCTCTCCACAATCCACTAAGCCTATATACCGGTTGCTACTCGCTTTTTAATCTTGACTCACGATGCTTATAATACAATCGTGAATCATCGTTTTATCGTGCTGATTAAAAAAATAAGAGGGTATGTCATTCTGAAGTCTTTTAGAACACACCTTCATCGTTATATTTTCACCAGTACTAATACTCTAGTTCGTTTATTAATTCATTCATATAACACTGTGAATCACGACAATAAACACGATACATTTTTATAGAGTCTCTAGAAAAATCTTGACGGTCTATAAAATATAACCTGGTCTCTTTACCGTCTTTCCGTTTCCATCGATGGCATTCATGAACAAAAAAAGAATACATCTTGGCTGCATCTGATGGACTCAACCGGGGAAATAAAACATTCCAATCCACGTATTGAATAGTCTGCAAGAATGATCTTGGTTTCACTATTAGAGATGCATTATCTAGAATATCAAACACGATTTGATTACGTTTAATATCTTTAAAGTAATATGAGTAACACTTCCATTTATCACTCCACAAGCGATACACGGAACTATCATCTTCGAGATTATTACTTGAAGTAAAAATAATATACTTTACACTATCCGATTTGATGATACTATCTATTTTCATTTCAGGTTGTCCTTCGTTTGAAACTGGCACAACCATACTTGATAAAGCCCAACCCAAGGCTAACAAAACTATTAATTTCATTTTCATTTTTCTGAATTATTATCCCATAAATATTTGTCAATTCTATTTTTTCATCTAAGGACAGATTATTATATTCTTCTGATTCCTCCTCTCCTACTCCCCACTTACCATATTTACAAGAAAGTGCAAAAACGCAAGGAGCGATAATTGCCAACAAAAAAGACCCTCGATATATTTTCATTATCTATAAATTCATTTTCAAATCTTATTGACTCATTCTGCTTTCTAAAAATATTCCATTCCCTCTACATCAACCTGCATCCCTTTCGCTCTTAAAAGGTCTATCACCTCGGGAAAATCTTTTAGTCGAACACGATCCAGATAATAACGCCAAGCAAGTTTCCTCGTACCTCTCATGATTTGCATGTAAGGTATCGTATAACCACTAAGATAAATAATCTTTATTTTTACCGGATCTTGATAAAAAAACTTTTTCCTCCAAAACGGACAAATGGCATTTTTTAGGATTAAAGCGTCATTCGAGAATATAATATAAAATTCTGATAAGAATACTATGCCATAAAATAACAAGTTCGGTAAAAGCATTATCAATCCATACCATGGGAATAATTTCGTAAAATCAACATTATTCATTACAATCAAAACACATAATATATTCACTACCGTCCATGGTATAAATATTGATTGTACCCATCGACCCGACCAAAAAGGACCTTGATATATTTTCATCGTTATTGTTTTTACAAAATTAGGAATATTTCTTATTCTCTACCCACGTCTCATCTAAAACATTCCATTCCCTCCACATAAACTTCAATCCCTTTCTCTCTCAAAACATCTATTATCTCTGGAAAATCTTTAAGACGAACACGATCCAGATAATAACGCCCTGACCGTTGTGCCTTGGTGGTAGCTATTTTCATGAAAGGAATTGAAGGACCACCTCCATAGTAGATTATCTTTACTTTCACCATGTCATTATAATACACTTTCTTCTTCCAAAACGGACAAACTGCGTTCTTTAAGATCAACGCGTCATCTGACAAGATAACATAAAACTCGGACACGAAGAAATAAGTCAAAATAACCAATGTTGGTATTCCTAAAAATAGGGATCCATAAAAAGAAAGTACTCTCGAAATATCTATTCTATCTTTAACTGATAAATAACTGAATACAAACGCTACTATCCATGGTATTATCATTGAATTTACACAGGATGCTGCCCAAAAAGAACGACGATATTTTTTCATTACCTATAATATTTTACATTATTCCAAGTAGCCTAATATAAAAAACATCAAACTACTCAGAATAACGCTATTAACAAAACATTAGTTCACAACAAAATTAAGCAAATGATGTCATATTCGGTGATATGTATACATAAACATTATGACCATCTTCTAAAGGAACTTGAATTAACAAAGATTGTCCTGCCAAATTTATCATTGTAGAAACAAGACCAACAACACATCCAGCAATGCCAACCACTCCAGCAACAGGGAAGAATCCAGCTGAAGCAAAAAGATAACTAGCAGCACTGAGAGCCGTAGAAACAGCTCCCAAAATATCATTTCCCGTAATATCACCATCTGTAAAAGTAATATATGTTTGATATCCACTAAGTGCCAAGCCCAAATATCCCACAGAATTACCAAATAGCATAAGTTGATCCCGCATCATTTTATTCAAAAAATTGAAACATGACATGACCATATCAACGGTCTAATCTTCCACTGTCCATAAATATATCGAAATACTATTCAAGTAAAACTTTGGCAGCCTTCTTTATTTTCCTTATTCGAGAAGAGTTAATTTTTACTGGTTTGTCAATAATTATTCTCGCATAACGTTTAGCTTCTGTAAAATCTTTGATTCGTAGGTGCAAATTCATTAATTCGTACAATGGGACAAAACGGACCGGACACATCGCAGCAGCAAGCAATAAACATTCTTTCGCTTCCGAATACATTCCTAGTTGAATATAATCTTTTGCCAATATCTGTTGTACATCCTCATCATTAAAACGAGAAGCACATTCTTTCAATATTTTAAGGCTTTCACTATACCGTTTCACTTGATACAATTCTGCTCCATAATTATACAAAAACAACCCGTCTCGTCTCATCCAATCATATATTTCCTTATAGGAAGGTAACATCTCCTCCGATCTTCCCTCCAAAGAAAAACGAGCGGCTTTACACCATTCGTACTCAGAACGCCCGTAGCAATAAACAATTCTCGAAAATAAAAGAGAAAACACAACAAGCCCAACTGCCACTCCTTTCACACAAATTCTTTTCTTTACCTTCCATACTGAGAAATAACACGAATTTACAATAGCTACGCTGAATACAAAAATCAATACAATCGAGGGATAGTTCAACGGGTACGAAAAACAAGCGGCTAACATAACAGCCAAGATACAACCAAACACAGGAAATAGAAAAACTTTATCTCGATTTGCTTTGCAAACCTTCACCAAATGAACAAGAATCATCATCACCATACTAAAACCTATAATTCCGTATTCCACGAGTACCTTCAAGTATTCATTAAAAGGATTGTTCACGTTATCTGCCAACATCATAAACATACTATCGGGATGCCATTGAAAAAAATCCGCCTGATAAAGCATGTATTCTGCTTGAAATTTTCCACTACCAATCCCGAAAAACCAATGATCACCAAACATATCTAATGAACACAACCAAATTAACATCCTTCCATCTGCCGAATCCTTTTTCCAAAAATATAACCCGACAAACAAAAACAAGACTATTCCAAGAAATAAAAATTTATTCACAAAACGGTGCCTTGGCGGAAAAGATATATTCTGGCAAACATATAAAATACAAAGAACAATCATTATCAATATTCCTGTTCGCGAATTAGATAATAATATGACCCAAATTGCAAGTAAACTTGTAACAATTCCCCACATCTTGTACCTCATCTTTCCCTCTCGAGTAAAATACAACGAGCAAGGCAAAAGTCCAGATAAAAAAATAGCAAGGCCCGCCGGATTCTCAAAACTACCCGTGACTGGAACTGACGTATAATAAGCTTGAACTAGTTCAAAATATTGAAGTAATCCCCAAGTCCCCATAACCATTCCTGCCATTGAACCAATAAAATAATATTGTCTCAACTCATTTTCTCCAAACTCCTGTTGACTAACGATGAAAAACAATAATAGAAAAGAAATATATCCTATCCAATCATGCCACGCTAGTGCAGAATAAAAAAATTGATACATTAACCAAAAAATAGAATACAGGAAAACCCATAAGAACAACGGAGTTATTTTTATTACTTTTACCATTCTTACAAAAGCTAACGCATACAGAATTGTTATTATAGCAACACCTAACATCCCTGTAGTAACATGACGACTAACAAAGCAATCGGGGATAAAAAAACATCCGACAAAAAAAATTAAGATCAACAATATATTCTTTAACATGCCACTTTTCATAAGTCTATTTGCATATATCTTTATTTTTCCCTGCTTTTACATGTGAGAAATAAATTATAATATGCTATTGTCCCTATATAATTCAAATAAAAAGAAAGAGATAAAACAAATACCATTTGCCATAGATATTCCCAAGGAATACATAATAATCCAAGACCTAGCATTAACACTAGAAATAAAAACAACCCATACTTTTTCAACAAATCCAAAAACTTTCTTTCTGGAATAAATCCAAATCTAAAACACGTAGTAAGACCTGTTTGTTTCTTGTACAACAATCTTAAAAAATGATAGACGAAGAAAATCACGACAATTAAAATTGTCCCATATAAACCAATATAATATAAAGGAACTTGTTTCCAAGTTCCTAATAAAAACAATATAATTGAACTAATGATTCCTTTTCTCAAAAATAAACAATATGCTCGAATATTTTTCATGACTATCAATTCCAAAATGTCCAATCTATCCCAATTCCTTCACAAACTGATCCCCAAATAGCACCTCTAGTTCCATTTGCAATAGCACCTGTTATAGCAACTGTCACAGTCCCTGCTCCAGGAACGATGGAGCCTGCCGCTCCTCCAAAAAAGAAACCTTCAACAATTCCCGCTACAGCTCCAGCAAAATCAGCCTCTAATACTTTCATCGCTTTAGGCATAAAAACTCGCTCAAACCAACTTAACCAATCATTACTTCCAGATTCTCCTGATCTAGTTTTTATTAGAACTGGAGAATTATCATCAGATGATAACATTTGTTCTATCCAAAAAATAGAACTATGTTTTGCCACTGCGGTCGCAACAAGAACTTGAGCTTTTTCAAGTTCGGACATCTTTGATTCTTCAACATCTCTTTCTATTTTATTTATTTCAAATACTAATGCCTGAGGAGATGAAATTATTTTCCCCCCACGTAAAACTTTTCGGACCTTATCACAATATTCTTGTTGTGTTATACTTTCAAAGTTAATATTACCTGATCTCGAAATTGCACCAATTTCCAGTCTCTTTAAAAAAGATTTCGAATCATCTCTCGAAACATTAATACCTCTTGGAAGTTTTTTTTCAGAAAAGAAATTAATCATCAATTCATTTAACACTTCTTGTTGATTAGCATTAGACCTCGTCACAGATAGTTTGCAATAGTTTTCAAAAACATATTTTAAACCTTCATTGTGATATTCCCCTACTTCCTCATAAGGATTTTTAAAAATAGGAGAATAATTTATATCCTCTAATGTAATTAATTGAGATGGGACTATAACTTCTTCTACATCTACTACATTATTACAACAAATCCCGACAAATATAATTCCTAATGTAAAAATAAATTTCAACTGTTTCATTTTATTTACGATTTAATTTTTATTAATATTTATACTAATCTACCTTTAACTCTAATAATTATAACCTCCTTTCTTATTTGACAATTTATATTTCTAACTTTATTAATGATATTTCCGAACCTTGAGTAATCCCGTACAACATCCCCTCTTCCCGATCATAGCTAATCCCCGTCAAGGCATCACCAAAATAAAGCGTCCAGATCAGGTTCCCCGTCCAGTCGTACACGAGCAGGCAGTTAGATTCAAAAGCCCTGCCCCGATCCATCTTGTAGGTTTTCCCGGAATAAAGGGCGTACACCTTATCTTCTGTTACCGCAACATCTAGAAAACCGAAACGGTTCTCTTGACAATAAACTGCTCGTGGAGAAGGGGTTTCCGACACCTCAACTTCCGGATAATGCAACCGGACCAGTCGTACCCGCTCGATAGAATCTGCCGTCACCCGGCAAAAGTCTATAACCCCGCTATACATGTCGGCACAAACAAACGCTCCCCCATCCGGGCGAACACGCAACACGTTGCTAGCGTAAAGCATCGCTTTTGTCTTTTCCTGCAAGCCGGGATAAACGGGATGATCCGGGTAAGAAAGGAAATAGCGGGCCGACTGATCCGGTAAGGAATATAGTAAGTAGCGTCCCTTTTCATACAAGCCCGTGGCGATCACTCGATCATCAACCTGTGCTGCAACTAAATGCTGTTCGTCAGGGGGAAGTTTAACCACGGTCTCTGCGTTGCCAGCACGAGCAAGAGACGAGATCGACTTCACAACCAGCTCTCCCTTTCTGAAATCCAAGGCCGTCACGGTCTTCCCGTCAAACGAGTTGAACGAGCTCAAACTTCGGAAACGATCATTTAAAGATTCACCTCGACCGGTCAAATCCAACGTACCCGGACCATCCAAATCAATGGTCTTGATCTCTCCGTATTCGCCTCCCGTTTCCACTACAATCCGATCTCCCCGTTTCACAAACCCGTTTACCTCATGTATTCCCCAACGTGACATGTCGACCAAACGAGTGGTAGTTACCCGTTCACTTTTTATAACTTTCAAACTATCACTCTCCATGCCATGCTCCGTGCATCCTAGAGAGAGACTTCCGAACAAACAATATAATACCAAATGTTTCATTCGTCCTTCATTGATATACCTTTAACTTTAATCCCATTCTCAAAACAATATCCCCCTGCTTGAATACAATATTTGAAGCCTTCCCCGGATTCCGGGGATCCCAAAGCTTCTATATTTTCCAAGATTAACGTGGAATTATTATTACTATTCCCTTGGATACTCAAATCCAAATTCAACATGATTGCACAAGTCAGAAACATTAAAATTATTAACACATACCACCTTTTCTTCATAACTGCAAATTTTTATGACAAAAATAGACCATTAACGAATAATTTTCGAAGAAAACGGTTGCACGTGGGTTGCAAAATCACTATCTTTGACAAAAACAGAGAAATGGATCGAAGTTTAAGATATTACTGGTTTATTGCCATTCTTGCCGGAATAATCATTCTATTTAATCAATTAATTTACATAGAACAGTTGTACCGACATGAAAAAACAACGTACGTGACCCAACGAAATGAATGGATCACCAATGCAATTTATGATTTTAACATGGACATGATAGATCCTAAACAGGCCGTCAGTTTCAATCCAATGACCAAACGATTAATCTACGTGATAAACGATCAGTTTTTCCGTTTTCAATTAAAACCGAAAGACAACATATATCAAATTATCAAACAAAGTGATTATGACATACAGGATACCTCTCGCTGGACCTTGCAACATTTTCACTCCTACTTACAGACAAAACGAGATTCCAATGCCATTGAAGATTTGCCCATTTACTTTGTCATCGAGGATAGCGTCCATCAAATTAAAGATTCCTATCCTCCCGATAATACCTCTCCTCAATCGTGGAAATTAAGGATGCCATTAGGTTTTCTTACGAAAGACATGTTATACGCCTCCTATAATTACCCTTTCGAACGATTTTTAAACTTGGCATCCGGACATATCTCGCTAGTTTTTTTCATCTCCTTACTACTTATTTTCTGTATCATTTCGCTTCTCCACATGCTCCGCTGGGAGAAAAGAACCGGGAAATACCGAGAGATTTTTGTGCATAGCATCGTGCATGACTTGAGACACCCCATTGAAACTGAGCTCAAACTTCACTATGTACTTTATAAAACTCTTTCTTCTCAACAAAAAATCTTACTGGAAAAAAGTACAATCGAATTAAATAATGTATTACAAACCATTAATCGGATATTACTTCAATCCACGGATGCCCATGGTTTACGGTTGAAAATTAAAGATTTTAACCTGTATGAAATGTTGGATAAATTAAGTCGTCCGGACTCATGGAATATCGGAAAAGAGAAACAAGCAGACATTCAACTCCAATACCTTTCCGATCGACACGTGATTGCCGGAGACCCTAATTTTTTACAACCGGTTTTCCAAAACTTAATCGAAAACGCTTTAAAGTATGGCGGAGAAAAGGTGCATATCCGAATCACGTGTAAAGAAATCAACCCAAACACTATCCGCATTGAAGTGAAAGACAACGGTATGGGTATTACTCCCGAAGCTCTAAAACATATTTTCAAACGTTACCACAGGGGTGATCACCAAAACGACATGAAGATCAATGGACATGGACAAGGCCTGTATTTCGCACGCATGGTTGTTCAGGCACACAGGGGCTCGATCGCGGCGGAAAGCGTAGTCGGAACAGGTACAACCTTTATCGTGACATTACCTATAAAATAAAGAAACAAGATGACAAACAAGATGAGAATCCTTTACGCGGAAGACAATAAAGTCGATGCCGAATTGACAAAAATGATCCTGGAAGAACACGAATTCATAGTTGACATTGCTGTTAACGGGGAAGAAGCCTGGGATGCTTATAACCGTCAAAAGCCTGATATTTTATTACTCGACCTGTATATGCCCCTAAAAGACGGGATAGAAGTTATCCGATTGATTCGAAAGAAAGACCCGCTAACATGTATTATCATCTATACCTCCCACGGAGAACCTGAAAGAGAAATTGCCGCACTGGATGCCGGAGCGGATAGATTCATTTCTAAAGACCGTCCTCCAAATGTTTTGATTGCCCATTTGAAAGCCCTTCGCCAAAAAATAGTTACACGCTTAAATGCCCCACACATATATGAACTTTCTTCCATCACAACATTTAATGTTGTTGCACGCACGATAACCATCCAAGGAGAAGTGACCCTACTAAGTTCCAGTGAAGCACGCCTTCTACAATTACTATGCGCTAAAAACAATCAAATTGCTAACATGGATTATCTCACGCTGGGAATTTGGAAGGGGGCCACCCTTGGCAAAAGAAAGAGAATAAAGGAATACGTGTGCCGAATCAGGCAACCATTAAAAAAGGATTTGTCTATCAGAATCGAGTACATCGGGAATGATTACGAAGAAGGATATATACTATACACCACAACGTGCGGTAAGCCCGAAGATACAATTTAATGAATCCCTGTACGTCCCAATTTCTCGTTTAACTTACGACGAATGACGTTGATGGCATTTTTGCGCTTGAGGAGTTCTACGATTTGCGAAGGATCTTTACTGTTCTGCGATTCAAGGATGCGATTATCTATGTCTCGAGAAAGCATTTCCACTCTCCGCATCTTGTAATTGTCCAGTATTTTAGGAAGAAGTTCAGCAAGTTTCATCTGTTCTGTCTCGACAAAATTGTCCATTTTGTACCAAATCTTACTTAACTCGTAAGGTTCGCTCAAGATATTGGCTGCCATCGTACTAACTTTTATATCCGGGTAAGAAATAAAGTAACGGGCCGGGATGAACGACGGCGATTCATACTGACGCTGATATTCCTGTTGCATTGTACGAAACACGGGATTTAGTAACTCCAAGTCATCTTCCCCGAGTTCCCGGATAATGAATTCCCCGACACTCACGCTTCGCATATACCCGTTATGCTCCTCCTAAAACTTTCATCTGACGGCATGG
>OLIS01001547.1_pt1 | contig 16480 bp, 10 predicted proteins | sample 1601351 | NCBI WGS metagenome assembly OLIS01 (sample SAMEA2452122, study PRJEB22498) | human gut metagenome | biome: human feces; feature: human gut; material: feces | place: Australia | collected 2012
TACATAAGAAACACATAAGGCCGCTGCGCGGCTGACGGCCACGGACTAACGTCCGCGTGGCCTCAAGAACATAAGGGCTGACGCCTTAGTGTTACAAGTAGTAATGCTACGGCATCAACTCATTAGCATATTAGCCTGCGCGCATAAACTCGCTACACCCTGCACTTTTACAATATAAACAGTTGATAATCAAAACATAAAAGTGTGTAGACACCCTTATTATTTATCTACACTACCGTCTGCACGCACCAGTTTGGCCACAGCGTAAAAACAGTTATGGGAGTAAGAATTTTCTGTTCCTCCGACAGAAATTTCTTGTCCCTATAACATGAACAACCGAGGCACGAAACGAATTGTCCTACTGCCCCAAATAGTGCAGACATTGTGCTGAAGTTGTGCAGACTCAGTGCAGATACAATGTAAACGTGTCTACACGCTTAAAACGATTGATTATCAGGCGCTTTGAATAGAAAAGTGCAGAGTGCAGACATTTCCTGACTTCGTCAATGTATCACCCAAATCAAAGGACGTAACTCATGGTCCTGAGTTATGATATTGAATGTGATGATTTTTCCTCTAAAAGGAGTAGGTTCTCAAATTAAATTTGTATTTTAGCCATGTCTATCGTCGAATTCTCTTGCTTATTTTTGCGACACTAAGATAAGTGAATGTCTTCGACATGGCAAAATTCTGAGCCGCTCGGCTTTGCCGCTTGGTTTGTCCAAGAACTTTTTGTTGCTCAAGTACTTAAAAGGTTTAATTTACAATAGTATTGCAAAATTAAGGGTGAAAACGAATAACTTTGTACTAAAAAATCAAACAAGCCTAACAAGGCATCTTGACTTATTCTTTTGAAACAATTCGATTAACAAAACCATTATGAAAAATTTTACATTCAACAAACAATTCATGGTACTCATGTTCTTGTTACTAAATTGTTTTGCGAGCTATGCAGCAAATGGAGACTTGATTACCAAACAAATCACTCTCAAACTAACTGAGGCTGGTACATTGCCTAACAAAATTGTGAGTAACAAGAAGGATCTTGTTACGAACCTAAAAATAATCGGTGAAATAAATGGTACCGATTTGCGTTTTATACGTGAGATGGCAGGTAGTGACGTAAAAGGGAATAGCACTTCTGGTAATCTCTCTGTATTAGACTTGTCAGAAGCAAAATTTGTAGCAGGAGGTGATTATTATTACAAAGATTATGAAGATGGTTGCTATACCAGCAATGATATAATTGGAAAGTATGCCTTTCGGGACTGCAAGTCATTGACAAGTGTAATTATCCCATCAAGCGTGACAAGGATTGGAGAGCATGCCTTTTGGGGCTGCAGTTCTTTGGCAAGTGTAAATTGGAGATGAAGCCTTTAAGAGCTGCCGTTCTTTGACAAGTGTAGATATTCCATCAAGCGTGACAGAGATTGGATATTATGCCTTTGGGGGCTGCAGTGATTTAAGATCAGTTTACGTATATGCAGAAACGCCCCCAAGTATAAGTGCGAATGCATTTGATGGTTGCGACTCAAAGAACTACACGCTTTATGTCCCCAAGGGAACATACGATGCATATTGGTTATCAGAATGGGGGTATTTTGAAAATATCGTAGAGTTCGATGCAACTAATATTCGTAACATAGTAGCAGAGCCCGAAGTTCAAGAAAACGCTCGTTATGCTGTAAATGGCCAGAGATTGACTTCACCTATTAAGGGCATCAACCTCGTGAAGTACAATAACGGCAGGGTTAAAAAAGAGATTGTGAAATAATATCACACATTGGCATAATATAGTAATAAAGCACCTTCGCATTTCTGCGAAGGTGCTTTGTCGTGGTACGCTCGGCAGGAGCATTGTCTAACGGGTGAAAGTCCCGAGCGAGGTAAGCATCCACAGACAATGCCAGTAGAGCGAATATTATGCCCGAAACCCTATTTGGCGGGCTCCGGGCGTAATATTTGTTATTGGATCTTTATCAAATACTTTATTGACTTTATCAGCCAGAAAAGTGCCTTAAATGTTGCGCAACTTTGCAAACTTAACGAGCAGATTTTTTGTACCAGCTGTATCGAATTCGACTTTTACTTTTGCATTCTCGTTATTACCCTCTGTACCAACTATTGTACCATTTCCGAAACGATCGTGATGTACGCGCATACCTATCTGATATGCACCATTTGATGTGGTGGCAGCATTGGAAGTGGAGGCTGTTTTTGCGCGCGTAATGCCTGTGCGAATAAAGCCATGCGGTACAACAGGGGCAACTTGCTTGGGGGTGGTGTCGCGTTTTGTACGATAGCTGCGATTACCCGTAGTGTAGGATTCCTGACGCTGATGGCCATAATATGACGGGGTTCCACTCATGGCCTTTCGGAAGTCATCTTCGGAGGGGTTACCGAAGAAATCATCGAAATTATTGCCTCTACTCTGACGTTGTTCGTATGACCTGTTGTCATGATAACTGGAACGTGAAGACGTTGAGTGATCTTTGTGTATGTAGGCTTTGTCTATTTCGTCGAGGAAAGGACTTGGCTCACAAAACTGTAGTGAACCATAGCGGTAACGTGTCCTGGCGTAGCTCAAGAAGCAATAGCGTTTTGCGCGTGTGACTGCTACATAGAATAAGCGGCGTTCTTCCTCCATCTCGCGTGGATTATAGCGAGCATTGGCATTTGGAAAGAGTTCGTCCTCCATGCCTGTAACAAAAACGGCTCCAAACTCCAGCCCCTTGGCTGCGTGAATGGTCATTAGTGTTATGCGGGGTTGTCCGTCATCTTTCGCATCGGTGTCGGTAAGCAATGACACAGTAGAAAGGAATTCGGACAGATTTAGCATGTTCCGTCCTTCCTCCTCAAAGGCCTCTTTTTCGAGGGCTTGTACAGAACCGACCAATTCGTCCACATTTTCCTGTTTTGCCTTGTTCTCAGCCGAACGCTCCATCGTCAGGTCGACTGCTATGCCGCTTTTGCGAATGATGCTCTTCAACACAGTAGAGGCGCTATTCTCGTCAGCCTCTTTCCTTAAAGTATTTATCAGTTCACAAAAGGCGGCAAGTTTGTTAGCTGCTCCCTTACTAATGGCAGCACCATACGCCTCTGGCGTTTCGGCCACCTGCCACATGCTTACACCATTGGCTGCTGCAGTGAGCTGGATTTTTTGCAAGGTGGTTGCTCCTATACCACGGGCGGGATAATTGACTATGCGCTTGAATGCCTCTTCGTCGTGCGGATTAGCCACCAAACGGCAGTATGCCAGGACGTCTTTTATTTCCTTGCGCTGATAGAACGATAAACCACCATATATGCGGTATGGCATGGCCGCACCTTGTAAAGCCTCCTCCAACACACGACTCTGTGCATTGGTACGATATAAAATGGCTATCTCGTTATATGGTAAGTCTGCTTGTCTGCGTAGTTTGACAATGTGCGACAACACCTTGCGGGCTTCTTCCTTGTCGGTCTCGGCAGAAAATAATTCGATAGGATCACCTTCTTCGCCAGCAGAATATACGGTTTTGGGTATTTGGCTCTGATTGTTGCTAATGATGCAGTTCGCGGCCTCTACAATGTTGCGAGTTGAACGATAGTTGCACTCTAACTTGATAAGTTTGGCAGATGGGTACTGTTCCTTAAACGTGAGAATGTTAGTTATGTCTGCACCGCGAAATCCATATATACTTTGCGCATCATCTCCCACAACACATATTTTAGACTGCGGTGTGGTGAGCAACGTCAGTATTTTGTGCTGTGCCATATTGGTGTCTTGATACTCATCGACAAGAATATAGCGGAAACGATTTATATAACGCTCGCGAACATCGGGGTGATCACGCAATAGCAAGAACATATTTAACAGCAAATCGTCAAAATCCATGGCCCCAGCGGCAAGTAATCTTTGCTGGTAGATAGCATAAATTTTATGTATCTGCCCCACTCCTTCCGAAGTGTCGCGGCGTAGCAGGCTGCTTTCTGCACTATAAGCTGAGGGTAGCAGTAAATGGTTCTTTGCCTCTGATATGTGGCCAGCTACGATGTTGGGCTTATAGACTTTGTCGTCGAGTTGGAGCTCCTTTACAATAGCTTTTATCAGAGACTTTGAATCGGACGAATCATATATGGTGAAGTCCTGCGGATAGCTAATGACCTCATGTTCCATACGCAGTATGCGGGCAAAGATGCTATGGAATGTGCCACTCCACAAACCGCGCAAGTCTGCGCCGTCACAGATTTTGAATATTCGCTCATTCATCTCGCGTGCCGCCTTGTTGGTGAAGGTTAGGGCCAATATGCTCCACGGCTCATAACCATGCTGCAACAAATAGGCTATTTTGTATGTCAGGACGCGGGTTTTGCCAGAGCCGGCACCAGCAATGACCAATGAAGGCCCATCGCAATAGGTTACAGCTTCCAACTGTGACTGATTCAACTGTGACTGAAACAATGTTGTGTTCATGAATAAGTAGGTGTTCAAAATTATTTTATACAGTCAGTAGGTGTCATTTTCACATTGAAAGCACATATTATCGAGGCGCATCTGTTCCCTTCAGCCTCGGTCACATAGCCCGCTATGTTCCCTCACCCGAAGGAAACATCTGCGTCCCGATAATGCACTTTCAATGTAAAAATAATTCTGAACACCTACTTATAGTGTACTGAAACGTTCTTAATTACTTGTTGGTGGAGCGACTGTCGTATTGCAACTTTCGTTCATAAAACTGCACTTTGCGGCAGGCCTCGTCAAAGTCGTCCGATGTTGAGATGCTATGCTGTTTCTGCATCAAACTATCTGCTTTGCTGAGTTCAAGCTTGGCTTGTTGGATATCGATAGAGTCCATGAGTAAAATGCCTTCTTTGCGCGCTGACAAGGCTAAATAGCAGTCCTTTCGCATTTTAATGACAATGGCTTTGGCTTCGGCACATTGCATCTGTGCTAATTTTGTACGGGCCATGGACAACCTTGCCTGTGCTTCGGTTTCCATTTTGTTGCGTGCCTCACTCCTATCCTCGGTATTGACGTTGTTTTTTGTTCCACCACCTGCTGAGCAGGCTATAATTGTCAACATTAACATTAGCATTGCTGTCATGTTGGCCAGTTGGGCGTTGATTATGCGTGTTATCATTGTAATTGTGCAAGGAATTTGTTGTTACAGATTTTTCGCTCGTCGTCGAAGAACCACCCCCACTTGTTGAAGAATTTGATCAGTGACATGATGAAAATAGAGAACAGTTTAGGACTTTTGCTGGCTCCATTACCATAATCATGATAAACAGCGACAAGGGGATAGTAGATAGTCCGGTATTTTTTGTGTATACGTCGTGATATGTCCGTATCTTCAAAATACAAGAAAAATCTGCTATCGAAAGTGCCGCAATCGTCTAATGCTTTCATGCGGAAAGCTGCAAAACTACCAGAAACATGGCCTATGTCGTAAACTTTATCATCGGACATTTGCCGCATTTCGAAGCGCTTCATCCACCGACTGCGTACAGCGGGGATAAATTGCGACAATTTGCGTTGTGCCAACATTAGCGGCGACGGCATAAGTTTGGGCAAGAACTGTGTTCTGCCATTAGGGTATAGTATTTTAGGCATCATTTCGCCAACCTCCTGATTATGCTCCATAAATTCGACCATCGGCAAAACGACATCCTTACTATAGAATATGTCAGGATTGACCACAAAATGGTATTTGCTGCCTTTTTTCTTTGCCTCGCTGATAGCCCAGTTATGAGCCTGTCCGAAGCCTATGTTTTTTGGAAAATGCTTGAGAACTATACACTTGCTGAGGTGGCACAAGTTTTGTACCACCATGCAAGGCGAATTGTCAATTATGTATATTACCTTTTCGTTGGCATACAAAAGCAGCGACCTGACCACCCGCTCAATTTCATCAACGGGCTGCTTGTACACAACAACTGAAAAAGTAACCAGATATAAACTTTTGTCTGATGACATAATTTGCTTTTGATTAAATTGTAACCCCACCTTCACTACAAGTGGCGGCGCAAATGGTGTTGCTGGAATTGAGAGGGACCATTTTATTGACAGCTCTCAGTACACGACTTGACAATATTGTCGTACACAGCTAACACGCTTTTGATATCGAACTTGTTTACAGCCCGCTTCCGGCTATTGTCTGAGAATTGTTTTTTGCAATCATCAGACAATTCTAAATAGCGTTGCATGGCATCGGCCAAAGCCTTGCTGTCGCGAGCTGGAACAATATAACCATTGACACTCTCCTCTACAGCTTCGCGACAGCCTGGTACATCTGTCGTTATAATGGGTTTGCCCGAAGCGCAAGCCTCCATCAATGCTCGATTCATGCCTTCGCAATAAGATGGCAAGATTACGACTATGCCCTTACGCTTATATACGCTCTTCATATCGCGTGTAAAGCCTAAATATTTAACTAATCCTTCTGCCTCATCTTTCTTTACGCGTTCAACGGGCACGCTCTTTGGATAGGATGGGTCCAAAGCGCCTATCAATTCGATATGGACGTCTATATTCCTTGATTTGAGTAATCGGGCTGCTGTTGATAATTCTTCGTACCCCTTGTCCCAGGATATACGACCAATATACAAAAAAGTAGTCGTTGGCGAAGCATTGTAACATTGGGGGTAGTCTGTTACATTTATACCTTCACCGCCCTTCAACAATATCATTTTATGGGGTGCACACAGATGCTTCGTTTCGACCAACGTTTTGGAGTACTCATTGAGCAGCAACAGATGTGTAGTGAAATGCAAGCCAAAACGATACAGTAATCTGGCAACTCTTGTTACAAAATTGTCATTGATGAATACATATCCTAAACCAGCCATCATTGCCACAGAACGCGCACCACTAATTTTTGCTGCAATCGATCCATATATGTTGGGCTTTATGGTATAATTGAATACAATATCGGGCTTCTCGCTCTTGAATATTTTCAGTAATCTGACGAAATACCGCAAATCGTTCAATGGACTTTTTGAGGTGCGCCCCATACTAATAGGTATAAAACGCATGCCTTCGGGTATATGGGTCTGCATTTGTGCATCTTCCTTTTCGGGTGCCACCAAAATGACTTCACAACCTTTTTGGACGAAATGCTTCAGCACTTCGCCTCTAAAGTTTACCAGTCCCCAAAGGGTATTATCGCAAAATATAAGTTTCATAAAATTGTGTGGTTATTTGCCAGGTTGTAATTCGCGATAGAATTCCAGGTACTTTCCAACCATTTTCTCGATACTGAAACGTTGTGCATTTTCGTAGCACATACGTCCCCAATATGCTCTCTGGTCCTCATTATTGAGCAACCATTCTATTTTATGTGCCAGGTCTTTGTCATCGTCTGGCAGAAAAAGTAGTTCATGATAACGCACCACATCTGCGAGTCCGCTAACCTCTGAGGCCAATACGGGTTTGCCATGTGCCATGCCTTCAACAGCAGCAAGGCCGAACCCCTCCCAATGTGATGACATGACACCTATATCTGCAATACGCCACAAATCATCTATGTCGCTACGTTCGCCCAAAAAGTGCGTTCTGTCCGCCACACCCATGCGCTGTGCCAAATCTTTACACAATGTTTCGCGTACACCATACCCTACAAATACGGCATGTACATTGTGTGGCAGTTTGCTTAATGCGCGTATGACACAATCTTGATTTTTTTGTTCTGAGAAACGCGCAACCTGCATAATAACAAAGTCATCTGCACGCAAACCAGGTATGAACTTGTCACGCTGCTCAGCTGGAACTGACGTTGACGCACTTGGCAGTCGCACTCCGTTCTCTATCACTCGTATCGCCACATTTTGGGGAACTCTTTGTTTTACGAAATCCGCTGTACCTTTCGAGATGCAGATGATGCCATCATACAGGGCATATATATGTTTGTCCAACCATGAAGTTATGGCATATTTTCCCCGCAAATTAAAGGTACTGTGCTCTGTGGTGAAAAGCTTTATTCTCTTACGCCACAACTTTACAGCTAATGCTCCCCAATACTGCGAAGGAAACAGATGGGTATGTACGATGTCTGAGTTCTTTATGTATTTTGCAAGTTTGAAAGCATTCAACGGATTGTATCGGCCAGCACAAATGTTAACTGCTTCAACACGAATGCCAAGCTGCTTGAGTTTCTGCTCAAAGACATCGTTTGTAGATTTCAACAGAACGATATTCACTTCATGACCCGCTGCCTGCATCAATGGCAACATTTCTGTCAGCAAACGTTCTGCGCCACCTGTTTCGAGGGCATTGATTATGTGTGTTATTTTCATGACAGTAATATTCAATATGATAACACGTTGGCGGGATTAGTAAACACGTTAACGAGTTAAAGGGTAGACAGGTAAGTAAGTTTGTTAAGTTCTTATGTTCCTGATCGTTGTGTCTTTAACACAATAAATAGTGCAGAACATACTTACGTTTTAGCCTGTCAACTTGTTAAGTTGTAAACAATAATATCCGCCTACGGACTATGAAACTAATGCAACACTTTGTAATTCATGTCGCAATAGTTTGCGCCTTACAACATTTTACGTACCAATATTTTGAAAGTCAGAATGCTCCGACTGCCAAATAACCGGTACCCACCAATGAATGCGTGTAGCAAGTTTCGGATCTTTCCTTCATTAAGAAAACGGAAGAAGTCTGTAAATATTGCCTTCTTTTCATTTGGCATATCTTGCTTGAAGCATTCAAAGAAACTTTCAATAGCCCGCACATGGTTCTTTTCCAACACAGTCTTGTCTGAATTGAAGAAGTGTGTAATGCGTTCCATAAAGTTTTTGTACGTTGCACCCGTAACTGCCAGATCGTGCCTGCGATATAGCATCAGCCTTTGATCGACGTAGGTAATTTTGCCGAAAGTAAGTGCTGCCAATGTTACAAAATGGTCGTGCATTGTAACATAGTCTGGCACTTTATGGCATACATCACGTAGTGCAGAATTTATCATGATAGAACACCCCTGTACGCCTGCATTAGCAAAAAGAGCTTCGTGTAAATCAGTAGGTTGCCACAGTACTGCATGCCCGCTGATGTCGTTCTGCATGGTGTCGTAGACGTAAGCATTGCAGTACACCATCTGTGGCATGCCATTATCAACCTGGAGCATGGCGTCATGCAGTTTTTGCAGTTTGTCTTCAAGCCATATATCGTCTTGGTCACAAAATATCATATAGGGTGCAGTGGACGATTTCATCAGGTGGACGAAATTACCCGCAGGCCCGTGAAACGATTTCCCGTCATCAAGGACTTCGATTCTGTTGTCAATTTTGCAAAAATCATTTACGATTTTCATTGTGTCATCTGTTGACCCATCATCATGTACAATCAAATGCCAGTCCGAGAACGTTTGATTTTGCAACGAGCGTATCTGTGCTGCAATGTATTCACCACCATTATAGGTGGCCATTAGTATATCTATTTGAGGCATAACTTTCATATTTAAGATCCAATTCCAAATTTTTCATTTTGTCTGTCTGTAATAAGGAATGGAAGTACTGCAAAGAATAAATATTGCAGGAACATAGACAGATTGGTGAATATGAATTCTCCTATAAACTCCATCAACACAAATGTCAACAATATGGCGTAAAGTATCAGTTCGAATTTTCCACCAGTGCGTGCTTTCTTATATAAAGCACCATATATGGCACCATATATCATAGAGAATACAAACACACCCACTAATCCGAAATCTTCGTAAAATGGATAGAGATTTGTATACGTATTTGTTGCATTGGGAACATTTACAAATTCGAGGATGACTCCAGTTGGCTCATGGCACAAGCCTAAACTGTGACCAATGGCATATAGTAATCTGAATGTATGTTCGCCAAATTGGACAGCAGAATCTGGAACCGCAAAATAGTCAAAAGCCACAATACTGCTCGATAAATAGGTCGCCAAAAAATTATTTGTTTCCATATCTTCACCTACGGCACGCGCGTTTTGGACAACGAAGCTCAAAGCGACAAACGCTATCAAGCCCAAGAACATGTGTTTAATTCTAATATATTTGCAATAATAGCATATATACAATGATGAGAACATCACGCTTAGGAATACGGTCTTGGACATCGTAACCGTAGCGAAGAGTAGATTCATGAATAAGACTATGCCAATGAGCCATTTCTTCTTGAAATAAAGGTATGAGAAGAATAACATCACAAATGCCAACGATGTGAAATATATCAAGATGCCGAGATCTGGCATCTCAATTTCTTCATCTATTCCCGTATTCAAAATTCGCATATAGCGAAATATGTTTTCAGGTTCAGTAGTAAACGCTTGCCAAATAATTTTACCGCATACCACGGGAATGGCTGTAATAGTTATGATAAAATAGGCTCGAAGCACAAATTTGTTAGGCTGACGCTTGACGGACGCGGGCGATGCTGGGGCAACATACTTATCACAGACTACCGACAATACAAAATATCCTACCAACCACAATGACAGAGCAAGTGGAAAATCATGAGTGACTGGATAAAAGTTGTTAGGCAAAAGATAATATATAAGTAGAGCAATAAGCCACACACCTGGTCCAGCCACATAAGGGGCAAATATATCTCTTGAGATATACAGCCCCAACAATGTAAGCATCAATGTTAATAATAAAACTATGATAAGCATAGACCGATATTCTTTTTGAAATTATATGCCATCAGTACTGCAACAAGCAATTCTGTTGCGCTCACTGTGATACAGGCACCTATAGCACCCAACCATGGTGTCAGGACAAACATCATTATTATGGCAGCTAATGCTGCGATAAAATAAACGTCACGAAATTTATTGCTTGTATATTTGTTGCCCAAAGCAACGAGTCCCATCTGCCCGAACACACCGCCAAAACCTATAGCCAGAGGCGCAATAGCCAGTATTTTAAGATATACATCTATGCCTGCATAATCATGCCCCAACAGATTTGGCAAATAGACGCCCCCGAAAAATAGGAATGCCGACACACAGCACATGACAAGAATAACCATAAACATTACCTGCTTAAATAGCCCCGCCGCCAAATCTTTTCCTTTTACAGCCAAAGCACTGATTTTGGGGAAGAAAACTTGATTGAGCGGTACATATAATAAGAAACACAGAGCACGCATGATACGGTCGGCCGAAGCATATTTTCCAACCTCTGACGTAGTACAGTAAAAACCAAGTACTATTACAATCAGCTGAGTGTATACGCTGGTTGAAGCTGTAGAGAGAAACAGAGGAAAACTTTCGGCAAGTTCTACCTTTATGCCTTTCCACGATGGGGTATGCCACTGCACCAATCTTTTACAATATATGTAAATGTTTGAGATGATAGCAGTGCCAACAAACACCACTGCCTGTAAGAAGGCAGCAAGGGAACAATCGTCCGGTGTCTTTACAAACACGAATATGAGCGGTAACAGTGCCAATTTTGACAATGTGTTCATCACAGAAAAGAAACGTATATATCCCTTTCCCTGAAAGAACCACATAAACGTGAAAGTCGAACCCAAAAGCATAGGCCATGTGGCCCAAATGGCTTGACTATACAACTGGAATGTTGGTACAGTCAGCATCAGCACAAGCAATATAACCGATGAAGCTACCAAGAGTAACGACTTTGCCGCAACAACATTCCAAAAGACCTCATTGCATTTATCTACATCGTCGTTAGCCTGTGCTATACGTTTTGTAGCAGAAAGATTGAATCCAAAGTCAACAATCAGAACCAAATACTGAATGACCGAAAGTGAGAAGCCTACAAAACCATAACCTTCCGCTCCCAATTTCATCATTAGGAATGGCATTACAAACAATGGCAGCAACTGATTGGCACCTTGTAGTATTATAAGATATATAGTATCGGTTACTTCCCGTCCGTTGCTCTTTACAGCATTCAAACTCAGTTTCATGCGGATGGCTATAAGTAGGTATGTTTTAGTTAGTTTGCTTGCTTCTTTTTCAACATGTCACGCATTAAGATCCAGCAGACACTTCCGAAGAAAGAAAGCATCGTGAAAGCGAGTATCGTAAAAACTCTTTTAGGGCCACAAGGCTTTTGAGGGACTGTGGCCGGCTGGATAGTGGTGTAAACCGGCGTACGCTCTTGCAATTTCATCTTAGCAAGTTGCAACTGCTGCGCACACTGCGAGTAGGTGTTAAAAGCAAGCTGCATTTCGTTTTCCAACCTGTCTTGCACTTGTTGGTACGAAGTCAGTGTCACATCTTCATGCGTATCGCAAAATGCTGCATAATCTGTTTGTGATTTGATGTACTTGTCATAAGCGTTCTTTGCGATGGTTTCGCTATATGTTACGTCCTTTCGCGCTTTGTTTGTTCTGTAACGTGTGATATACGTTTGCAAACGCTTGCACACCAAATCTGCAATCTGTTGTGCCACATCAGCATCTTGCACTTCAACACGTACGGTTATCATGTCCGTCTTTTTGTCGACCATACACATAATAGCGCCACTAAGATCGTCCACGACCTTTTGCTGTTTTTTAGATATGTGCGTTGGATTTATATTGAAATTATCAACGTCGCTACTATCCTTTTTCTCCTCGTCCTTTGGCATCATTTTCGCCCACCAGGCTTTCTGCTGTTTGTCACGAAAGTAAACATAAACATTTGTTTTACTCTTAGTGCGCTTACAGGTAACTTGATCTTTAAGCAATTCTGCTAAGAATACAGTTGACGATACAACTTTAGGGTAGAATTCAGGATATATGGCATCTTGATTGCCCATGTCGCCCATTTTAATACCTGCCATTGAGGCAAGAGATCCCAAGTTGCCCGATATACCTCCCGAAGATGACGAAGTTTCGGGAAGGAGTGTACACTCTGATTCATACACTCGCGGCAGACTAAAAATGTAGACGGCAGCTATAGCTATTACCACAACCATTGTAATAATGATTGTTTTCCAACCGCGAATAATCAATTGCAGCACATGGGCGAAGCGCACGGCTATAGAATCAGAGGACTGCGGTATGTTGTTTGTTTCCATATCAATTTGAATATTCTTTAGTCAATACGTTATTTACTTCCCAGCAGGCAGTAAAAGACGCATTATTGCAAAGTTAGTAAATAAATTCTAACGGGTTGTTTCGTTTATAGGGAAATCCTAATTAGCGTTCCAAAAGAGCAACCAATGTTTTATACATTACGTTTCTTTAGAAGTATAACGACAAGTACATATACGGCCACATTAAGTAAGACGATAAGCGTTGTCGGAACTGATAAGTACTTAAACAATGCCAAATTCAATAAGTCGAATGCAAATTGCAGTGACAAAATGAAAGCCAACGCTTTGTGCATAGACATACCTGCAGCCATACAGAGATGATGGATATGCCGCTTGTCAGGTGTGAACATTCCCTTGCCAATCGACACGCGTTCTATTGCCACTCGAATTAAATCTAATACAGGAACCAGCACCAATGTATATGCTACCAATATAGGACATGATTGCACGGGAAAAACCTGCGGGTTGTACATACTGTACTTAATGGATAAATATGTTATTGAGTAACCCAATATCAAACTGCCAGTATCCCCCATGAAGGTTTTAGTAAACTTCTCAGCATTTCCAAAAAGGTTGAAGTACATAAATGCCATCATGGTTCCAAATAGTCCCATAGCGAAAACCGTAAAAACCACGCTACCAAGACTTGCAAACAAGTATGAATAAACGCCCAATGCAATGACGCCAAGCCCAGAGGCTAATCCATCTATACCGTCTATCAGATTAAACGCATTGATTATTAGTAATGAAAGCAATATCGTTAATGGATAACCGACCCATGTTGATATCTCGTAAATGCCACAAAATCCGTACAGGTTATTTATGTACAAATGACAAAATGGCATAAAGAACGATGCCACCAGCTGGGTGCCAAACTTTATTTTTGCATCGAGACCTAAAATATCATCTAATAAACCAATGATATATATCAAGAACATACCAAAGAACAAGAATAACGCTGGCTCGGCCATAGATGGCAGCCAATTATCCTTCAACGCCATCATTACAATAATAGAAACGCCTATGCCTATAACCGCTGCTGGCGCAAATAACACACCACCCAATCGCGGAATTTTGTTGTGATGGACCTTTCGTTCGTTGGGCATATCAAACAGTCCACGTTCTTGACAAAAACGCAAAAGCAGCGGCATGGATATTACCGTTACCAGCGCACTAACCAACATGGTTATAATAGGATATAATAAAAACATAATCGCAAGTTTCGAAAAAAAGAATAAGTGTACATGTACGGCACGCCAACTAATCCATTATTGTATATGTCCGCGCCTATATTATAGTCTCATAAATTCGGTTCTGTAGTACAATATATAGTCTACAGAACCGAATTTGTGATTATTGCATTTATCTCAAGTTGACGTTATTTCACGAGCGTTGCAATAACGGTTCCCAATGTCGCTGTCATAGATCCCAAGGATAATATCTCACCAAGCGACAGGCGTTGCTTTTTACCCTTAGCCGGAACTACTATGGTGCAACCAGGCGTAATATCTTTTGCAGATTTAACCCGCGAAACCGTACCATTCATGTTCACAGCAAATACACGACTCGTTTTAGCGCGTAATCCGTAGCCACCCGATTGATTGATGTAGTATGACAAACTTGCGCCCTCCTTATAAGCGACTGAATTGGGATACATTACTTGTCCATTGATTGTAATAGTGTTATTATATTGTGGAATAACTAATCGGTCGCCCTCGCGCAATACCAAATCCCATTGATCCGAACCAGGATTCTTCATTGCTTGGTCAAGGTTAATTCCGACCATTTGTGTATTACTCATCTCGATGCGTTTCATATCCAACGAGTCACTTACGGCCAGTTTTACCAATGATTGTTGTTTAATTCGTTCTGCCTGTGTCAAAGTGCGCTCAAGATGAGCGCCCTTGGCATAAGCCTCATTTGTCAAACCACCAGCCTCGCGCACTAAATCGCTCAAACGCATACCCTTATTACGAAGCGTGTATACACCCGCAAAAGTGATTTCACCTTCGATTGACACATGCTGTTGAGGCACATAACCTGGTGAACGACGCACATACACTTCGTCAAAAGGTTCAAGAATGAAGCCCGGCGTGCCATCTATTACGAATCCATCTTTAAGTGAAAAACTGAAAGTCTGCGCCACCTGTGTTCCTGAATGATCAGCCTCTTGGTTACGTAGGCGACGCGACACGTCCACCTTGATGAGCGATGCGGCATCTTTAAGTCCACCAGCTTGCAAAATAAAGGTTTCCAACGATGTATTCTCTGCGTAATTATACACGCCAGGGTAGTTAATCTCGCCGATAATCGATAACGTGCGTTCTTCCTGCATCAGTTTTGTTGAAGGAATAAAGAATACGTCCTCGTTTTTCAGCGTGATGTCTGCTACCGAATGATCCATTATACCCTTTACATCTACGTCAATAACCTCCAATGTACGGTCTTCCTTCATTCTGTGAATAAACGCACGGGTTGTGAAGGCATCTTCGCTCAAACCACCTGCAGCCTCTATCAATTGACGAATCGTTGTAATATTGCCGTCCATCTGATATTTACCAGGACGCATTACGGCTCCTTTTATTTCTACCATATTGCGATAACGTTGCAGCGTACTGTCCACCGAGACAGAATCGCCGTCAGCCAAATGGAACGAATTGCGTTCAAACTCATCGATGGAGTAGACAGAGAGTTCGCCGCCAGCTTTGCGCATCAAATTTATATTGCCTTGATAGGCATCACCGGTAAATCCACCAGCATACTTGATGAGCGTACCCACACTTTCCTTCTCTTTCATTTCGTAGTACATGGGGCGCTTTACCTTACCTGTAATATTGACAAGACACTCATAGGCACCGACTACAATCACGTCACCCGAAGCCAAGCGCACATTACCCTTCATGTTTCCATTCAAAATGTAATCATAGATGTCGCATGTTGAAATCAAGCGCTTGTTTCGAAAGATCTTGATGTTACGTAGTGTACCAATGTCATTTGTACCACCTGCCATATATAAAGCATTAAACACGGTGGCAAAAGCCGAAAGTGTATAAGTGCCGGGCACTTGCACCTCGCCCATGACGTCTACCGTAATGGTCTTGGTTTGTCCCACTGTCAGACGAATATTAGACCCGCCATAACGTTTGCCGAGTGTTGCACGCAGCCTATGATTAGCTTGTGCCACTGTAAGCCCATCTACATCAACCGGCCCGTAATTCTCAATATTTATCGTTCCATCGGGCGAAACTGTACTTTCAAAACGTTGCTGTGAGGCACCCCATACATCAACATATACAGCATCGCCTGGCCCCAAGCGATAATCTTGCGGCGTTGAAATATTCATATTGGGTTCAAAGCTCAACTTACGATTGTTGAAGATGTTGCGCCCAAAGACCTCTATTTTTTTCTTTTTCTTTGTTTCACGCAGTTCATCTTCAGGCAATTTCAAATTCTCAAGAGAA
>OLIS01001548.1_pt1 | contig 16471 bp, 10 predicted proteins | sample 1601351 | NCBI WGS metagenome assembly OLIS01 (sample SAMEA2452122, study PRJEB22498) | human gut metagenome | biome: human feces; feature: human gut; material: feces | place: Australia | collected 2012
ATGAAAGGATGTCGTCTGCTTCGTGCCGCTGCTGCGGCTGCTCTCTTGCTCTGTTGCTCCGTCATCGTTTACGGAGGGCCGCGCAAGAAAGCAGATGATCCTGTCATGCGTTCCCTGAAATACTACCCCAAAGAACAACAGGCTACCTATCTCTACACGGAAGGTCTCAAAAACAGCCTGATGTTCGGCGGTCGCGATCGTAGTGCACAGCTCTTTAAAGCAGCTATTGCACTCGATTCGCTCCACGCCCCCTCCTTTTTTGAACTGGCCAACCTCTACGTTCAAACCCCGGAAACAGCACTCCCCTACTGCAAAAAAGCGGTAAGCCTCGACTCAACCAATACCTGGTACCTGGGGCTACTGGGAAGACTCTATCTGATGTCGAATGCCTACGACTCGGCCCTGCGTGTCAGCCAAAAGCTGATCAAAATGGCACCGAACAACGCCGATAATTACCTGCGGTTGGCGGCTCTGTATGAACAACAAAAACAACCCTTCTCGGCCATAGCCATCCTCGATACGGCCGAAACTCGCTTCGGCATGATTGAAGAGGTGGCTCGGTACAAACGCCAGCTACTCTTTCAAGTCAAACTCTACGACAAAGCACTCAACGAAGCCAAAGAGTTGACCGTCAACTTTCCGTACGAACCGATGAACTTTGTCGTGTTGGCTGAAACCTATGCCGCCATGGGACGTGATTCTTTGGCCTTGGAGGCGTACGAACAGGCCCGCATGCTCGGTCCAAAAAATACAGGAGTACTGATCTCGCTCAACGAGTTCTACAAACGGCGTGGAGACGATATCAACTACCTGACCACTGCCCGTCTGTTGTTCGATGCCGACGACATTCCCCTCGACAATAAAATCGAATTCTTCAAAGAGATCACCTCATACGATGACCTCTATCGGACTTACTATTTCCAAATCAACAACTTAATCTCTGATTTGGCTATCCGCTATCCAAACGATTTCCGCGTGACACAACTGTATGCAACCCACATGATTCGTTCCGGAAACCTGGATGGAGCACTCCAGCTCTACAAGTCACACACAACCGACTCCACCCCGAAACGGGAGGTCTTCACCGAAATTCTCAGCATGGAGTCTTACCTCCAACGTCCCGATTCGGTAGAGAAATATGCCAATCTGGCTCTCGAAGTTTTCCCGTCTGATCCCGATCTCTACCTGATGAAAGGTTTCGGAAAGTTTTACTTCATGAAAGATTATGCAGGAGCCGAAAAGGAGTTTCTTACAGCCCTGAAGCTGGCTAAAACAGACTCCTTGCGCAGTGTAATTTACTGTACATTGGGCGATAACTGCCAAAAGATGGGTCATACCAAACAGACCTATGCCTACTACCGCAAAGGTCTCAAATACGATCCGAATAACTCGATGATTCTCAACAACTACAGTTATTACCTTAGCGAGCAGATCGACAAACTGCAACTGGCTGATCGGATGTCCGAACGCGCCTGCGAGCTCTCCCCAAACACCCCCACTTACCTCGATACACGGGCTTGGGTGCTCTATCGGTTGGGGCGCTACGCCGAGGCAAAGACCTTAATGCAACAAGCCATTGCACTCGATAAAAACGACGATGGGAAAGAACTTTATCTCCATTACGGAGATATTCTTTACGCTTTAAAAGATACTTTTATGGCCATTTTCTATTGGGAAAAGGCTAAAGAAATGGGTTACGATCCTGAACAGATCGACAAACGAATCAAACAGGCAAAATCAGAATGAGCCGTCACCGTTTATTGTTGATATTGGGAATGCTTTTCTGTGTGTTTCACGTAAGCGCACAGAATCAAAGCCTTGACGCGTTACGTGAAGAGATCCGCAAAGCCGAAGCGGAGATCAAAGCCACCAATGCACTGTTGACCAAAACCAACAAAGACAAAAAGTTGACCCAGAATCAGCTCAAACTGATCCAAAACCGTATTCGTAACCGCAAACAGATCATTGCCAACCTCGAAAAGCAAACTGAAGTAATCAACGGCAATATCGGCACCAAAAGCGATACCATCAACATGATGCAACAACGCTTGTCCTTACTTAAAAAGGAATATGGCGAGATGGTATATGCCGCCTACAAAAACTACAAATTGAATAACTTCTTGGTCTTTCTGTTTGCTTCGAAAGATTTCAACGATGCCACTCGGCGTATCTCTTACATGCGTCGCTACAACCGTCTGCGTCAACAAAAGGCGGAACAGATCAAATCCATAGCCGACTCGTTGCACATCCAGGTGACGGAGCTCGAGACCAAGAAAGAGGAGCTGAACAAGGTACACGAGAGCCGGACGCAAGAGGTTACTTCGTTGGGTAAAGATGAGAAGCAGTACAAAAACTCGTTAGCACAGATCAATACCAAGGCTGGAAAACTCTCGTCGGAGATTCGTAAACAGCAGAGCCAGGTTAACAAGCTGCAACAGCGTATTCAGGCGATTATTGCAGAGGAGGCACGTAAAAACAAAAAGCAACCGAAATCTGCTGCTCAACAGGAGTATCTGGCCAAACTATCGGGTCGTTTTGACCAAAACAAAGGGAAACTTCCCTACCCGGTCCAGGGCGGTGTCATTGTGGATCGCTACGGTATTCATCCGCACGCCACCCAAAAAGGGCTCATGGTGAATAATAAAGGGGTAAACATCGCCTCTATGAGCGGTGCCGAAGTGCATGCTGTCTTCGAAGGAACAATTACCCAGATCTTCTTTGTACAGGGATTGAACAATACGGTCATTATCCGCCACGGCAATTACCTGACCACCTACTCCAACCTGGCCAGTGTGAATGTCAAAACAGGCGATAAAATCGCACTTAACCAAGTGATCGGACGCCTCGCTACCAGCAATAACGATGACGATTGCGTCCTGCACTTCGAAATCTGGAAGGAGACCGAAAACCTCAATCCAGAAGTTTGGTTACGATAAAAGCTTTATTTTTAACCACTTAAATATATGATATAATATTATAGTTCAGTAAACTGTAATATTATATATTACTAAAATCAATAAAAAAATGGCTGTCAGATATCAGACTGAAGATTGCAAATTTCGTTTCACGGAACGGCGCAAAACCAGCGACTGGATTCGTCGTGTAGCAGCAGCTGAGGGGTACCGTACAGGGGATATCACCGTCGTATTTTGTTCTGACGCCGCCCTGCTCGAAGTCAATCGGCAATTTTTGTCCCACGACTACTTCACCGATATCATCACTTTTGACTACACGGATCAAGAAAAAAAGGTTATCTCAGGCGATCTGATGATTAGTGTGGACACCGTACGAGATAATGCCGCTAAATTTGGTGCAACGTTCGAAAATGAGCTCCAACGCGTGATTATTCACGGTATACTACACTTGCTCGGTCACGGCGACAAAGCTCCGGGCGAAGAGGCCAAAATGCACGCTTTGGAAGATAAATATCTTGCGATTCGTGAAACTGACGAAACAAAAGATTAATTTTATAAATTCACGGTTCGAAGCCTAAGCGTCTTTACCGCATACACCAAAGATTGAACATACTAATTCTTGCATTGTTGGGCAGAAAGCTCTAACAACAGGCAATCAAGCGGAAAAGATACGAAAGGCTATTCTACAAATTAAGGTTGTTTTGCTGAAAATCTCCCGCGATGTAGATCAACAGCATAGCAACCCGACAACAGTGAAAAAGCTCTTAAATACTGGCGTTCAACAGTTAAGAATACTGAACAACAGATTTGACAGAGCATTGGTAGCAAAAAAAGTAGTTAGAATCAATTGGGATCTGACTGCCGCTAAGAGGACAAAACAAAATGTATTTCGAATACGATATCATAGTGGTTGGTGGTGGACATGCCGGCTGCGAAGCAGCATCGGCAGCAGCCCGCATGGGGTGCCGTACCCTGCTGATCACAATGGATATGACCAAATTCGCCCAGATGTCCTGCAACCCCGCCGTAGGCGGTGTAGCCAAAGGACAGATCGTACGCGAAATCGATGCACTGGGCGGACAAATGGGAATCATTACCGACCGTTCCACGATTCAGTTCCGAATGCTGAACCGTTCCAAAGGTCCCGCCATGTGGAGTCCACGCGCCCAGTGCGATAAAATGCTTTTTAGCAAACTGTGGCGTGAAACACTGGACAATACGCCAAATCTGTATCTGTGGCAGGATAGCGTAACCGAATTGGATATAAGCGAAGGCAAGGTTACCGGCGTAAAGACCCGTATGGGCGTCAAATTTGATGCAAAAGCAGTCATTCTTACAGCAGGAACATTCCTCGACGGATTGATGCATATCGGGTACGCCCACGCTGAGGGAGGACGTGCAGGCGATGCAGCCTCACACGGATTGAGCAATCAACTGCGTTCACTCGGTTTTGAAGTGGGACGTATGAAAACCGGCACACCGGCCCGTCTCGATGCCCGTACGATCGACTTCTCAAAGCTCAATCAACAACCGGGCGATGAGACACCCAACAAGTTTTCATACAGTGACAAGACACAACCGGTTGAAAATCAACTTCCCTGCTACCTGGTATATACCTCTCCAGAGGTGCATGAAATTCTCAGAAGCGGTTTTGCAGCTTCACCCTTATTTAACGGAACGATTAAAGGTATAGGCCCTCGGTACTGTCCAAGCATTGAAGATAAACTGCGAACCTTCTCCGAAAAGACTGAACACCAGCTATTTCTGGAACCTGAAGGACGCGATACAAACGAATACTACCTGAACGGCTTCTCCTCATCACTTCCGTGGGAGGTGCAAGTCGCAGCTCTGCAAAAGATCAAAGGTCTCGAACACGTACAGATCTACCGACCAGGTTATGCCATTGAGTATGACTACTTTCCACCTACACAACTCTACCACACATTGGAGACGAAGTTGGTAAAAGGACTCTACTTTGCGGGGCAAGTCAATGGTACAACAGGATATGAAGAAGCTGGTTCACAGGGACTTATGGCTGGAATTAACGCCGTAATGAAGCTACGAGGTGAAGATCCAGTCATTCTGCGCCGTGACGAATCCTATATAGGTGTACTCATAGACGATCTGGTTACTAAAGGGGTGGACGAACCATACCGAATGTTTACAAGTCGAGCGGAATACCGAATTTTACTCCGACAAGACAATGCAGACGTCAGACTAACCCCGATCGGCTACAAAATCGGCTTGGCGAGCGAAAAAAGGTACCGGAAAATGGAAGAAAAAAAATCAGCCGTAGAATCGCTTATTTCTTTTCTTCGCCGGGAGAGTATCACTCCAGCCGATTTACAGGAGTATTTTCAAAAGATCGATTCTACCCCACTTACACAGGGTAGAAAGCTGTACGACGTACTGCTTCGCAACAAAGTCACACTGCAAGGTCTGGCCGAACACCTGCCCGGTCTGCAAGACTATCTGAACACAAACAACTGTTCTGAAGAGATCATCGAAGAGGCTGAGATCAAAATTAAATATCACGGCTACATCGAACGTGAAAGACACATCGCCGATAAAATGGTACGCCTGGAGAACATCTCCATACGCCCCGACTTTGATTTCAACTCGCTGCACAGTCTGTCGATCGAAGCGCGCCAAAAATTGACGCGAATCAAACCTTCGACCATTGGTCAGGCCTCGCGTATTCCAGGCGTATCACCGGCAGACATCAACGTTTTGTTGGTATACTTCGGACGATAGAACTCCGAGATGTTCCACGTGGAACATCTCAATAATTAAGGTAAAACTAAAATGTTCCACGTGGAACAATAGAATATGGATCAGAATATTTTCGATATTTCGGCCAATAACGCCGAAAAGGTCTACGTAGAAGGAAAACTCCACCCAATCAAAGTGGGTATGAGAAAAGTTTCGTTGCAAAATGGAACGGATGTGCTGTTGTATGACACGACAGGAAGTTATACAGAAAAAGGGTACAAAATTGACACCAAGAAGGGATTACCAAAAATCCGCAAAGAGTGGATCGAAAAAAGAATAGAAGAAGATGGCGAATTCCATACACAACTCTGGTATGCGAAGAGAGGAATCATTACACCAGAGATGGAGTATGTAGCTATACGCGAAAGTCAAGGATGTAAACCGGAAGAGGCAATTACACCGGAAATGGTTTGCAAAGAGATTGCAGATGGAAAAGCCATTCTACCGTCAAATTACCGCCATCCGGAGGCTGAACCGATGATTATCGGCCGGAAATTCTTAGTGAAAATCAATGCCAATATTGGAAACTCAGCATTGGGATCTTCGATTAATGAAGAGGTTGAAAAGGCGATGTGGGCTGTAAAATGGGGCGCAGATACCGTGATGGACCTCTCAACAGGTAAAGATATACACCAAACACGTGAAGCCATCTTGAGAAATACGCCAGTACCGATTGGAACTGTTCCAATGTACCAAGCCCTAGAAAAGGTAAACGGAAAAGTTGAAGATCTAAACTGGGAAGTTTACAAAGAGACTTTGATTGAACAGGCAGAACAGGGTGTAGATTACTTTACAATCCATGCAGGTATTCTTAAAGAACATATTCCAGCAGCACTGAAACGGGTGACAGGAATTGTATCAAGAGGCGGATCAATCATGGCCAAATGGATGAGCCATAACAATGCCCAAAACTTCCTCTACACACACTTCGAAGAGATATGCGAAATTTTGAAAAAATATGACATTGCATTCTCTTTAGGAGACGGTCTAAGACCGGGAAGTTTAGCAGATGCAAATGATGAAGCACAGTTTGGAGAGCTAAAAGTTTTAGGAGAACTGGCCAGAATTTCCCGAAAACATGATGTTCAGGTGATCATTGAGGGCCCGGGACATGTCCCAATGCATATGATCAAAGAGAATATGGAAAAACAGCTCGAATGGTGCAATGGAGCTCCATTCTACACGCTGGGACCACTGGTTAGTGATATCGGTGCAGGATATGACCACATCACATCAGCCATTGGAGGTGCTATGATCGGATGGATGGGTACCGCAATGCTCTGTTATGTGACCACCAAAGAGCACCTGGCACTGCCAAATCGAGACGATGTACGTGAAGGTGTTGTTACATTCAAGCTTGCAGCTCACGCAGCAGACATAGCCAAAGGACATCCTGGTGCAGCAGAACGTGACCTGCAAATGAGCAAAGCACGTTTTGATATGCGTTGGAATGATCAATTCAACCTGTCATTGGATCCAGAAAGAGCCAGAAAAATGCACTTCGAAATGATTGGTTCGGGAGCAGATCACTGCTCAATGTGTGGTCCACACTTCTGCGCCATGAAAATTACGAAATCTATCTAAACTCATACAAGGACAAAAAAAGGAGCGTTATCCGCTCCTTTTTTTTATTTATATGTAAAATAAAATCATTTCTTTAGTTCAAATTTCATTTGAACAAGAGATCGACAGGGTACTCCATTGCGAGTTGCAGGTTGCCAACCTCGGACCGCCTTATCGTAAATCTGATCAATAATCACCTTGGAATACTGAAAAAGGGTGTCACTCAACGGTACAATCCGATGAATCATACCATTCTCATCAATATCTGCTTCTATAACAAAAACAGTGAAGGAATCACGTTTTAAAAAGGTACGATCATGAATGTTGCGGTTAATATCAGGTAACCACTTCTCAGGTAATTTTGACAACGTTATTCCCTTAAAAGAGGGTAATACACACTCAGAACCACCCTCAATAAAATTGCAGCCAAGACCTGAAAAACGCCGACGATTGCGATCAAAAGAGAGGCGAATATAGGGTAAATCATTCGAAACGTAAAATAAAAATTTGCGCGCTCCAATCTGTAATCGAACCTGAGTAATGCTATCACTACGCAAAGAGTCCATAATGGTTACAGGACCATTCATCACATGAAAGTCACGTTTCAATTCAGGAAATGTAGCTTTCGAATAGTTGCGGATTGAAGTATAACCAGGTGTTGTTACAAATATCTGATAATCAGTTTTTTGACCAAAAGACAACTGTACAGATAAAAGAAAAATAAGAAACAGAAAGAAACGCACAAACATCAGAAAACAAAAAATAAAAAAGTCGGAGACTGTCTCTCCGACTTTAAATAAACAAATTATTTTGAGGCCAACTTAGCCCAACTGTCCTTCAGCGTAACCGTTCGGTTAAAGACCATCTTCTCAGGTGTAGAGTCTTTGTCCGCACAGAAGTAACCTATACGCTCGAACTGATACTTGCTACCAGTCGGTACACCTTGCAGAGAGGGCTCTATATAACCCTTAACAACCTTCATAGAGTCAGGATTAAGGTAATCTTTGAAGGTTTTACCCTCTTCAATGTCATCCATGCACTCACGGGTGAAAAGTCGATCAAACAGGCGAATTTCGGCCTCTTTAGCATGCAGTGCAGATACCCAATGAATTACGCCCTTTACTTTACGACCATCAGATGACTGGCCACCCTTGGACATAGGATCATAAGTACAACGCAACTCTACAATCTCACCCGCATCGTTCTTAATCACCTCATCACAACGGATCAAATAAGCATAGCGTAAACGCACCTCTTTACCCGGAGAAAGACGATAATACTTCTTAGGCGGCTCCTCCATAAAGTCGGTCCGTTCAATGAAAATTTCGCGAGAAAATGGCACACTACGACGACCTGCAGACTCATCTTCAGGATTGTTTACACAATCTACCATCTCAGTCTGACCCTCGGGGTAATTGGTTATTACGACCTTGATCGGATCGAGAACAGCCATACGACGTTCAGCACATTTATTCAGATCCTCACGGACACAGAATTCCAACAACCCGAGATCAATGATATTGTCACGTTTTGCAACGCCTACCTTATCAGCGAACATACGGATACTCTCAGGGGTATAACCACGACGACGCAAACCACAAATGGTCGGCATTCGCGGATCATCCCAACCCATCACGATACCCTCCTGTACGCACTGCAACAACTTACGTTTGCTCATCATCGTATAGGTCAGGTTCAAACGGGCAAACTCGTACTGGTGACTCTGGAAAATACCCAATTGCTGGATAAACCAATCATACAGAGGACGATGCACATCAAACTCAAGTGTACAAATCGAATGGGTAATGCCCTCAATTGAATCGGACTGACCATGTGCATAATCGTACATCGGATAGATGCACCATTTGTTTCCGGTACGGTGGTGTTCCGAGTGAAGAATACGGTACATGATCGGGTCACGCAACAACATATTTGGGTGAGCCATATCGATCTTGGCACGCAACACCTTTTCGCCATCAGCAAACTCTCCGGCACGCATCCGGGCAAAAAGATCCAGGTTCTCCTCAACCGAACGATTACGCCAAGGACTCTCCTTACCCGGTACAGTTACCGTACCACGATTGAGTCGGATCTCCTCCTGAGATTGATCATCCACATAGGCTTTACCTATCTTGATCAACTCCACAGCCCAATCGTACAGTTGATCAAAATAGTCGGAAGCATAATGCTCTTCAGCCCAGTCAAAACCCAACCAATGAACATCCTCTTTGATCGAATCGACATACTCAACATCCTCTTTTACGGGGTTAGTATCGTCGAAACGAAGATTACACAATCCACCGTAACGTTTAGCCAAACCAAAATTGAGGCAGATGCTCTTGGCATGGCCGATGTGCAAATAGCCGTTCGGTTCCGGCGGGAAACGGGTATGAATCTGTTTGACTGAGCCGTCTGAAAGGCTCTTTTCGATTATCTCTTCAAGAAAATTGAGCGATCTCTCGTTCGAAACCGGCTCCTCATTTACCGTACTCATATTGTTCGCATTAGCATTATAGCGTTCAGATTACAAAAATAACGTATTTTCAAATATAAATAGTTTTCAGAGGCTATTTTACGTCACATATTGCAACAAAAAAAAGGGAACAATCCATTAGTAAGGATTGTTCCCTGCAATACAGAGGTCAATAAAAACTATTTAACCAGCGTCAATTCATCAATCAGGCGGGTGGCTCCAGCATACTTTTCAATCACGAAGAGCACATAACGAATATCAACACAGATTGTGCGCTGCAGCTCCGGTTCAAACGCCACATCACCACTCATCGCCTCCCAGTTGCCATCAAAAGCCAAACCTACCAGTTCACCTTTCGCGTTCAATACAGGACTACCCGAGTTACCACCGGTAATATCGTTATTGGTCAAGAAACCGACACGTACCGTACCATCCTCAGCATACTGTCCGTAATCCTTGTTCTTAAAAAGCTCTTTCAATTTATCGGGTACAGTGAATTCCAATGGATTGCTCGGATCCTCTTTGGCAATTACCCCTTCGAGTGTCGTGTAATAATCGTAAATCACACCATCTGCCGGCCGATAAGGCAACACCTGACCATAGGTCAAACGAATCGTGAAATTGGCATCCGGATAGAATTTATGATCCGGCATCATCTCCATCAAACCTGCAACATAAAGACGATGGCCACGCGCATATTGAATGTTCAACTCCCTTACCCGCTTATCATCACGAGAATAGGCACGTGATACCGACTTACTCAACAAATAAGCAGGATCATTCTTGAGTTGATCGGCACTCGGATTCTTCAGGAAAGTTTCAAAACGCTCCTGTGAAGCAAACAAAGAGTTATCGAACAAATCATCTACGTAACGCTCAACGTTACCGGCATAAAGTGAATCTATTACATTGAAAATATCAGGACGCTCCTCTTTGGATAAACTATCATAGACAATTCGGATCATACGTTTTGCAATCTTACGATCGGTCGGCGTATTGTAGTCCTTATAGATATTGGAAACACCCTTCAAATACTTGGCAACTACCGCTGTATCCAATCCGTTGGGAAGAGAATCAACCAACAGGACATCAGCCATCTTGGCAAAAGTGATAATCTCCGTGCCACGTATCAGTGCTTCGGAAATGTACTGATAGTAATTTAAAATCGGATTCAGTTCATGAATCGACTCCTTAATCAAATCAAGTGCATTGCCATACTTTTGTTGACGAACGGGGTCTTCATTCACCCAAGCACGGAAACGGGCCTCAAGCGCCTCTTTTTGCCCTTTAACCCCCAACTTGCGTAAACCGCGACTCTCACCGATAGAATTCTTCCAATAATTGGAAGAACCGGCATACTTGTTGGCATACTGAAGACGTACTTTCTCACTGGCAACCATATCCTCCATCATGAGCTTCTGACGCTCACCACGAATGAAGATACGATTCGGATTGGAAATGTTCAGTACATGGTCGATCTCATATGAGGTCATGTAACGCTCCGTAGAACCAGGGAAACCCATAATCATGGTGAAGTCACCCGGTTTAACCCCTTTCAAAGAGATTTTCAGATGGGTAGGAGTAGAATAGGGAACATTATCTTTGGAATAGGCAGCTGGTTTACCCTCTTTGTCTGAATAGACACGGAAGATAGAAAAGTCACCAGTATGACGAGGCCACATCCAGTTATCGGTATCGCCACCGAATTTACCAATCGACGAAGGAGGAGTCCCAACCAGGCGGATATCTTTATACCGCTCAACGATAAACATCAAATATTGATTTCCTCCAAAAAAAGATTCAATAAAAGCCTCTTTGGTGCTGTTCTCAGGCAATGCCGCTTTGGTGATAGCTTTGCTCAACGAATCAACACACTGCTGGCGCTGCTCTTCACTCATTGAATCATTCAACTTCGGCAGGATTTGATCCGAAACATCTTCAATGCTGCGAATAAAGGTTACTGACATCCCCGGACAGGGCAACTCTTCATTATAGTTCATCGCCCAAAATCCATTTTCAAGATAATCGTGCTCAACGCTACTCAAACGTTGAATCGATCCATATCCGCAATGGTGATTGGTAAAGACCAAACCATTCGCCGAAACAATCTCTCCGGTACACCCTCCACCAAAGATCACAATCGCATCCTTGAGCGAATTGCCATTCACGTTATAGATTTGGTCTGCCGACAATTTCAAACCTTTAGCTTTCATCTCTTTGATGTTCAGCTTTTGCAGGTAGGGTAACAACCACATCCCCTCATCAGCCCGAACCTGTAAACCGGTGGCTACCAGCAATCCACTGAGCAACCAGCTACACCATTTACTCATTTTTCTCATTGTTATCTATTTTGTATTTACACGTTTCTTATTAAGCGAAATACTTTCCACGCTGGATATCCTGAGTCAACCCATTGGCATCAATTCGATCGATCTCGCTTAACTCCTTTTACTCCTCTTTCTCTTATAATTTTCACTAAGAGTTTAATAAAGAATATGATCAATAAAAGAAAAAAAGAAAAAAAGAAAAAAGAAGAACTAAACGAAAGATTGATTTACCAATCCGTTATCGTACCCGTAAGCATCACAACATAGAGCCATTCCTCCGTTAGCAATCATCAATTAAAGTTTGATCGCCAACATGTTGCGAATAGAGCGTTCCGCCTTGGCACGAATCGACTCCTCGATCACTACCTCCGGTTGTTCGTTCCGCAGTGCAGAAATCATCTTCTCGAGCGTCACCATCTTCATGTAGGTACAGTCATTGCATCCACACGTAGAGTCGATCGGAGGGGCCGGAATAAACCGTTTGGTCGGATTATCCTTGATCATCTGGTGCAGGATACCCGGCTCGGTCACCACAATAAAGGTGTCGCAATCACTCTCGGTGGCATACTTGAGCAACGCTGCAGTACTGCCCACATAATCGGCCACCATCAGCACCGGTTTCTTGCACTCGGGATGAGCCAACACCTTCGCCTGCGGATATTCACGCTTCAACTCCAGGATCTTCTCCAACGAAAACTCCTCATGTACATGGCAGGCACCATTCCAAACCACCATCTTGCGTCCCGTTACGCTCTGAATGTAGTTGCCAAGGTTGCGGTCCGGAGCAAAGACAATCTTGGCATCTTCAGGCAGCGAGCGGACAATCTGTACCGCATTGCTTGAGGTGCAGCAAATATCGGTCAAAGCCTTCACCCCAACCGAGGTATTCACATAGGAGACGACCGTATAACCGGGATACTGTTTCAAAAATTCGGCAAATGCTTTGGCTTCGCACGATGCCGCCAACGAACATCCCGCTTCCGGATCGGGCAACAGCACCTTCTTCTGCGGAGAGAGGATCTTGGCCGTCTCTGCCATGAAATGAACCCCGGCAAAGAGGATAATATCCGCATCGGTATTGGCCGCCTTTTCCGACAAGGCCAGCGAATCGCCAATGAAATCGGCAGCCTCCTGAATCTCCGGACGGGTATAGTAGTGGGCCAAAACAACCGCATTCTTCTGTTTGGCCAGGCTCCGGATCTGTTCGATCTGACGAAGCTGCTCTTCTGTAAACTGTGCGTTCTTCATCTTCTCTGATTTGAACAATTCTTATTTATATTTTTCTTTTCTCTTTTTTAAAATTAAAAAACTAAGAAGAAGAATAATGTAGGTTAGTGTTGTTGTTAACTTTCTAACAGTAAATTTACGTCTCAGTTATCAATACTTTAGTGACAAGTTATCAAGAATCGATATACTCCGTAAATTACCCTTGAATTTATTATAGCTGTTGGAACGTTTCGGTTGTCAACAGCGGTTGAAAACCTTTATGAACAAATCAACACTCCGTTTTCCGTCTTGAATCTTCGTGAAAAAGAGCGTTGAAAACTTTTGACATCCGGTAATAAAAACGTTTGCATTTTCTTTTTGCTGCATTATATCCGAATAAAAATCGTTTTGTCAACTCTTTTTCTTGCGAATCTTTCATTTTTGGTGCACAACCAATTGAACGCTTTTGAACACTTTATTGTAAATTGTCTTTTGCAGGTAAACTGCTGACAAACATGCCTCTGCGCCCAATTGTGAAAAAAGTTATCATCACTGCGCTTCCCAATGAAGCTCTTTAAGCAGATTGTTGGCCAAATCGGTGTAGAAAACAGCAGAAGCACTCTCCTGAGAGGCAATCGGCGTTCCCTCATCAGCCGCCTCGCGAACGCTCTGAATCAACGGAATCTCTGCCAAAACAGGAATGTTTTCGCTCTGAGCCAACTCCTGTGCACCACCCTTTCCGAAAATGTAATACCGGTTACCGGGCAGCTCTGACGGCGTAAACCAAGCCATGTTTTCAACAATTCCTAACACCGGAATGTTGATCTGTTTGGCCCGGAACATACTGATGCCTCGCCGTACATCCGCAACAGCGATCTTTTGCGGGGTGCTGACAATGATGGCTCCGGTAATCTTCAGGTCCTGCATCAATGACAGGTGAATATCGCCCGTTCCGGGAGGCATATCAATCAACAGAAAATCCAACTCTCCCCAATCGGTTTGGTGAACCAACTGACGCAGCGCATTGGTTGCCATCGGGCCCCGCCAGATCAACGCATCTTTCGGATTGATGAAGAACCCGATCGACATCACCTTGATCCCCATGCTCAGGGCCGGATAGATGCGTGGATTTCCCTCCTCCTCTTCGTCTCCTGCTGGTTGATACCCTTCGACTCCAAACATTGTAGGCATCGATGGGCCGTAAATGTCGGCATCCAAAATACCGACTTTGTACCCCATACGCTGGAGTGCTACGCCCAAATTGGCTGTTACGGTACTCTTTCCGACACCACCCTTGGCAGAGCTGATCGCGATGATCTGTTTGATCCCGCCGGTCCAGGTACCGGGTTGGGGTTTCTTGGGCTCTACCTTTTTCGGAGCGGCTTCTTTGATAAAGACTGAGATGTGGTCGGCATATTGCGGAAAGGCCTCGGCAAGTACCGTTTCGCAAGCCCGTTTCAGGGAGGCGGCAAACGGATCACGACTGCGCGAAAACGAGAGGGTAAACTGAATTTTCGAGTCGTTTACCACCAAATTTTCGACCATTCCTTGTGAAACGATATCGTTGCCCGTTTCGGGATGTTTGACCTTCCGAAGGGCTTCCAAAATATCTTTTTGATCCATAATGGCTGGTATTAAGTGTTGTCTGCAAAGGTAATAAACTGCTTAGGATCTCCCAAAAGTTACTATTTTTGTAAATGTGAGCCGATCTTACGGAAATGAAACGATCGGCCAAAGTGGAAAATTTTATTGACCCGATCTGTTTTCTTCCGCCTTTTCTATTCTATGCGATAGATTAGCCGGAAACGAAAAGTCAATAAAAATAAAAATTGAAGCCAAACAGACGTTTTATTAAGGATGTGGAGAGATGATCCGATGTATCCTCTGAAAAAGATATGCAGCCTGACTCATTGATCTATGAATAAGGAATGTTTCGTTGGATAAGCAAGTGAGAAAAGTAAAATAAAAGTAAGATGAACGCATTTTTCAAAACCTTCTTTGCCTCTCTGCTGGCCTTTGTCGTGGGAGGTATCTTCTTTGTGGTGTTGGGTGTCATGTTTGTGGTGGGAATCGGGCTGAGTGCCGTGAGCAGCGGTGTGGACGCCTCTTCGGTTTCGACACCATCCTCCCATTCAATTTTGAAAATAGACCTTTCGGTGCCCATTGTGGATAATCCGGTTCAGGAGCGTATCTCCTCTTTGGAGCGATTGACGATGGGAAGTGGCTTTGAGATGCCGATGCTCAATGTGCTGGGTGCGATCCAACGTGCCAAGGCAGATAAACATATCGACGGTATCTATCTGAATATTAATCCGGCTGCTTCGATCGGTCTGGCAACCATGGAGGAGCTGCGAAATGCCCTGCTGGACTTCAAAGAGGGGTCGGACAAATTTATTATTGCCTATTCCGATTTTTATACCCAGAAGAGCTACTACCTCAGTTCGGTAGCCGACCGCATCTATATGAATCCTCAGGGTAGTCTGTTGTGGAAAGGTATGGCTTCGAATGTGATCTTCTACAAAGGGTTGCTCGATAAGTTGGGTGTACAGCCCGAAGTGGTGCGTCATGGTGCTTACAAAAGTGCCGTTGAGCCCTTCATTATGGATAAGATGAGTCCTGAGAATCGTCTCCAGACCGAAAAATTGATCGGAACCATCTGGAATCATGTGGTCAGTCAGGTGGCACAAGCACGTTCGATTGATTCGGTAGCCCTGCAGCGTTATGCCTCGGAGTTGACCATTAACGATGCCGAACAGGCTGTTGCCAAAGGGTTGGTTGATTCGTTGGCTTACGGTGCTGATATGGATTCATTGTTGGCCGGAATGACCGATCAGGAGATGCCCAACTATTACGCTTTTGAGGATTATGTGGCTCAAAGTGTCGCGGTCAATAAGTCGGACAACCTGATTGCGGTGGTCTATGCCGACGGCGAGATTGTCGATGGCGATGCGCCTCAGCCGATGGTGGGCGGCGAAACCTTGGCTGCAAAGCTGGCTGAGTTGCGAGATCAGGATGAGGTCAAAGGGGTAGTGTTACGGGTCAACTCTCCCGGAGGCAGTGCATTGGCCTCCGAGGTGATTTGGCACGAGATGGAGCTGCTTCGGGATAAAAAGCCGGTCATTGTCTCCATGGGCGATATGGCCGCTTCGGGCGGGTATTACATCTCCTGTCCGGCCGATGCGATTCTTGCCTCCCCAACCACCATTACCGGATCG
>OLIS01001553.1_pt1 | contig 16435 bp, 13 predicted proteins | sample 1601351 | NCBI WGS metagenome assembly OLIS01 (sample SAMEA2452122, study PRJEB22498) | human gut metagenome | biome: human feces; feature: human gut; material: feces | place: Australia | collected 2012
GATACAGAGCGTAGTTCTGGAATACCATTGCGATATCTCTATCCTTAGGCTCTACATCGTTAACTACTCTGTCACCGATCTTCAGTTCACCGGAAGAGATATCTTCCAGACCTGCGATCATACGAAGAGTGGTGGACTTACCACATCCGGAAGGACCTACGAAAATGATGAACTCCTGATCTGCGATCTCAAGGTTGAAATCCTTAACAGCTTCAAAACCGTTAGGATATACTTTGCAGACATTCTTTAAAGATAAACTTGCCATTTGAAAATACTCCTTTCATATTTACAATGTTACTTTCTCTCATTGTGAAACGATATGTCTCGTTTGAATCTGAAATCAGTATATCGAAATTCACAAAAATGTGCCATACCACTATTTCACAAAGATTTTGAATCATATTGTATGAATTGCTTATAAACTTTTCTTTTTTTGAAAATGCTTGTCAGATTGAACAAATCTGTTTCTATTTCTTGGACATTTTCCACAAGTGGGCCTCTACGTTGTCTCTTTTTCCGGCTTTTTGTAGAACGTAAGCTGATTCTTGCCATGTCTTTTTGACACATATAACGCATTATCCGCGGATTTGTACAGATTTTCAAAGGTTCTGCCGTCTCCGGGGAACACTGCTGCTCCCACGCTGGCTGTAACAGAATACTTCACATATTCTCCGACTTCAAACTGGTGGAAAAACTGCTCGATCTTCTTCCCTTCCCGTTCGATCATGGTAATATCACGGATGTCCTTGAGAAATACCATGAACTCATCACCACCGGTACGGCCCACAATATCCGTTGCACGGAACATGGACTGCAGGCGCACTGCCAGGTTCCGGAGCACTTCATCTCCAAAGGCATGTCCCATGGTGTCGTTGATCTTCTTGAAATTATCTACATCCAGAACGAACAATACCCCCTGCTTATCCGGATATTGCTCCATATATTCACGGATCTTACGCTCTGTGGCCATCTTGTTGTTCAGATCGGTCAGCAGATCGGTATCTGCCTTGTCCTCCAGGACTTTACTGTGTTCCGAGGCCTTTATGCGTACCAGTACATTGATCACCGTGATCACAATCAGGGCTGCTGCGATCGATATGCTGATCTTGACGATCAGATCCACGATAGGTTCGCGGAAGGACTGCCGGATACCGGACAGATAGGATTCATCAATGCCTACCACCAGATTCCATTCTGTGTCCGCAATGGGGAAATGACAGAGAATCTTACCTACGCCATTCTCATTGACATGCAGTATCCCATTATCGCCCTTCTGCTGTTGTCTGTCAAACAGTGTCCAGCTTCCAAGGCTCTCCGCTATCCCCTTTAAGGAATTCCAGAAATCGTTTTTAAGAATAGTGGTCTGATCTGTGGCACCATAGCTTGCCATAATACTACCGTTACGATTGACCAGAGAGAAAAATGCCTTATCTCCGTATACGGAATTCTCAAAGAAATCTGACATCTCTGCCGGCTCCATATAACTGAGCAGGTATCCGTTCACATTTCCGGGATTTGTAATAGGGCATACATAGATGAAGGCTGACTGTCCGTTGATCCCATCCGTTTTGGTAAATAGATAATGTGGTGTTTCGCCAAGGATACTGTCATAATAATTCAGCTCTGTCATATCGATCTGCCGTCTGTCATTCAGAAAGCCCGTACCGTTGGTTGCGCAGTATACAACCATGTATGCATCACTGGCCTTCATCAGTGTATCCAGCTTCTCATTCAGAAACGCATCACTTCTGTCCGGGCGGCTCGCCATGATCGACGCAACCGCATCCGTGATATTTTCCAAAGCTTTCAGCCTATCCTCTACCCCGGCAGCATAATAAAGTCCGATTTGTTCTGCCTGATCGTCCACAACTGTCTGTATTGCTGTGTCCATCTTATTATCAAAGTCATATATGCTCAGGACCAGTGCGACGACTAACAATACACATGGCAGAACCCATTGAAGGAAATTTTCCCATATTTTTCTCTTCTGCATACTCTGAACACCTCTTATCTGCTGTCTTTAGAGTCTCCGCCATCAGGCCCCGGCCCGGCAGGCAACCTTGCTACTTATCCTCTATCTTAATGCTTTCATCGATCTCATCATGAAATACTCTTTCATCCTCTTCCGGTGATACTTCCGGTGCCGGCTCCTGTTCTGACAGAAGCTGGTCTTCCAGTTTTTGGAAAAACTTATTATACAGCATTGCGGACGCATATGCCGGCAGAGAAAAGCCAAACAGGAAGATGATCGGTATCAGTCGTAAAGACACCAGATATATGATCAGCGGGAAAAATGCCATCACAAACATCACAACTGTCTTGGGCAGCTGCAGAATGCTCATAATAAAAGCATTCCTGATGGTTCCCATGATCGTATTGTCAAATTTGGCAAGTACCGGAAACACATACAGTGTCGTGCAGATCACAAGTACTGCCGCTGCCATGATCAGAATCACCAGCACGCTGCTGAACTGTATTCCGGATTTGGTGATAATGTAATAATCTCCACCCAGCACTGCTGCTATCAGCAGGATCAGCAGCCAGATCAGCGTTGCCTGACGGAAATTAGTCTTAAATGATTTGAAAAAGCTTCTGGTAATATAGCTTTCCTCATTGCGCACGATCTTCAGTGCCACATAGTGCATGGAAGTGAATGCAGCTCCCGCCGTGACAATGGGAATACAGCAGATCAGAGTCAGAATGTTCAGCCACATCAGGTCTGCCATTTTATTGAGTACATTCATTAACGGACTGTCCAGGTCAAAAATCTTCATTTACGTCATATCCTTTTCTGTGTTTTATAAAAATTTCTCCATCGGTGTTACGCGGATCCCCGAAAAAGCTTCCTCTGCATGTACTGCATGAAATCCAAGCTTTCGATAGAAATCCACGGCATACGGAGCTGCCTTCAGCGACATATACCGTTCCCCCGCCTCTTTTTTCAGATATTCGCACATTCTTCCCATCAGACTCCGTCCAACACCTCTGTGATGATATTCTTCGTCCACGAAAAGAAGCGACAAATGATTGTAGTTCCGTACAGAAGCCGCTCCGATGATCCTGGCGCCATCCAAAGCCACCATCATCTGATATCTCCCCTGCCGGAACGACTTATAGAGGTGTTCATCCGTAATGAATTCATGAAAATTACGGATTCCCTCCTCTGTATAATCCACCGCCTCATATTTCAAAAAAGTCTTCCAGATCATATGCATGGCAGGGATCCAGTCTTTGTCCTCTGCCCATCTGATCTCATAGCCATTCACCATCTCCGCCATACTGCACCGTCTCTCCGATTCAGGATCAGGGACTCCTCTGTTCTCAGGCGATCCCCGGGACTTCCTTGCAGATCCACTGCCAGATGTCCTCCATCGCTGTCTCTGCATCGTCTTCATTCAGGAGTTCATGTCTGTCATTTTCGTACAGCTTCACGGTAATGTTCTTCACTCCGGCTCTCTTCAGAGAGTTACATGCCTTATGAACACCCTTACCGTAATCTCCCACGGGGTCTTCCGCTCCGGATACCATAAGAATCGGCAGGTTCTGGGGAACCTTTTCCAGATTCTCCTGCTTCTGCAATCTACGGATCAATTCAAACAGAGTCTGAAAACCGTTCACGGTAAAGGTAAATCCGCACATTCCGTCTGCGATATAGCGGTCCACATTCTCCGTATTCCGGCTGAGCCAGTCGCTGGAAGTTCTGGGAGAATCAATTCGTTTGTTATAGCCTCCGAAGGCAGCCTTGTCAATAAAATGACTGACATGCTTCGAACCGCAGAACAGCTTCTGCATTCCCGCCATGGCTTTTGAGGCAAAAATCAGCCCCGCCGGCTGCATTCCCGTACCTACGATGACTGCACCGTCGATTCCGCTGCCGTAACGGCACAGATAGTTCCTCACAATAAAAGATCCCATGCTGTGTCCCAGAATAATATAAGGCACCTGCGGATATTGTTCTTCCGTGATCTTCTTCAGACGATGTACATCCCGGACTACTACCGTCGCAGGATCCTGCTCGCAGAAGTAACCGAAAGATCCACCCTCTGAAACAGATTTTCCATGTCCCAGATGATCTTCACCGGTGACAAGGATTCCTCTCTTCGTCAGAAATTCTGCCAGATTCTCATAGCGTTCCACGTATTCTGCCATTCCGTGCACGATTTGCACGATGCCTCTTACGTTACCGTCATCGGGTGTATATCGCACTGCATGGATACGGTTCTCACCGTCCCGGGAGTCAAAGTAGAATTCTTCCTTGATCATAAGACCTCCTTGGTTGCAGAAAATCATAGGACGCATAAAACAAATGTCAATTTACAGCCATATGCTTCTGCGTCCTATTCATTATATATCATTTTATATAAAATTTTAAGTCCTATATTGCTTTTTTTGTAAAATAGTAACCATTACATCCGCACTGTTCATGGCTGAACTGTTTTAGCAGATCTCTGCTCCTGCCGGCATATTTTTCTCAGGGGTTACCAAAGCGAGGTTGCCTTCAGCATCTTCTGCACACAGGATCATGCCCTCGGACAATACTCCTGCCAGTTTCGCGGGCTTCAGGTTCACCAGTACCATAACCTTTTTGCCTACCATTTCCTCGGGGCTGTAATGAGCCTTAATGCCGGAGACGATCTGACGTACCTGACTGCCGATCTTCACCTGGCTGCACAGAAGCTTCTTGGACTTAGGCACTGCCTCACAGGAGATGATCTCACCTACCTGGAACTGCATTTTCGCGAAATCGTCATATTCGATCTCTGCCTTGGGCTCGATATCAATGGCTTCCTGCTCCGCTTTTTCGGCTTCTGCATTTGCTTCTTGTGCTTCATGCTCCGCTGCTGCCTTGATCATGGCTTCTTCCAGCTCTGCCTCTTTTTTCGCTACCTCCTTCATATCCAGACGTGCGAAGAGGATTTCGGGCTGGTCGGTTACTTTGCTGCCGCTCTCATACAGACCGAACTGCTCCAGCTGGTCAAAGTCTCGCAGGGAGGTATTCAGCTGTTTTGCAATTTTCTCAGCTGTCTCGGGCATATAGGGTTCTAACAGGGAAGCTCCGATGATGATGCCTTCCACCAGATTATACAGTACGGTTGCCAGGCGGTCTGCCTTGGCTTCGTCCTTTGCCAGTACCCAGGGCTCTGTCTCGTCGATATATTTGTTGCAGCGCTTGAAAATACCGAAGATCTCGGTCAGGGCATCTGCCACACGCAGTTCTTCCATCTTTGCCACAACTTTTGCATAGGTACCGGTCACGGTCTGCTTCAGATCCGCATCCACTGCCGCGTCGTTCTCGGTCAGCTGAACGTTTTTATTCTCTACCACACCGCCAAAGTATTTGTTGCTCATGGAGATGGTACGGTTCACCAGGTTGCCCAGGGTGTTGGCCAGGTCGGAATTGGTACGCTCTGCCACCAGCTCCCAGGTCAGGTTACCGTCGTTTTCAAAGGGCATCTCATGCAGTACATAGTAACGCACCGCATCCACGCCGAAATAATCTACCAGATCATCCGCATAGACCACATTTCCTTTGGATTTACTCATCTTGCCGCCGCCCATGAGGAGCCAGGGATGTCCGAATACCTGCTTCGGCAGAGGCTCGCCCAGTGCCATCAGGAAAATAGGCCAGTAGATGGTATGGAACCGGATGATATCCTTACCGATCAGATGCAGGTCTGCGGGCCACAGCTTCTTGTACTGCTCGGTGCTGTTGCCGTCTGCATCGTAGCCGATACCGGTGATGTAGTTGGTCAGCGCATCCAGCCATACATAGATGACATGCTTGGGGTCGAAATTCACCGGAATACCCCAGGTGAAGGAAGTACGGGATACGCACAGATCCTGTAAGCCGGGAAGCAGGAAGTTGTTCATCATCTCGTTCTTGCGGGATACGGGCTGAATGAACTCGGGATGCTCATTAATGTGCTTGATCAGTCTGTCCGCATACTTGCTCATACGGAAGAAGTAAGCCTCCTCCTTGGCAGGCTTTACTACACCGCCGCAGTCCGGGCACTTGCCGTCTACCAGCTGGGACTCCGTCCAGAAAGACTCACAGGGAGTACAGTACATTCCTTCATAGGCCCCCTTGTATATATCACCCTGATCATAGAGACGTTTGAATATCTTCTGTACCTGCTTCTCGTGATCCTCATCGGTAGTACGGATGAACTTATCATAAGAAATATTTAACAGATCACACAGTCCTCGGATGACACCGGCAATCTTGTCCACATGCTCCTTGGGTGTGATACCGGCTGCCTCTGCCTTCAGTTCGATCTTCTGGCCGTGCTCATCGGTACCGGTCTGGAAGAAAACATCATAACCTTCTTTTCTCTTGAAACGTGCAATGCTGTCAGCCAGTACGATCTCGTAGTTATTACCGATATGGGGCTTGGCGGACGTATAGGCAATGGCAGTTGTAAGATAATATTTTCCTTTGCTTTCCATAAATCTGATTCTCCTTTTCTTAAAAATAAAAGCCCGTCTCCTGAAAGAACATGAAGTTCTTCAAGAAGACGAGCATAATCTCGTGTTACCACTTCTCTTCGTCTGTACCTCACAGCACAGACCTCTTCGGGTCCGTAACCCTATCCGCTGTAACAGGCGGATCCTGTCGCAGCCTTGCTTCTACCGTTCCTATTCTGCTCCGGTATCCGTTCGGTGCGCCGCTCAGAAGTCATCTTCTCTATCTGTCCGTTCCATTCCTCTCAGCCATACGGAATGTTCTCTGTAAAACTTCTATGATAAATACTCTCTTCCTCATTGCATTTGCGTATTCTTACAGTAGCACAGGAACTCCGGACTGTCAATGCAGTTTTGTCTCATTACTGCTCATTGCAGTTATTCTTTTTCCCCCAGTATCAAAACGGAATATGCCGGAAGCGTGACCGCAGTTCCTTCGCGTTTGGCGCTCTCCTCTCCGGTATAAAGCTCTCCAAGCAGCACCAGATCCTCTGTTGCCGTGTCTCCTACGGTAAGCCCGCCAAGATCCACCGTTACAGCTTCCGCAGAGGTATTTCCCAACAGTAATAAAGTACTGTCTTCATAGCTTCTGGTCAGGGCAAAGACTGTTTCCCCGGAATACTGCTCCAGATAAGTGGTGTTGCCTCTGGCAATAGCGGGATTCTGGTTCCGGATACGGATCACCTGTTTTACATAATTATAAATGGAATCCGGATCCTCCTGCTGCTCTTCCAGGCTGTCGAATTTCATCTGAAAATCTTCCATATCCGCAGGTCCCTTGCACATGCCTTCCGCTTTGTCATCCTTGCTCCAGTACATGGGAGCCCGCTTATTCTCATCCTTGCCGGAACCCTTCATTCCCAGTTCCTCCCCATAGTAAAGGAAGGCGTTTCCGCCGGACAACAGATTCAGGGCATTGCCAAGCTTCGTCTGTGCCTCACTGTTTTCCCCGGCATAGTAGCCTGTGCTCCGCCCCATATCATGATTCGTGTAAAAAGGGGCATTGATGTAATCCGGATTGTATTGCGCATACATAGCCTGCTCCGCTTCCAGATTCTTTGCATAGGATGCCGCGGATGTCTTGCCGTTTACCACATTTGCGATGATTCCGGACTTGTCAGCGAAGGTAAAATCAAACATGCTGTCCACGCCGCTCGCGTAATATTGCGCATAGGTATTCTGATCTGTCCAACATTCACACACCAGATAATTCTCCGGGTCCTTGCCATGGACATAATCGGCAAACCAGCTTAAAATCTCGACATTGTCTTCCACAGAGCCGGTGACGTATTCCTTCACCGCATCCAGGCGGAAACCATCCACGCCCATATCCAGCCAGAAGTCCGCCACCTGCTCAAATTCCCGGCGCACCGCTTCGTTCTGCAGATCCAGATCCGGCATGCCGTCCCAAAATCTTGCTTCATAATACCAGTCTGTCCCATTTACCTGCGCATATCCACTCTGGGCTTCCCTTGAAAAATGGTAATAATCTACATAAGGACATTCTGAGGGGTCAGGCTGTGCTCCCTCCGGCAGATTTTTCAGATACTCCGTTGCCTGTAAAAACCATGGATGCCTGCTGGAAGAATGGTTCATCGCCAGATCCAGGATCACACGGATCCCACGGTCATGGCAGGCTGTCAGCAGCTTCTGAAAATCATCCAGAGTACCATACTGCGGATCGATATTCTCATAATCCGTAGTGTCGTATTTATGATAGGTCGTGGAGGGCATTACCGGCATGAGCCAGATGCCGTTGATCCCTAAGTCCGTATCCGTCGTATCGTCGCCATCATTCAGATAGTCCAGTTTGTCCAGGACTCCCTGCAGATCGCCGATGCCGTCACCGTCACTGTCATAGAAGGAATAAACAAAAAGCTCGTAGTAGGTGCGGTAGTTGTCGTCTATGATCTGTAACGCCCGGGCATCCTGCGCTAACGATACAGCACTGCCTGTGTTGTCAGTGTTGCCGTCCGTGCTCTGGTTCTGTAGGGTGGCAGTTCCATCCTGTGTACCCGCAGACGCACTGCCTGCTGCCTGGTCGCTTCCTCCGCAGGCAGCCAGAGATACCGTCATCCCTGCTGCAAGTATCAATGCCCATAATTTTCTGTTCCATCTGCTCATCATTTTCTCTTACTCCTCCGATCCACTTTTCTCAAACCGGAACCATTTGAAATCAAAATTACATCCCGGCAGGAATACAAATGTCACCTTCTGTTCTCCCGTCACTTTCTGTATCGGGAATCGCATTTCACGATATGCCCCACTGTGCGGGAAGGGTAGTACCTGCGTCTCCCCATTACTGAATCGTAACTGTATCGTATTGTGCTGCAGAGGTGTCCTTCCGCATATGACGATACTGTCAGTTCCTTCTGTTCCAAAATCCATATCCGCAAATTCCAGAGAAACATTGTTGCCGATCTGTTCAATGGCATCCGCGGTTCTCACAAAGCTGTCTCCATAAGTAACGCCGTCTGTGAGGGCAGACAGTCTCGCATAAGCTTTCTCCTGTTTGGTAAAATGAAACTCCTTCAGGAAAAATTTATCTTCCGACACAATTGTCAGATTGGTTACCCCATGCAATCTTCTTGGCAGTGTAAAAGTCTGCGGTTGAAATACTTCCCAGATACCCGGTTTCTGATAAGTAAACTCTCCCACAAGTGTTCCGGGCTCACAGGATGCATTACCGTCGGATTCTCCTTCATAGATCCGGATCCTGTGTGGATCATTGTCGTTGGCAAAAATAGCCAGCGTGATCTCATCACTTCCGAATTCGCCGAAGTCTACGGATCTATAAACCAGACCGGTAGGCTGTGCTTTATCTGTTCCGGCACTGTTCTCCACACCGCGGCTCACATCCCCGCCAAAGCTTGTGTCATAGGAAATAGCAGTAACCGGTTCATAAGGTGACCGAAACGTCTGTCCCATTCCCTCCACCTGAAACTCCAGCTGTGAGATCATTTTCACAGAAGGTGTACCGTTGCAGGACATACATCTCACCTGGAAACTTCCGTCACTGATGCCTGTGATACGGATGTCTTCGCCGTCCGGAAGTTCTTCCAGCCTTGCGATCGGGCTGGGAATACCTGTGGCATCCGTAACGCTCCACAGAAGCTTACGGTCAGTGGCTTCCATAGGATAAATACAGGTATGCAGCAGTACAGAAGGGTTTTCCGGTGTCAGCGTCGTTGCGGCTGCACTCAGTTCCAGCTTGCGTACCGGCACGAATCCGGGTTCCACGAAGGCAGGCGGATATTCTCTGTTTTCTTCCGTTGCACAGATACCGGGACGGATCGGTGCTTCGATAGCATGCAGCGTCACTGTCGCCGTGCGATGCCCGGCAGCTGCATTGTCCGGAGTCTTGACTACTGTCGTGGCTGTTCCGGTGACAGTTTCATCGCTCATGCTCGCCGTGGCTGTCCATGCGTCCTCCACGGTCACACGAATCTCTCCGGGGATCGTTTTTGCCGCGATCATCGCCAGAAGCTTTCCCTGGAACAGCTTGCGCACAGTTCCCTTATAGGCATCGTAGTCAGTACTGTCACCGTTATCCAGTCCTATCAGCCTTCCGGCACCTTCCACGGTCACTCTCACATAATCGGAAGCATTTTCCACGGGATGCCCATCCTTATCTTCTGCCGTGATCTCCAGGAAGATCATATCTTCGCCGTCGGCACGCAGAGTAGTTTTATTTGCTTTTAATACATAATGATCGGTGTTGCCGAAGGAATGTCTCTCCTGCCTTGCGATCTCTCTGCCGGTCTCATCGTAAGCCACAGCACAGATGCTGCCGGGCACATAAGGTACTTTCCAGGAAGGCTGCAACACCGTTCCCTTTTCATGATCGATCTGCTGTCTTCCCTGTGATACACCGTTTACGAACAGTTCCACCTCCGGAGCATTGCTGGTGATCCGCACATCCACCTGCTGCCCCGGATTGAAATCCCAGTAAGGGTAGACATGAATCATGGGATTTTTTTTCACGTCTGTCCACTCTGCGCGGAAGAGATAATAGGAATCCTTCGGAAATCCCGCTGTATCCATCTGCCCGAAATAGCTGTTTTTCGTCTGATAAGGTGTCGGTTCACCGATGTAGTCAATGGCTGTCCAGATGAACTGTCCACAGGAATAGGGGGTATCTCTGTCCATAATGATACAGTATTCCGTATTTTTGGCTGCCCAGCTGGTAGTACTGTTGCCCAGAGCGGAGCACTGTTCGTCTGCTTCGATCAGTGTCGCCCGATCCAGCGGGAAATGATAGATGCCGCGGCTCTGTACGACAGAAGAAGTCTCACTTCCGTAAATGATCCAGTCCGGATACTTTTTATGGTGCTCTTCATAATATTTTTCTGCGTAATTATATCCCGCCAGCTTCACGATATCTGCACATTTCTGAGCATTTTCCCATGGCATATAGTTCGAACCGATGGTCACAGGTGCCACATTACGGTAGTCCCACTTTCTAACCGCAGCAATGAGGCTTCCGGTGATCTCCTGTCCATGGGCATCCGCGTGAGTATCCGGAATCTCGTTGCCAATACTCCACATGATAACAGAGGGGTGATTGCGGTCCCTGCGAATCCAGCTGCGGACATCCTTCTCCATCCAGTCCTTGAAAAATCTGGCGTAATCATATGGATTTTTCGCCATCTCCCACATGTCAAAGGCTTCGGACAATACCAGAAATCCCATCTCGTCCGCCAGTTCCATCACTTCTGTCGCCGGCATGTTGTGAGAAGTCCGCAGAGCATTAACGCCCATGGAACGCATGAGTTTGAATTTACGACGCATGGCTTCCTTGTGGAAAGCCGCTCCCAGCGCTCCGAGGTCATGATGGTCACAGGTACCGTTCAGGCGGATCTTCCTGCCATTTAATAAAAAGCCCCTGTCGGGATCAAATTGTATGGTGCGGAAGCCAATACGGAAATGTTCTTGCTGACATAGTTCCCGGCTGTTGGTCTCCTGCTCTCTCCACAGGCATACCTGCAGATCATACAAGTAAGGATCCGTAATATCCCATTTCCTAGGATTATCCACAGGAATCGTCATGGATATCTTGTTCTGTCCACAGGTGAGAGGCTGTTTTACCCGGAAAAGCTCCTGGGTTTCTGTTTCTATGGGACTTTTACTGTTATCAGCATCTCGCAGACAGTATTCCAGTTCGTAATTTCCACTATCGGTTCCCCATTCCAGTTCCGTGTCGATGGTCAGATCATAACCTTTTTTTGTCTCAACAGAAGATGTGTAGATGCCGTCCAGAGGAATATGTGTCTCCGGCAGCTGGATCATCCACACATTCCGATAGATTCCGGCACCGCTGTACCATCTGCTGTTGGGCGCCTGAAATACGACACGCAGAACGATTTCATTGTCTCCTTCCCGTAAAGCATCCGTAATATCCCAGTCAAAGGTAGAATAGCCGTATTTCCAGTCACCAAGGTGCTCACCGTTTACGTAAATAGAAGAATCCATGTAGACACCTTCAAAGCGGAGGATGACACGGTCATCATTTTCTGTTTTATCCGGGGCATAGGCAAAGTTCTTCCGGTACCAGCCGATGCTGTCTTCATAGAGATTCTTCGTATCATAGATCAACCAGTCATGGGGCAGATCCACCCGCTGCATTTTGGCTTCCCAAATCTGCCTGTCTTCCCAGTTCACACCTAATTCCGTTTTGGCAAAATACCAATTATCATTCCATAACGTTCTGCTGTTCATCACCGTTTTTGCCCTTTCTGTCTGATCCCGGTTTCTGTCCCATTATTTTATTTTTCCTGCACGCGTACGGTTTTATCTGCGTTCGATCCAGACTGCGCATCTGCCCGGTTCTCCAGATGTTTCACAAGCCAGACCGCCAACAGCGCATCCAGCGTCCCCAATAAGATTCCACCCAGGATATCCGTCGGGTAATGAACGAAGAAGTAAAGTCTGGAAAATGCAATAAGTGCCGCCATGAGCAGACTTAAGAGTCCTGCTCTGCGATAATAGCAGAAGATCGTCACTGCACCGGCGAATCCATTGGAACTGTGTCCCGAAGGGAACGAATATTCAGAAGGAAACGGGATCTTCAATATGACACTGTTGTCGACTGCGCAGGGTCTGGGTCTGGCGATCACATTTTTCAGGAACAGATTCCCCACCAGATAGGTAATAGCCATTGCGATCATCATAGTCAGACCGCATTTTCTGGTCTTCGGTATACATGTCAGGACGATGGCGATGGCAATCCATACAAGCCCGCTTTCTCCTATGGTGGTAAAAAGACGCATGACCTCCGTCAGCCACTCCTGATGGATTCCCTGTATTGCGTGTAATATCTGTAACTCCATATTGCTCCCTTCTCCATTCACAGACGGCTGTCTGTCCTTCCGTCACCGTCTGCCGGCAGTCTATGCTTTCCACTAGGCATTCACGCTTTTATGCCTTCCGTCACTACGCAGGCAATCGTTTTCTCGATATTATTGCAATTTATTTATGAACGCCTTCGCATTGGCCGCGATGTTATCCTTGAATACAGCAGAACCTGCCACGATAACATTAGCTCCCGCATCAAGTGCCAGCGCTACGTTGTCAAGATTAATGCCGCCATCTACTTCCAGATCGGTAGCCAGTCCTCTGTCCGTGATCATTTTCTGGATCACCGCTACCTTATCCAGGCATTCCGGAATCAGCTTCTGTCCGCCGAAACCGGGCTCCACGGTCATCACCAGTACCATATCCACCAGTTCCAGGTAAGGCTCCACTGCCTCTGCCGGGGTGGCGGGTTTGATGGTAATGCCGACTTTTTTGCCGGTGGCACGTATTTTATCAATGCAACCCTTCACATCCTCTGTTGCTTCCAGATGGAAATTCACCAGATCCGCGCCACAGGCAGCGAACTCTTCCACATAGCGCTCCGGCTTCTCGATCATCAGATGTACATCGAGAAACATGTCCGTATGAGGTCTTACTGCCTTTAAAACAGGCATTCCGTAAGAGATCGAAGGCACAAACAGTCCGTCCATCACGTCTACATGCAGCCAGGGCACGCCGGCTCCTTCCACAGCTTTGATATCCTCTCCCAGCTTCCAGAAATCCGCCGAAAGAATTGAAGGTGATAAAATATTCATGATACTCCTCATTTCTGCCCTTAGGGCCTTGTCTGCAACACTTTTTCCCTTGACAAGGAAATCGTATTCCGTATGCGTCTATTCTAACAAACTTGCATTCTTAAAACAAGATAAACTAAGAGGAACCTTTCCTTTCGGGAAAAGTTCCTCTCTTTGTATCATGTGATCACGTAATTCTTTATAGATTTTTGACATCCTCTTTTAACCGGTCCCAGGCATCCTCATGCTCCGTGTAATAGATGGGGCATTTTTTGCCGCCGCAGTCATAGTGGCGGAGGATATCGTCAGGCTGCAGGTCATAGGCATCGATGAGCCATTTTAACAGCTTGATCAGAGAATCGTAGGTCTCCTGAGTAAACTGTCCGTTGTCCGCCTTATAGCAGCATTCAATAGAGATGGAATCCTCGTTACGGGTCTGTACCGCGTAAGCGATCTCATCCAGAGGAACGCACTGGATGATCTCCCCGTTATAGCCGATAATGAAATGCGCACTGGCACTGCGCTCATGATTGTCCTTAAGCTGTTCGAAATAGCTGCGGTTCTGTGCCGCACTGGTGCCGGGGTTGGCAGTATAATGCACGAAAATATTATTCACCTCCGTCAAAGGATCTCCCGGTCTGGAATATTCATTGACCGTAAGGAAATCCTCTGTCCAGTCAGGATGCGCTGCGTAAGTCTCCGCCGACAGTCCCTGGATCCCGGTCCCAGTGATATTCTCAATCCCTTTTCCCACCTGCTGCGCCATGTCTATTGCTTCCATCGGTGTGCTGGCTTCCGCGGTACTGGCAGGCACCTTCAGAAGCTTTGTCAACGCAATGATTCCTACCAGAATCCCTGCGCAAAGTATGGAGAGACGGATATATCTGCGGATTCTTGCCCGTCTGCGGCGGCGCTGTCTCTCCGCCCTCGCCAGTCGGTGCCTATTTTCCTGCCGGGGCGCTACACTGTGCTGAGGATATGTTCTTGTCCTTGTGCCCTCCTGAGACATTGCAGGTGTGCTGTGTTGTGACCGTTCTGTGTGCCTTCCTGTATGTCTGCTCGTATTTTTCCCGGTTTGATAATCCACCAGATACGGATTTCTCCGCATCTGCGTTATATGGATCTCTGCCTGTCTGCTTGAACGATTTTCCTGCGTCATATTGCCAGCCCCTCCAAATGAATTACTTTCTATGGGTTTCAATATAGCGCGGAGTTGTCACATTTTACGTCACATTTTTCTTAAGAAATTATAAAGAAAATCATTTTCGCGTTTTTTCGTGATATATCTTGATTTATCGTTAACATGATGTTATCATGTAGACGCAAAAGGAGGATTTTCTCATGGGCAGTACTGAACAGGAATTAAAAGATCTGATTATTAAAAAATATGGAAATCTCAGTAAATTTTGTGAAGTTATAGATATGCCGTGGACAACATTAGACAGCATCTTAAAAAGAGGAGTTTCCAAAGCCAACATTTCTAATATTATGAAGATTACGCAGGAACTGAACATTGATACGGAGAGTCTGGCTGTCGGATTGATAGCTCCCAAAAAAGAGGCTGTTCCAATTGCTTTTCTTCCCATTGAAAATTCAGAAAATTTTTCAGACAAAGCGCTTGCCCGACTGATAAAATACTATGGCATGTTAAATTCTGTAGGACGAGGTAAGGCTGTCGAGCGAATGGAAGAATTGGCACAGATTCCGCCTTATACGGAAGAATAGTTTATGTTTACAAAAAGAGGGGGGATATTTTATGTTTTTCTACTACTATGATGAGGAAAAAGATACCACTGTTCCTATGGAACTGGATGACAATAAATTAAATACAGGCGATTTTGAATTTTTCAATGATGGTATCCGTAAGGTTTGGAATTCGCAGGAAGAGGAATGGTATTTTTCTATTATTGATGTTGTTGCAGTTTTGACTGAAAGTACAAATCCCAAAAATTATTGGAATATGCTTAAAAGTCGCCTTAAGCAAGAAGGTAATGAAACGTACACAAATTGTGTACGTTTGAAAATGAAAGCCTCCGATGGAAAAATGCGTCTTACCGATTGTGCTACTACAGAACAACTTTTGCGCATTATCCAATCCATCCCTTCCAAAAAAGCTGAGCCCTTTAAATTATGGCTTGCTCAGGTGGGAACGGAACGGTTGGAAGAAATGGCAGATCCCGAAAAAGCATTAGATCGCGGTATGGAATATTACCGCCGCAAAGGTTACACCGATGCCTGGATCAAAGAACGCCTTCAGTCCAAAAGTATTCGTGATGATCTGACTGCGGAATGGAAACGTTCCGGCATAGAATCTTCCCGGGAATTTGCTGCATTGACCAATATCCTTACCAAATCCTGGTCTGGGAAAACCGTCCAGGAATATAAGAGGCATAAAAATCTCCATAATGAAAACCTGCGGGATAATATGACCAATCTGGAACTGACCTTAAATCAGCTGGCAGAAGTATCCGCCACTGCTATTTCCAAGGTAAAAAATCCAAACGGCATGGAAGAGAGCAAAAAAGTAGCTATCGATGGCGGTACCATTGCCCGAAATGCCCGTCTGGACCTGGAGCGGCAGCTAGGGCAGAGTGTAATCTCTCCCCTAAATGCCTCAGATCCTCCCGCCTTGGAAATCGATCAGACGAATTCTAATGTGAAAAGTGACTAAAGAATCTTCTTCAAATACTCCTCGAGTATCTGTGCCACGTTGCGGTGGGCTTTCACGCCGGGATGCAGGCGGCTGCCCACAGTATCCGGTGTAGTGTCGGGAAGTTGTAAAAAGTGTATCCGGGAATCGGCGGTCTGCTTCGCATAGCCTTCCACAGCTTCCCGGATGGCGGACAGGAAGTTGTCTCCCAGCATACCGTACCCCCAGATGATCT
>OLIS01001557.1_pt1 | contig 16405 bp, 16 predicted proteins | sample 1601351 | NCBI WGS metagenome assembly OLIS01 (sample SAMEA2452122, study PRJEB22498) | human gut metagenome | biome: human feces; feature: human gut; material: feces | place: Australia | collected 2012
ATATAATCCAGATGGAACACTTACTAAAGAAATTGCAAAGGTAGTTCAAAAGCAAAATGGAGAAAAATTTATACCAGCTAAAATATTTGCTCAAGCAGGAACAATAAGAGCAACATATCATACCAATCAACATATGTCACAGGAAGAATGTTCAAGAAGAGGAATCACTTATTGTGGAGATGCAAGTGGAAAAACAGTAAATGTAAAAATGACAAACCAAACGACAACTGAAAAAACACAATATGGCCAGGGAATAGGTTCTGGAGCAGGAAATCTTGAACAAAGTAATGGAATATTAAAACCAATATCAGAATATAAATAAAAAACACCGAAAGGTGTTTTTTATTTATATATAATATTTTCCTTGCCATAAATCATTTTCACAAAGATATTTATCAAGACCATTCATAATCCATTTTTTATGAGAATTCCAATCTGGAGCAACAAGCAAATCTTTAGGGGCATCACCTGAAACACGATGAATAACAATATTAGGATTAATATGTGATAAAATATATCCAGCACATTCTAAATAATATTCAAGAGAAATAGGAGTATATGTTCCATTATAATACATACTAGCTAAAACAGTATTTTCAACAACATAAGTGCAATGAATTTTTAAACCTTGAATATTATGATTATTAATAAAATCAATAGTATTTTTTATATTATCAAAAGATTCATTAGGTAATCCAACCATAATATGTGTAACAACATCAATATTATATTTATTGAGCAAATCAACAGCTTTAGAAAATTGCTGTGAAGAGTAACCTCTATTAATTAATTTACCAGTTTCATCATTAGAGGTTTGTAAACCAAGTTCAACCCAAACATAATATTTATCACAATAAGATTTTAAAAGTTTGCAAATATCTTCATTTATACAATCAGGACGAGTTGCAACTGCCAAAGCAACAATTCTATTATCAATTAAAGCAGAATTATATTTAAGTTTTAAATTAGAAATAGAATCATAAGTATTAGTAAAATTTTGAAAATATGCTATAAATTTATTTGCTCTTTCTGCTTTATATGTTGTAAAATAATTTTTTACTTGGTCTGAAATAAAATTTTCAATAGTATGTGAATTAGAGCAAAATTTTATATGATCACCAGAACCACGTTCACTACAAAAAATACAGCCACCATTACTAATAGAACCATCTCTATTTGGACAAGAAAATCCACCATCAATACAAATTTTTAAAGTTCTTTCACCAAATTTATCTTTCAAATATTTATTTAAATGTTTATATCTTTCTAAATTTTCCATAATAAAAATAGTATAACATAAAAGCTTGAAAAAACCAAGATTATAATATATAATAACACCATATTTTTTAAATTAAAATATAAAAATTTCAGGAGAAATTTATGATAAGAGAAAAAATCAGTGAATTATCTAAAAATATGAAAGAAGATCATATAAGCGAAAGTTCAGCACAATGTGCATATTATACAATATTATCATTTATACCATTTATAATGTTAGTAATAACACTTATACAATATACAGGAGTTGAGCCACAAACATTATTTGATGTAATTTCTAAAATAATTCCATCAAGTATGAGTGAAATGATATTAGGAATTGTACAAGAAGTATATTCAAAATCAATAGGTACAATTTCAATTTCTGTAATATTTACAATTTGGGCGGCAGGAAAAGGATTATATGCATTGACAAAAGGATTACAGATTGTGTATAATACAGACGATAAAGAAGAAACATCATATTTATATACAAGAGTAAAAGCTGTTATTGAAACAATAGTATTTATAGTATTGATTGTAATGGGACTAACATTATTAGTATTTGGTAATGGAATTATAAGTATAATAAAAGAAAAATTTGGAACATTAGAAAATTACAATTTAATTTCATCAATAGCAACAGAAATTGGATTGATTTTTGTAACATTTATTGTATTTATATTATTATATAAATTTATGCCAAAACATAAAATGGCATTAAAAACTCAAGTATATGGGGCAATATTTGGAGCAATAGCATTAAATGTAATTTCATTTGTATTTTCAAGATATTTAACAATATTTAAAGGATTTTCAATAACATATGGAAGTTTAACAACAGTAATGTTAATAATGATGTGGACATATTCATGTTTCTATGCATTATTTTTAGGAGCAGAATTAAATAAAATATTAAACCAAAAAAAGGAGAATTAGGATGAATATTGACGAAGTAAAAATATATGTACTAGTATTTTTCATATATGCTTTTGCTGGATGGATAATGGAAACAATATCAATTTCAATAAGAAATAAAAAGTTTGTAAATAGAGGTTTTTTAATTGGACCTGTTTGTCCAATATATGGATATGGAGTAGTATTAGTAAGTTTATTATTACAAAAATATCAGAATGATATAATAGTAACTTTTTTTATGTCTATAATAATTTGTGGTTTTCTAGAATATTTTACAAGTTATTTTATGGAAATAATATTTAAGGCAAGATGGTGGGATTATAGTCAAAGAAAATTTAATATTAATGGTAGAGTTTGTTTAGAAAATTTAGTATTATTTGGATTAGCAAGTTGTGTAATAATATATGTAACAAATCCATTTATAATAAAACATTTAAAAATGATACCAAGTATGGTACAAAATGTATTGATTGGAGCATTATTAGCAGTCCATTTAGTTGATAATATTGTATCATATAAGATTATACTTAACTTGAAAAAGGTATCAAATGAAATTAAGGATGATACAATTGAAATTTCTGAAAAGGTTAAAAATATTATACATAATAAATCTAGATTATATAGAAGATTGGTAAATGCATTCCCTAATATAAAAGAAAAAGTTCAATTTAAAAAGTGGACTTTGAAAGAAAAATTAGAAGATATAAAGAGACAAATCAAAAAAGAAGCATAGAGCTTCTTTTTTTGCACTTATCATTCCTAAATGACCAATTAGATTAAAACAATAGAAAAGAAATTAAAAGTATGATATAATAAAAACATCAATTATAAGAAAGGGGAAAATAAATTGGGATTAGTTTTAAAAAATGTTTCTAAAACATTTGTAGGAAAAAGAGCAGTAGATAATATCTCATTTGAACTAAATAAGCCAGGAGTGTTTGGATTATTAGGAACAAATGGAGCAGGAAAAACAACTACAATAAGAATGTTATTAGGAATAATAAAAAAAGATAGTGGTGAGATAACTTGGAATGGAAAAGTAGTAGATAGAAAGTCTGTTAACTTTGGTTATTTACCAGAAGAAAGAGGAGTTTATCCAAAGACAAAAATATATAATCAATTAATGTATTTTGCTGAATTAAAAGGAATGAAAAAAGAAGAAGCAGATGAAGCAATAAAAAATTGGGCCAAAAAATTAAAAGTGGAAGAATATTTAGATAAACCAGCAGAAAAATTATCAAAAGGAAATCAACAAAAAATTCAATTTATGACAGCAGTAATACATAATCCAGAATTATTAGTATTGGATGAACCATTTAGTGGATTAGATCCAGTGAATACTGAATTATTGAAAAATATAATAATTAATTTAGTAAAAGAAGGAAAATACATAATAATGTCAGCACATCAAATGTCTACAATTGAGGAATTTTGTTCAGATATATTAATTTTAAATAAAGGAAAAACAGTCATAAAAGGTAATTTGAAAGAAATAAAAGATACATATCCAGCAAACAGAGTTCAAATTGAAACAAATGAGAATATAGAGACAGATATTAAAAAATTAGGATTTGAAATTGAAAATATAAAAAATTATAGTTATACAGTAAAAATATTTGATGAACAAAAGGCACATGAATTATTAAAAGAATTAGTGATAAAAGGAATAACAATAAATAAATTTGAAATAATGAAGCCAACATTAAATGATATTTTCATAGAAAAGGTGGGTGAATAAAATGAAAGATTTATTTATAGTAACAAAGTTTACAATGAAAGATATGTTACAAAGAAAATCATTTATAATAACAACAATAATATTTTTGATAATGATAGTAGTTGGATTTAACATACCAAATTTTATGAAAATGTTAAATAAAGATTCAGATGTAAATAAAATTGAAATAATTGATTCTGGAAATGTATTTGAAGGAACACTTGAAAGTTTAAAAGATTTAGATACAGGATATGAAATTCAGATTTTAAATGAAGATTATGAAAAAATAAAAGAAAAAATAGAAAATGAAGAAATTGATTCTGCAATAATAGTAGAAAAACAAGATGAAAATATAAAAATTAAATATATAGTAAAAAGTGCAACAATGATGTCAGGAGTACCAGAAAACATTATTTCAACATTAAATACATTATATACAAATATTCAAATTAATAAATTGGGATTAACAGAAGAACAATTGAAATCTATTACTCCAAATTTTGAATTTGCATTAGAACAAACTGATGAAGAGGCAAGTGGAAATGTATATGCTATGATGTTACTTTCATTAGTGTTATTTTATGCAATATATTTTTGTGCATATCAAGTATCAAGTTCAATTACAACAGAAAAAACATCAAAAATAATTGAAACACTTGTAACATCTACATCTCCAAAGACAATTGTATTAGGAAAAACACTTGGAATAGGAATTGTTGGATTATTACAAATGATATTATTAGTAGGAACAGCATTAATTAGTGCAAAAACATTTTTAGAGCCAGGTATATTGGATTCAATAATAGATGTATCAAAAATAACACCATATTTAGGAATTATAACAATAATTTATTTTATATTTGGATATTTTGAATATGCTTTATTATATGCTTTAACAGGTTCAACAGTTAGTAAACCAGAAGATATTCAATCTGCAAATGGACCAGTTGCAATCCTTGCAGTAATAGGATTTTATTTATCATATTTTACGATGATGAATCCAGCGAGTGAATTGAATGTTTTTGCATCAATGTTTCCAATTTCATCACCATTTTGTATGCCATTTAGAATAATGATGGGACTTGCTAAGCCAACAGATGTTATAATTTCAATTGTAATCTTATTAATAACAGGTATTATAATTGCAAAAATAGCTATAAAAATTTATTCAAATGCAATTTTAAATTATGGCACTAAAATGAGTTTTAATGATATTGTAAAAATGTATAAAGACTAGAGCAAGGCTTACTACACTTTACAAATTATGTAAAGTGTGATAAAATAAGTTAAATAGCACGTTGCTTTGTTGAGCAATAACCTATTATACAAATTATTAATGGGTTTCCACTGTAGTGTGGAGGAAAGGATTTTTTATGAAAAAGTCGAATTTTTATCGTTTCCGGAATTATTTACGTGCAATCGCTATTGGCGCTTTGATTTTCATTTTGATTTATGCGAGCGCTATGTTAGCACCTAAGTTGATATCTGATAAAAGTACAAAGTTAAAAGTTTATCGGATGTCTAACAATGAATCCAATAATTGTACAATGAATCTTTACAATGATTATGTAACTAGTTTGAAAGGGGTGTCAATTCAGCCATATGCAGCTGACACTCAATATGTCATTGACTTGAAAGGACCATATAGCAAGATTTCAGTTTCAGCTTATAATTCAATCCGAAAGGAGTGGGAAGATAAGGATATTATTGCTTTAGGAAATGAGCAGTATTCGATTAAGCCTGAAGCGGTGGGTTATTTTGATCATGACCATACAGTTACATACTGTGTCAGTATTGAAAATGGAGATGATATTCAAAAATACTATTTTACTGTTAAGTGAAATAGTATAAAAAGTTCATAAATCCGAAAAAACAAAAGAGTTCTTCTATTTATTCAGAGGAACTCTTTTGTTTTTATGATATGTTCTAAAATGAAAAATATTAAGCCATAGTCAAAAAAGACTATGGCTTGGATTTTATGAATTCAAAATAGCATTAATTAATAAATCCAAAGTATAATTTAAACTTGTTTTCAAATCAGAATTAATTGCAATTTTAAATCCAGCAGAATTGGTATAACCTCTATGTATTTGTGATTTACAATATCCAAATTTCTTTCAGAAGGAAGTAAATCAGATTGAAGAATATATGTACATCCAACATCATGATTAGCTACAAATCTGTTCAATGCAAGTTCTGTTAGTGCTTTGGTTCTTTCATCTACACTTTGCAATTGTTTTCTAATAGATTGAATATTTATCAAATCTTCTTCGCAATAGTGTAAAATTTTTCTTGCTTCATCAGTAACGTTTAAAGTTAAATCAATAGTATCAGACAAAATGCCAACAGAAAAATATTCCTAATTTTTAATTTTATTTTTTACATAATTACAAATTATTTTTACAATTTCATCATTACCAATTTGACAGTCTAAACAAATGTCATAATTGTTTTTATTACCCCATATTTGATTTGAGATAACTTCATAATAAGTAGATCTTGCTTTATCAGATTTTTCCATATATGATTTTGCTGTTGAATCATTATCATTATAAAGTCTTTTTATAGTATCTATTTTGTATTGTTCAGGAGCATAAAGAAATATTTTAATTAAATTCTTGTTATCTCTTAAAATATAATCAGCAGATCTTCCAACAATTACACAACTTTCAGTATTAGCAATTTCTTTTATAACATTAGCTTGTTTGATAATAGAATCGCCATTTGCTTCTAATGATAAGAAATCATTATATAATTTATCAGTATCATTATAATTTTCTACTAAAGAATGTTTAATTGCAAAATCTTTAATTTCTTCTTTTCCATAAAATGCAATTCCAAGTTGTTTTGCAACATTTCTTGCAATTTCTTTACCATTTGTACCATGTTCACGAGATATTGAAATAACTAGATTATTTTTGTAAACAGTAGGTTCTAAAACTGCAATTTTTTGTTTGTAAGCATTTTTCAATATGAAAGCTGAAATTATAGCAGTAAGAATTTCAGAAATAGGGAATGTCCACCAAACTAAATTTATAACATTATCAGATAATGTAAATAAATATGCGATAGGGAATACAAATATAACTAATCTTAATAATGAAATTATAAGAGGTTTACCAGCATATCTAAGAGCTTGTAAAATACCTTGAACAGCAATAGAAAATCCCATAAATACAAATCCAATACTTGAAATTCTAAGTGCTGTTGAACAAACATCAATAATTTGAGTTGTAGACCCACCAGATAATCCAAATAATTTTGATAATGGATTAGCAAAGATTTCAAATAATGCAGTGATTATTAAAGTGACAATTGCAGTATCTATAATTCCATATTTAATACAATCATCAGCTCTTTTTTTATCTTTCATACCATAATTAAATGATAATATTGTAATAATAGTATTAGATAATCCAAAACATGCAAGCACAGCAATATTTTGAATTTTATAATATATACCAAAAGATCCTACTAATATTGTTGGATCGACTTTTGCTGTTCCTAGTATAGCATTCATTCCAGCCATCATAACAGAAAGTAATGATTGCATAATTGCAGCAGAAAGGCCTATACTATAAATTCCTTTTATTAAACCTAAATCAGGTTTTATGTATTTTAAATTTTTATCAATTTCTTTATTTACAGTGTAATGAAATATTATTGCGACAAATAAAGATAAAAATTGTCCAATTACTGTTGCCCAAGCAGCACCAGCAACACCCATATTTAATGGAAAAATAAAAATATAATCTAATACAATATTTGCAATTGCACCAGATATTTGTGCTATTGCAGATAAATTAGTTTTACCAGTTGCTTGTAAAAATCTTTCATATGCTGTATATGCAATAGAACCTAGTGAAAAACAACAGCAAATTTTTAAATACGTTGTTCCCATAGAAATTATTTCTTCATTACCAGCAGAAAATAAAGAAATGAACCATTTTGATCCAAACATTCCAAATAAAAAGAATAATATAAAAATGCAAATACTAATAAAAATACCATTACCAGCAACTTTATTTACTTGTTCTTTATTATTTTCTCCTAGATTTTTAGAAAGTAATGTGTTTAGCCCAATTCCTGTACCAACACCAATAGCAATAATTAAAATTTGAATAGGAAATGCTAATGTTAAAGCTTGATTTGCAATAGCACCTTGTTCTCCCATGTTTGTAACAAATATGCTATCTACAACATTGTATAATGCTTGTAGAACCATGGAAATAATCATAGGTAATCCCATTTTCCAGAAAAGTTTTTTCATTGGCATGTCAGCCATTTTGTTTTGTTTAACGTTTTCCATAACGTCCTCCTTTTATAAAATATTATTGTAGCTCTTATATACTGGGAAGTTCAGAGATCATTACTAGCATATAAAAAAGCGGAAATCCAATTTGCTGGATTTCCGCTATATATCTTAGCTACTCGCAGGCGCTATTATAGCATAAAAAATTTTGAAATGTAATACCTAAATTAAAAAAATTTAAAATTATTGAAAATAAAAAATCATTATGATATATTTAAAAAGATAAAATATTATAAAAAAAGAGGTATAAAATGAAGGTAGAATTATTATGTAGTTGTGAAAAAGAAGAATTAGAAAAAAGAATTCAAAAAGTAGCTGCAGCAGGAAAATTATCAAGATTTAAAGGAAATGTTTTCGAAGTATTAGAAAATTGTAATGACTATGAAAAAAATTTAAAATTAATAAAAAGAATTATTTCAATGGGGCACAAATCAATTATTGAACATGATTATTTAGTATTTGCCATATCAGATGTAACGCCAATTATTGAACAAACAATTATTGGAAATAGATTAACTTCATTTACAATAAAATCTAGAAGAGAAGTAGATTTTCGTACTGCTGGATTTTATACACCAGAATTTAGAGATTCAAATTTAAATATACATCCACAAAATGAACAATTAAAAGAGAAATACCAAAAACATATGCAATATTTATTTAATACATATGGCGAATTAGTAGACAAAGGAATTGACGTAGAAGATGCAAGATTTATATTACCATATTGTTTTCATAGTAATATAATAATGGGATTAGATGCAAGAGAATTAGAAAAGATGGTTGAATCTTTTATATATGGAAGATTAAGTAGAATACAGGAATTAAATGAATTTGGAAAAATCTTATATGAAATTATAAAAGAAAAAGTGCCATATTTAACAGAATGTATAGAAAATTCAAAAATGAATAGTGATAATCAATTTGAATATTTAGAAAAAATGATTAAAAAACCAGAAATAAAAATATTAGAAAAGCCAGAACTTTTAAGTTATACACCAAATGCAGATGATGTTGTACTAGAAAGTAATATAATGTATCATTATCAATGTTCAGAAAAAATGGCTGATGAGATATTAAAAGAATTAGAAGAAAAAGATGAAAATGCAAAAGAAAAAATGATGCAAAATATTCTTCATAAAGAAGAAAAAAGAGAATTAGAACAAGTAAGTTTTAGTTTTCAAATTCCAATTTCATTATCAATATTAACACATTTAACAAGACATAGAATGCATCCATTGCTAATACCAGAATTTGTACCATTATGGGATATGAAAAATTATATAACACCAGAAACAATAAAGAAAAACGCAAATGATGTATATCAAAAAGCTGTTAATGAAAATATAAAAATGTTTGATGAATTTAAAGAACAAGGAATTGCAGAAGAAGATTTAATATATTTTTATATTGGGGCACAAATGTTAAATGTTATAACAACAATGAATGCTAGAAATTTACAATGGGTTTCAAGAATGCGTTGTTGTAATAAGGCACAATGGCAAATTAGATTTATTACACAAGAAATGGTAAGACAAGTAAAACATGTAGCACCATTAATAGGAAAAGGACTTGGTCCAACATGTATAACAGATAAATATTGTGGTGAAGGCAAAGAATCATGTGGATTAATTGACAAAATCAATGCAAAATGATAAAATACAAACATTAACTTTTTTATCTCCTATTTGGAGTTGACATATAGAACGAATATACACCAACAAATGTTATGGGAGGCAAATTATGAAAGATTTTGAAAAACGGATTGTTGAATTATGTAAAACGACAAATGTTGAAAAAATTTTAACAATAACAGGTATTGTTTTAGCAATAATAACACTTTTTGGGACTTTTCCTAGAATTATTAATGTATTAATAGCATTAGTAGTATTAGCAATTATTATCATTATTAGAATTGTTCGAAAAATAAAGAAAACAGATATAGAAACATTTTCTAAAAATAATTTTTGGTATGTGATTTTTTCAGACTCAAATGTATCTGAAGAGATATGCTTTATTACAACAATGCTCCTTTTTTACAGTATTCCTAGAAAAATCAAAATTACAACAGGAAGTTTGTTTTGGGATATTATTGTAGCATTGGTTATAGTTGCTATAGTATTTTTTATGAGTGGTAATATAGCAAAATTTTTCAAAAGTAAATTAAAGTAAAAATATAACTAATAGGCAAAAGTTTTATTAATTTTTGCCTATTAGTTTTTTTCTATTGAAAAATTAAGAGATTAATGATAAAGTTGTATATGTAAGAAAGGGGAGAAAATATGGAGAAAAAACAAAAGAAATCTATTATTTTAATTTTTATTATTTTTATTATTATGATATGTTTTTTTGAAGGTATGAGGGAAGAATTAGGTACAACAATAAAAAACACAGAGAAAACGAATTCAGATAATACATTTAAAATAATATCAAGTACAGAAAACAAAGACATAGAAGAAATCATACAAAATTATGCAAAAAAGAATAATATAGATGTAAGCATAGATTATGCAGGAACAATTGAAATAATGTCAAAACTTAATAATGGTGAAAAATATGATGCAGTATGGTGTTCAAATTCAATATGGTTATATATGCTAGATAGCAAAATAAAAACAACAAATTCAAAATCAACAAGTATAAATCCAGTAGTATTTGGAATAAAAAAATCAAAAGCTGAAGAATTAGGATTTATAGGAAAAGATGTTTATATGAAAGACATATTAGAGGCAATAAACCAAGGAAAACTAAAATTCAATATGTCATCACCAACTCAAACAAATACAGGAGCAACAGCATATTTAGGATTTTTAACAACACTTGCAGGAAATCCTGAAATATTAACAGAAGAAAACTTACAAAATGAGGAGTTAAAAGATCAGTTAATTCAATTATATTCAGGAGTAAAAAGATCATCAGGAGATGATGAATTTTTACAAGAAATGTTTTTAAAAGGTAATTATGAAGCATTAATAACTTATGAAACATCATTAATAAATATGAATAAACAGCTAGAACAAAAAGGAGAAGAACCATTATATGCAATATATACTAAAGATGGGGTTTCAATATCAGATTCACCATTTGCATATATAGATAATAAAGATGATGCTAAGCTAGAAGAATTTAAAAAAATACAAAATTACATATTAAGTAATGAAGGACAAGCTGAATTAGTGAAAACAGGAAGAAGAGTTTGGTTTGGTGGAATAAATGAAAATGCAGATAAAACAGTATTTAATCCAAACTGGGGAATAGATACAACAAAATATATTGTGCCAGTAAAATATCCAAGTACAGCAGTAATAAAAACAGCACTAGGAATATATCAAACAGAATTAAGAAAACCAATAAATATTGTATTTTGTTTAGATTATTCAGGAAGTATGTATGGAAGTGGAAGCAAACAATTAATAGAAGCAATGCAATATATCTTAAATGAAGAAGAAGCCTCAAAAGATTTATTACAATTTTCAAATAAAGACAAAATAACAATAATACCATTTAATCATGAAATACTTGGAGAATATACAACAGAAGATGGAACTAAAACAGAAGAATTACTAAATCAAATAACATCAACAGATGTAAATGGAGGAACAGATATCTATATACCAGCAATTGAAGGATTAAATATATTAAATAAAGAAAACTTAGAAAAGTATAATACATCAGTAGTATTAATGACAGATGGTGAATCAAATTATAATAGATTAACCCAACTTCAATCAGTATATAGGCAAATAAATAAAGATATACCAATATTTAGCATAATGTTTGGCGCAGCGGATAAAACACAATTAGAAGATATAGCAAATTTAACAAATGCAAAAGTATTTGATGGAAGAACAAATTTATTAGAGGCATTTAAGCAAGTAAGGGGATATAACTAGTAAGAAAGGAAAACAGAATGAAAAAAGGATATATTTTTTCAGCAATATTAGGTGGAACATTTTTTGCAGTACCATATTTAGCTCTTGGAGTTAAATTAGTACCATCATTAGCAATAAGTGCAGTGGCATATGGAGCCGGAACCTTAATATTTAAAGATAGAAGTAAAATTGATTATTCAACTAAAAATACTAATTTATATGAAATACTAAAAAATGCGAAATCACAAACAACGCAAATTTTTGATATTTCAAAACAATTAGAAGACAGAGAATTAATTGCAAATGTTCAAGATATTTGTAATACATCAAATAAGATAATTGATACTTTATCAAAAAATCCAGGAAAACTATCACAAGTAAATAATTTTATAAATTATTACTTACCAGTAACAATAAAAATATTGCAAAGATATGATGAAATTGAAAATCAAAAATTAAATTCAGAAGAAAGTCAAAAATTTATGAAGTCTGTAAGAGATATGATTGCAAAAATAAAAGAAGCTTTTCATGAACAATTAAATAATATGTATCAAGCAGAGATTATAGATACAGATGCAGAATTAAAAGTATTTGAAGAAATGTTAAAATCTGATGGATTTTTAGGAGATATAAATATAAAAAAATAGGAAGTAAGTTTAAATATAGATAATTAAAGCCTAAAGAAAGGAAGATAAAAAATATGAGAGGAAGAAAAGAAGTCTGGATAGGACTTGGAATTTTAGTAATATTGGTCTTAATCATAATAGGAATAAAATTCTTTTCAACAAATGGAGAATCAATTATGGAATCAAACTTAAAAACAGTATATGTTGCAACAGGTGGAGGAAAAGAAAATTTCTTAGCAGATGAAGAAGTCAATAAAATAATGAAAAAGAAATATGGACTAAATGTTATATATGATTCATGGAGTAATGGAAAACTAATTAAAAATCCATTAGTAAGAGAAGATGGAACAAAATATGATGTAATGTTCTGTTCTGATCAAAGATTTTATGATTATTATAAATTAGCACCAGATACAACAAAAGGAGAATCAGCAAGATATACAGTTCAAAAAGGTGGATTAACATTAAATACTCCAATTGTAATATATAGTTGGGATACAGTTGTAGATGCATTAATAGAACAAAAAATAGTAACAGAAAAAGATGGGGTATATTATATAACAGATATGCCAAAATTAATATCATATATACTTGAAGGAAAGAAATGGAAAGACATTGGAGTAGATATGTTATATGGAAGTATAAATATAGACTCAACAGATCCAGTTACATCATCACCTGGTGCAACATATTATGGATTATTACTTTCAATTATGTGTGATGGAGAAATAACAGATGAAGCAGTTGCAGAAAATTTACCCAAACTAAAAGAATTTTACACAAAATCAGGATATATGAACAATACACCAGCAGATTTATTTGAATTATACTTAAAAACAGGAGTTGGAGGAAAGCCAATGATTGTTGATTATGAAAAAAGTGTAATAGACTTTGCAAATTCAAATCCAGATGGATGGAAACAAGTAAAAGACAAGATGAGAATATTATATCCAACACCAACAATATGGAACTCACATTGTATAGCATCATTTGATGAAGCAGGAGATGAGTATTATGAAGCTTATGAAGATAAAGAGATACAACAAATTGCATGGTCAAAATATGGATTTAGAACAGGTGTAACAGGTGGAAATTATGATGTAACACAAGTAAATGTAAAAGGAATACCACAAAGCATAATAAGTACAGTATCAAGCCTAAAAATGAATGTATATGAACAATTAATTTCATATTTAGGAAATAAATAGTTTATAAAATTTTAAATATAATTATAAAAAAGATTGGAGAAAATAAAATGGAAGAAGAAATAAAATTAGAAGTTGCTAAAAATGTAGATACAAAAGATATCGAATTAGCATTACAAACAGATAAAAAAGTTGATGAAGCTGTTGTGGAAAAATCATTAAATTATGATGCTTTAACACCAGAGGAAAAATCTGCAATAGATGAATTTATTAGTAAAGTTGATGTAAAAAATACTGCCCAAATATTACAATTTGGTTCAAGTGCACAAAGTAATATCTCAAAATTCTCAGATAGTGTTTTAAATGATGTTAGAACAAAAAGTTCTGGAGAAGTTGGAGATTTACTATCAGGATTAGTAACAGAAATAAAAGAATTTAATGCAGATGTTCCAGTTGAAGAGAAAAAGGGAATATTAGGAATATTCAATTCTGCAAAAAAACAAGTCGAAAAATTAATAGCAAAATATGACAAAGTAGAAAATAATATAGCTAAAATAGAAAAATCATTAGAAACACATAAACTTCAAATGATGAAAGATATTGCAATATTTGATACAATGTATGATAAAAATTTACAATATTTTAAAGAATTATCATTATATATAATTGCTGGTGAAAAGAAATTAGAAGAATTGAAAACAGTTACATTACCAGAATTACAAAAAATAGCAGAAGAAACAAAAGAACAAACAGATGCACAAGCTGTAAATGATATGGTAGCAATAATAAATAGATTTGAAAAAAGAATATATGATTTAAAAACAACAAGAATTATATCAATTCAAATGGCACCACAAATTAGATTAATTCAAAACAATGATAGTGAATTAGTTGAAAAAATACAAAGTTCATTAATAAATACAATTCCACTTTGGAAAAATCAAATTGTTATAGCATTAGGAATAACAAATGCAAGAAATGCATTAGGAGCACAAAAACAAGTTACACAAATGACAAATGATATGCTTACAAAAAATAGTGAATTATTAAAACAAGGAACAATTGAAATTGCAGAAGAATCTGAAAAAGCTGTTGTAGATGTTCAAACATTACAAAAAACAAATCAAGATATTATAGATACATTAGATAAAGTTATAGAAATTCACGAAAATGGAAGAGTAAAAAGACAAGAGGCAGAAGTTCAACTTGAAGAAATTGAAAATAAATTGAAAGAAAAATTATTAGAAATAAAGAACTAAAAAAGTAGGCGAAAGCCTACTTTTTTGATAATGTAATATTAAAAGATTTAGTTATATAACCTCTACTAATATTAATAGTAATATTATCACCAGGGCTTTTAGTAAAAATATATTCTCTTAATTCAATCATATTATTAAAAGTCTTATCATCAATAGAAGTAATAATGTCTCCAATTTTTATTCCACTAGAATAAGCAGGACTATCTTTATTAATATGTGCTATATAAATTCCATTTGGAAAAGAAAAATATGGAGTAGTTTCTTTATCATAAGCATAAATTCCCAGATAAGCCTCATCAAAAGCTCCAGTTGATACAATTTTTTCAATTACAGGTTTTACAACATTAATAGGAATGGCAAAACCAATACCTTCTGCAGATGTAATTTTTACACTATTTACTCCGATAACTTCTCCTGTAGAAAGAATTAAAGGTCCACCACTATTTCCAGGGTTAATAGAAGCATCAGTCTGAATCAAATCAGTCATATATGATACAGAATTATTTTCTTCAATTTTTATAGTTCTATTTATAGCACTAATTATTCCAGATGTTATAGTCCTTCTAAATTCATATCCAATAGGGTTGCCAATGGCATAAACAGTTTCACCAGATTTAATTTTGGAAGAGTCTCCAAATTTTACATAATTTAGACCGGAGGTATTTATTTTTGAAACAGATAAATCTAACTCTGAATTACACCACAAAACAGTTGCATCATATGTGTTACCATTTTCTAATGTAACATAACATGTACTAAATTTTTCACCAGTAACATGACAATTACTTAAAATATATCCATTATTTGAAACAATTATTCCAGTACCAATCCCTAAATCATTTAAAGAACTTGTTGAAAAAATAGATGTAGAATGAGATTGCATTGCGGAATGGGAAATCCTTTCTCTGCAAAGCATATCCAGTCATGGAAATGATGCCCAGACCAACGAGTGTACCAGTTAAGGTCATCGTAATAGTCAGTCCATAAGACTTCCAGATTGCACCACCCTGAAGTACCATCTCATAAGCCTTTGTTGTAAACTGCTTCGGGAACAGCTGTGCTCCTTCTGTACGGATCACTTCCTCAGCTGTAAATGAGGTTCCAATAATAATCAGGAATGGTAACACACAAGCCAACGCATAAAGTGTAACTACTACATATCCTATTGTACGGATCATGATATCGGAGCGATCCAGCTTGATTTTCGTACCTTTTACTGTCGATTTTGCCATTTCTTTCTCCCTCCTTAGAATAATGCGTACTCAGGATCGATCTTCTTAACAGCAAAGTTGCTTGCCA
>OLIS01001566.1_pt1 | contig 16347 bp, 9 predicted proteins | sample 1601351 | NCBI WGS metagenome assembly OLIS01 (sample SAMEA2452122, study PRJEB22498) | human gut metagenome | biome: human feces; feature: human gut; material: feces | place: Australia | collected 2012
TCAAGCAAGCTTGATTGCATTCGCCTTGCACGATGATTCAGCCCGCATTTGCTAAGTCCAAAAGTTGAGTAACATAATAAAGTGTATAGCATACCTACTTGTCAACCTGTTAACTCGTTAACCTTAAAATCCGCCAACGGGTTGCTTTAACTCATCAGCATATTAACACATTAGCTCGCAAAGCTTGTTCTAAATCAGAAAAAAGTAAAGCCCCACTCCCTCCACTTAAAAAATAATTGCTACTTTTGTGCGTTACAACGAAGGTAAAATCAAAATAATTTATAACAACAATCAGATGAACGTGATAACCAAGACCGTTTCGCTGCCCGATGGACGCACCATCAGCATCGAAACTGGCAAATTGGCCAAGCAAGCTGATGGCGCAGTTATGCTGCGTATGAACAACACCATGCTGCTTGCCACCGTTTGTGCTGCCAAGACGGCTCAGCCCGGCACAGACTTCATGCCCCTCCAGTGCGACTACAAAGAAAAATATAGCGCCGCAGGCCGTTTCCCCGGCGGTTTCACCAAGCGCGAAGGCCGCGCCGGCGACTACGAAATCCTTACTTCACGTCTGGTCGACCGCGCACTGCGCCCACTCTTCCCCTCAGACTACCACTGCGAGGTATACGTTAACATCACGCTCTTCTCAGCCGATGGTGTTGACATGCCCGACGCACTGGCCGGCTTTGCCGCATCAGCAGCCCTCGCTGCCAGCGACATTCCCTTTGAAGGCCCCATCTCTGAGGTGCGCGTAGCACGCATCAACGGCGAATACGTTGTCAACCCCACCTTCGACCAGCTCAAGGAGGCCGACATGGACATCATGGTAGGTGCCACCGAAGAGAATATCATGATGGTTGAAGGCGAAATGGACGAAGTGCCCGAAAGCGCACTGCTCGAAGCGCTCAAGGTGGCTCACGAGGCTATCAAGCCCATGTGCCAGTTGCAAAAGGAACTCTCAAAGGAACTCGGCACCGACGTCAAGCGCGAATACGACGACGAGGTGAACGACGAGGAACTCCGCCAGCAAGTAAAGGACGAGTGCTACAAGCCCGCCTACGCCATTGCCGAAGCCGGCGACCACGACAAGCACCAGCGCGAAGATGCCTTCACCGAAATACGCGAAGGATTTAAGGAACGCTATGCTGCCGCACACCCCGAACTCTCACCCGAAGAGCTCGAAGAAAAGAACGCCATGGTAGACCGCTACTACCACGACGTAGAACGCGATGCCATGCGCCGCTGCATTCTCGATGAGGGCAAGCGTCTCGACGGCCGCAAAACCACCGATATCCGCCCCATCTGGTGCGAAGTGTCACCCCTGCCCATGCCTCACGGTTCGGCCATCTTCACACGTGGCGAAACACAGGCTCTGGCCACTGCCACCCTCGGCACCAAGCTCGACGAAAAGATGGTTGACGACGTGCTCGACAAGAGCTACATGCGCTTCCTCCTCCACTACAACTTCCCTCCCTTCTCAACTGGCGAGGCCAAGGCACAGCGTGGCGTAGGCCGCCGCGAAATTGGTCACGGTCACTTGGCATGGCGCGCCCTCAAGGGCCAAATCCCTGCCGACTACCCCTACACAGTGCGCGTGGTGAGCGACATTCTCGAGTCAAACGGCTCATCGTCTATGGCCACCGTATGTGCCGGAACTCTGGCTCTGATGGACGCTGGTGTGCCCATCAAGGCTCCCGTGAGCGGTATTGCCATGGGCCTTATCAAGAACCCCGGCGAGGACAAGTACGCCATATTGAGCGATATCCTGGGCGATGAGGACCACTTGGGCGACATGGACTTCAAGACCACCGGTACTGCAAAGGGTCTTACTGCCACACAGATGGATATCAAGTGCGACGGTCTGTCATACGAAATTCTTGAAAAGGCTCTTAACCAAGCCAAGCAGGCACGTGAGCACATCTTGGGCAAGATTCTCGAAACCATGCCCGCACCACGTCCCGAACTCAAGCCCCACGTTCCCCGCATCGAAGCCTTCGAAATTCCCAAAGAGTTTATCGGTGCCGTTATTGGCCCGGGCGGAAAGATCATTCAGGGCATGCAGGAGGACACTGGTGCCACCATCACCATCGAGGAGGAAGACGGCGTAGGCAAAATTCAGGTGTCTGGCCCCAACAAGGAGAGCATCGATGCTGCCGTGGCCAAGATACGTGCCATCGTGGCCATACCCGAAGTGGGTGAGGTTTACGACGCCAAGGTTGTCAGCATCATGCCTTACGGCTGCTTTGTAGAGTTCATGCCGGGCAAGGAAGGCTTGCTCCACATCTCCGAAATAGCATGGAAGCGCCTCGAGTCTGTTGAGGAAGCTGGCATTAAAGAGGGTGACACCATCAAGGTCAAGCTCCTCGAAATTGACGACAAGACCGGCAAGTTCCGCCTTTCACACCGCGTGCTCGAAGAGAAGCCCGAAGGCTGGGAGGAACGTCCCGCACGCCGTCCGCGCCGCGAAGGTGGCGAAGGTGGTCACGCACCACGCCGTCCGCGTCGCGACTAATCAGCATTGAATGATAAAGCCATAGAAGCTCGAAATCCCCTTGCGGCTGCACAGCCGTCAAGGGGATTTCTGTTGTTTCAGACACAAGGCCCACGCCCTCTACACATCACAGCCAAAAGCAACGCCCAACAAGCATCACCCGCATTATTATCAGCACATTGAAATATACACCTGACTTCGTCAATGCGTCACCCAATCAAATGACGCAACGCATCGTTTTTCAACATGCGCCATTCAATGGCACAAAAAAAGTGTACATACTTGTACACAAATATTTGCGCCCTCGCCGTCAGCCTACTTATAAATGAATGTGTGTGCTTTTACTGCCATCTTACACTTTTTGTACGTAATAGGTTGATATACAGAGGTTTCAAGAGTGTAAGATGATTTCAAAATATCTTACACACTCCTGCACACATCTTACACACCTCACCCCGCTATCGCGCAGTCGGTTTGGACGTATGCGGCGGGTTATACGGCATAGGGGAACAGAAAAATCTGTCGGAGCAACAGATTTTTCTACTCCCCTATGCCGTAATATCTTCCTCCCGTGCTTGTGCAGTGTGGCAGTGTGTGGGGTGTGTAGGTTGCGTGTAGGTGACATTGGTAGTATCTTACACTAAGTAAAGCATTGACAATCAATGAGTTGCAATAAGTTAGTGTAAGATGTAAGATACTCGACAAGTAAAGTTTTTGTAGTATGGTAAAGGTACCGGTACCACAAAACGCAAGCACAAAACGCTACCACTAATGGGGGCGACGCGTCTCGCGTCGGGGCAATTTTCAGCAGTCTCGTCTCGCGTCGGGAAAAGAGTCACTCACAACCCCATCAACCACCTTTTTGTGGCAAATATTACATTGCAGATGCAAACGATTACGTATCTTTGCCCAATCATAACCAATTGGCGGAACGGGCAAACAAGTTGACAAGGCAACGGGCAACAAGCAAGTGGACCAAGTAGCTCAAATTGCTCACCATTCCGACTTTAACATCACAAGTTGCGTGTAACATACTTACTTGTTAACCTGTCAACCCGTTAACCTGAAATTCCGCCAACGGATATACATCTAATATCATCACCACCATGAACAAATTGCTACTCACCCTGCTCACACTCTGTCTGGCACTTACCATGCAGGCGCAAGCCCGCCACGGCGGCAACGACAACCCCTTCAACTCCGTCAGCTACCGCCCCTTGCCTCCACTGCGCGTCAACGGGCAGCAAGGCGTGTCGGCCGCATTTGCCGGCAGCACAGGCAGCAAACTATTAGTGGCCGGCGGCTGCAACTTTCCGGGTACACCGGCTGCCGACGGCGGTGACAAGCAATTCTATGCCGACATCTACGAACTTAACTTGCACCACCCCGCGGGCACGATGGAATGGCACAAAATAGGCTGTCTGCCGCAGCCCGCTGCCTACGGCGTGGGGGTAAGTGTGCCACACGGCATGGTGTGCGTGGGCGGCACAAGCAACGGCAAGCAGAGCCTGGCCAACGGCTACTACCTCAAGTCGGGCCACAACCACCAACTCGTAATAGAGGCACTGCCCGCACTGCCCCAGCCGCTCGACAACATGGCGGGGGCCTACGGTGGCGGCTACATCTACGTGGCCGGCGGACTGAGCAACGGCAGCCCCTCACAGGCTGCCTACCGTCTGCGTTTCCCCGGCGGCAAGCAGTGGGAGCGCCTGCCCGACCTGCCCGGTGCCGCACGTGTGCAGCCCGTGGGCGTGGTGCAGAACAGCGCCACGGGGCCTTGCTTTTACCTGGCGGGCGGATTTGCCCCTGCCACCGACACCCAACGGGGCATGGCACACACCGACGGGTGGTGTTACAACCCCGCCACACACCAATGGACACGTATGGCCCCCATTGTGCCACACGGCCGCACCGAGGCCGTCACCCTGGCCGGTGCCGCAGGTGTGCCCTCGGGCTGTGCCCACATAGTGTTTGCGGGCGGTGTGAACAAACAACGCTTTGAGGCAGCCATCAACCGGCCTCTGCTTATCAAACAGGCACGGATAGACGCCCAAAGGTATGGCACACAGGCCATGCACGCCTATGTGGCAAGGCTCGAACTCGAAAAGGCCACCTACATGCGCCAGCCCGAGGCTTGGTACGCTTTCAACGACGAACTCATTATTTACCACACCATCACCAACACGTGGGTGGCCGAAAGCCGCTCGCCGCTGTTGGCACGCGCCGGGGCTGCCCTTGTGGCATGTGACGGCGAATGGGTGGTGGTGGACGGCGAGAGCAAGCCGGGCATCAGGTCGGCAGCCGTAACAGCTGTCAAGATGGACGTGCGGCCCACCTTTGGGTGGCTCAACTGGACGGTGCTCGTGGCCTATCTCGTGGGCATGGTGCTGCTGGGCTATTACTTTATGAAGCGCGGCGAGGGCAATGCCGACGACTTTTTCAAGGGCGGCGGCCGCATACCCTGGTGGGCAGCGGGCATCAGCATCTATGCCACCATGCTCAGCGCCATCACCTACATGGCCTACCCCGCCAAGGCTTACGCCACCGACTGGACTTACTACCCCATGCTGGTGACCATACTGCTGGTGTCGTTCCCCGTTATCAAGTATTATTTGCCATTTTTCAGACGCCTCAACGTGACGAGCGCCTACGAGTATCTTGAACGTCGCTTCAACGCGCCCACACGTCTGCTGGCATCGGCCTTGTTCATCATCTTTATGGTGGTGCGCATGACGTTGGTGCTCTACTTGCCCTCGCTGGCGCTTACGGCGGTTACAGGCATCAACCTCTACATCTGCATTGTGCTCATGGCGCTTGTCACCATCGTTTACTGCACCATGGGTGGTGTCGAGGCCGTGGTGTGGGGCGATGTGGTGCAGGGCTTCATACTGGTGGGTGGCGCACTCTTTGCAGTCGGCTACCTGGTGTGGGGCACCGATGGCGGTGCAGGCGGTTTCTGGCAAATAGCCATGGACGACCACAAGATGCGGCTCTTTAGCTGGAGCCTCGACTACCGTTCGGCCACCTTCTGGGTTATCATATTAGGCGGTATGGCCAACAACCTCATATCTTACACCAGCGACCAGACTGTCATTCAGCGCTACCTTACCACCAAGGACGAGGCTGGCGCACGGCGCAGCATCATGCTCAACGGTCTGATGAGCGTGTTTGTGAGTGTGGCATTCTTTGCCATTGGCACAGGGTTGTACACCTTTTTCAAGACACACCCCGCAGCGCTCGACTACACCATGGGCAAGGCCGACACGATATTCCCATTCTTCATGATGAGCCAGCTGCCACAAGGGGTGGCCGGACTGCTCATTGCGGCTATTTTCGCCGCTACCATGAGCACCATATCGTCCAACATCAACTCTGTGGCCACGGCCTACAGTGTCGACTTTTACCAACGCTTCCGCCCCACTGCCAGCAATGCTGCCACCCTGCGCGTGGCACGCCGCACCTGCATCGTGTCGGGCGCATTGGGCATGTGCATGGCACTGCTCATGGCCACATGGCACATTCTCTCGCTGCTTGACTTTTTCCAGGAGATACTCGGATTGCTCTCAAGCGGTCTCGGCGGTCTGTTCCTGATGGGCATATTCTTTCCGCGCATCGGCGGCAAAGCGGCTCTTACGGGCTTTGTGTGTGGCGTGGGGGCAGTGTTTGCCGTGCGCTATCTCACCGACACGAGTTTTCTGCTCTACGGCTGCATCGGCATGGCCACATCGGTGGCTGTGGGTCTGGTGTGCTCTTGCTTTGTCAGGGAGCACAAATCACTCGACGGATTGTGCTGGAAAACACGACCCTAACGCCCGATAACGCACACTTTTTCAAAAAACGTGCAATTTATCGTATCTTTTTAGCCTAAAAGTTTGTCAGTATTAGGAATAAGCATTACTTTTGCACGCGGAAACTTAAATACAAGGAACATAATTCATTAAATTCAAATAAAGAAACTATGTCTGATATTGAAGCAAAAGTAAAGGCTATCATCGTTGACAAGCTCAGCGTTGACGAATCTGAAGTTAAGAACGAAGCAAGCTTCGCTAACGACCTCGGTGCTGACTCTCTCGACACTGTAGAGCTCATCATGGAATTTGAGAAGGAATTTGGCATCACTATCCCCGATGACAAGTCTGAAAAGATTTCAACCGTAGGTGACGCTATCGCTTACATCGAAGGAGAAGTTAACAAGTAATCTGCTTGTCTTACGACTACCCAACCCAAAACAATTAACGTTTAACGTTACGCGTCTGCGTCGCTATGCTGTCAGCCCCTGACGGTGTGGAGACAGGTCGCTGTACGTTAAACGTTAATTGCATTATGGCATTACACGCCTACAAAAACACTGCATATCAACACGTTTCACCCCTATGCTGCAGCACACAGTTGAACGGCTCTGGTGCACACAAGCCCACCCCTCGAAACACGCCTTATTTGTTTAGTAGATTAGCGAGTACTACCCCAGCCCACCCATCGCGTGGCGCGGGAAACAAGCGGACAGCACACTGCCGCGTGCGTGCTAATCTACTAAAGTGCAGAGAGAGCCACAGGGCACACACCGCCCATGCTGCCACTCAAGCTGACGGCTGCGCATTCATTAACGATATTCAAACTTTATGGAACTCAAAAGAGTTGTTGTAACAGGCCTTGGCGCCCTCACACCAGTAGGTAACACAGTACCCGAAACTTGGGAAAACATCAAGAACGGCGTTAGCGGCGCCGGCCCTATCACACACTTCGATGCGTCGAAGTTCAAAACACAGTTTGCATGCGAGGTGAAGGGCTTTAAGGCTACCGACTTTATCGACCGCAAGGAGGCTCGCAAAATGGACCTTTACGAGCAGTACGCTCTCGTGGCTGCCATGGAGGCTATCAAGGACAGCGGCTGGGACCTCGAAACTATCGACAAGAACCGCATCGGCGTGGTGCTCGGTGTAGGTATCGGTGGTATTCACACCTTTGAGGAGGAAGCTGGCTACTATGCCATCAACAAGGAGAACGGCCCTAAGTTCAACCCCTTCTTCATTCCTAAGATGATTGCCGACATCGCTGCCGGACAAATCTCTATCCAGTATGGTTTCCACGGCCCCAACTACACCACTACGTCGGCTTGCGCCTCTTCAACCAACGCTTTGGCCGACGCCTTCAACCTCATTCGCCTCGGCAAGGCCGACGCCATGGTGACCGGTGGTGCCGAAGCTGCCATCTGGCCCTGCGGCGTGGGCGGATTTAACGCCATGCACGCGCTCTCAACACGCAACGACGACCCCACACACGCTTCACGCCCCTTCAGCAAAAGCCGCGACGGCTTTATCATGGGCGAGGGTGCCGGCATACTCATTCTTGAGGAACTTGAGCACGCCAAGGCACGCGGCGCCAAGATTTACTGCGAAGTGGCTGGCGCTGGCATGTCGGCCGACGCACACCACATCACTGCCTCACACCCCGAAGGACTCGGTGCCAACCTCGTGATGAAGGCTGCCCTCGAAGACGCTGAAATGAAGCCCGAGGACATCGACTACATCAATGTGCACGGCACATCTACCCCCGTGGGCGACATCTCTGAGGTGAAGGCCATTACCAAACTCTTTGGCCAGCACGCTTACGAGCTCAACATCTCGTCTACAAAGAGTATGACAGGCCACTTGCTCGGTGCTGCCGGTGCTGTTGAAGCACTCATCTGCTGCCTCTCGGTGCAGAACGATATCGTGCCGCCTACCATCAACCACGAGGACGACGATCGCGACGAGAACATCGACTACAACCTCAACTTCACCTTTAACAAGGCACAAAAGCGCACCGTACGCGCTGCATTGAGCAACACATTCGGCTTTGGCGGACACAACGCCTGCTGCATTGTAAAGAAGTATGAAGCCTAACGCACCCAAAGGCGCGTAACATGTGCAAATGTGCAAATGCGCAGATGTGCAAATGCTATCACGCATAGCATTTCGGCACGCTGGCGCATCTGCACATTTGCGCTTTTCCCATATCCACATCATACACCCTAATTCAACGGCAATTTGTGCGCACGACTTGCGCAACAGCACGTCACGCCACATTTGCACTGCATATATATGATACTGAACTTATTTGACCGCATGAAGCTCCCCTTCCGCAAGAACAAGGAGTTTCTGTCGGCCCTATACGACATATTGGGCTTTTACCCGCACAATATCGAGATATACCGCATCGCTTTCTCGCACAAGTCGCTCAGCTACCGACGTGACGCCGACAGCAAAAAGGGCGGCAAGGACCGCAAGGCCAACAACCGCGACCGCAAACAGCGCAGCGAGAATACCTCGAAACCGCTCAACAACGAACGACTCGAATATCTGGGCGACGCCGTGCTCGAGACCATCGTGAGCGACATTCTCTTCCACCACTTTCCACACAAGCGCGAGGGTTTTCTCACATCTACCCGCTCCAAAATCGTGCAGCGCGAGGCACTTAACCGACTGGCTGCCAACATGGGGCTCGAAAAGCTTATTCTGGCCGCACAAGGCACACGCATGAGCCACACCAACATTGGCGGCAATGCCTTTGAAGCGCTGATGGGGGCCATTTATCTGGACCGCGGCTTCAAAACTTGCCAATGGTTCATTAACAACCGCGTTATAGGCCGATACGTAGACCTCGATAACGTGGCGCAGAAGGAGGTCAACTTTAAGAGCAAACTGCTGGAGTGGAGTCAGAAGAACCGCATCAACATCAACTTTAAGGACTCTGCCTGCGATGGCGAAAAGGGCTTCCGCACCGTTATCAGCATCGAAGGCATCACCATAGCACGCGGCAGCGGACGCTCAAAAAAGGAGAGCCAGCAGGAGGCTTCGAAAGAGGCCCTCACACGTATGCGCCGCGAGCCTGCCACATACGACAGCATCTTCCGCGCTAAAGAAAAGCGCACTGCCATGGAGGCCGAAGAGTCATTCGCTCTGCCCAAAATCGACACCATCGAGGACGGACTGAACAAGGGTAAAGCCTCTAAGGCCAAGGGCAAGAACAAGGCCGACGCCCCCGTGCTTGAAGAGCAGGACAACAAGGCTCCGAAGAGCGCACAGGAACTCTCCGACGAGGCTTACGACACTGCTTACGACGAGGCTGCCTCGTACGAAGTGATTGACACACCACCAGCCGAACCCGTGCTCACGGCCGAGGACTACGAGGCCAAGGGAATACCCGCTCCCCCCGAAGAGGACGAGCTGAAAGCTGCCGACGAGAGCCTGCGCAAAAAGCGCACACGCAACCGCGGTCCAAAGACCATGGGCGATGCCGTGAAGGGACAGACCAAGGGCGCCACTACCACCGAGGAGCGTGCCGCCAAACGCGAGGCCGAACGACAAGCCGAAGTGGAACGACAACGCGCCAAGGCAGAGCACAAACGCCAAATGGCTGAAAAGGCCAAGGCCAAAGCCGAAGCCATCGAAACCAAGGCTGAGCCTGAAGCCGTGCCCGAAGCTGTGGCAAGCGAGGCGCAGACACAAATATCGGGTCTGTTAGGCGCACTCCGCACACACGCCGACCATGAGGCAGGAGTCGTAGCAGAGAGCCGCCACGCCGAAGCTGAAGCACCCAGCCACGCCGAGGCCGAAGCACCCGTTGCCCAAGGCACTGAAATGGCCAATGACGCTGACACCGCCCACACAGCCGACAAAGTGCAAACGCTGACCGAAGTGGAAGAAACCTTTATCATAAAGGAGGACATCAAGCCCGCATCGCAAGCTGAGGACGAAAGCCAGGAGGCCGCACCCGAAAGCCAAGAGGCTACAAATGAAAGTCACGAAGCCGCGCTCGAAAGTCACGAAGCCGCAAACGAAGTTCTGGTTGAAATGGAAACAGACGTTGAGCCAGAGACCAAGCCCGAAGCTGAGACCGCATTTGACAGCGCAACAGAGAAGGCTGAAAATGAGGCTGGGGAGGCAGACAAAGTGGCCGAAGAAAGCGACAGTATGGCCGTTGATACTGACAGCGTAGCCGAAGAGGGTGATGACACTGCCATCAACACCATTGACACCGACGCCACTGCCAACTACGCGACCGCCACTGCCGTTGAAACCACCGAGGCTGCTGAAACCGAGGACAAAGACCTTGACAACGACAGCGAGTCAGACGCCGCCACAAGCATTGTGCCATCGCTCACGCTGGACGACATTGTGTTCGGCACAGAGCACGACGAGCATTTTGCCACATTGCGAAATAACAACTTTGACAGCGCCGACAGCAAAAGCGACACTGCGGCACAAGAGGACGAGGCTGAAGCAACGCAAGACAAGCCTCAGCGCAACAAAAAGCGGACTAACAACAACCGCCGTCGCCGCCGTCCACAAAATGCCAACAAGCAGGGCACAGAAAGCAACGCCAATGGCAAGGCCGAAAATGCAACCAGCGCCAATGCGCCCACGGCCAATGCTGACAAGCCTAAGCCACACAAGCACAGAGGCCGCCGACGTCCTAACAAGGGCAAAAAAGAGGGCGACGCATAACGTGCTTCAATAACATAACTACCTCACCACGCGGGAGGGCATGCCTACAACCGTCACACACATTACGGTTATTGGCACGCCCTCCCGCGTCGTTTTACCAACCCCAATCCGTTGGTACAACTGCCGCGGATAATGATATAAAAGGCGGTTTTTCGTTTTTTTAATCCAGGGAGCAATACCAAACGGCAGTTTTTTTCGTTAACTTAGCATCGCTTTCACAACCATACGCCTCCCACTACGAGGAAAACTGGCCCCGAAAGCCATCATTTCAAGAAACCAGTAACTAACCCACTAATCCTTGATAATGGAAACACGTAATAAGAACTACTGTATCATTCTGGCCGGTGGTGTTGGACGCCGCTTGTGGCCCGCAAGTCAGAAGGAGCTGCCCAAACAATTTATCGACTTCTTCGGCACAGGCCGCACCCTGCTGCAACAAACCTTCGACCGCTTTGCCCGTTTTATCCCCACCAACCACATATACATATCCACCTACGAGAGCTATGTGTCCCTTGTGCGCGAGCAACTGCCCGAAGTGCCCGAGGCCAACATTCTGCCCGAACCCGTACAGCTCAACACCGCCCCCGCAGCCATTTGGGGCACATGGCACACAGTGCTGTCCGATGCCGATGCCAATGTAGTGGTAAGTCCGGCCGACCAACTCATACAGCACGCCGACCGTTTCGAAGCCCAGATACTGCGCGGCCTCGACTACGTTGACACCCACGCCGACTTCCTGGCCATAGGCGTCAAACCCACGCAGCCCAACACAGCTTACGGCTACATACAGATGGGCAACGCCATAGACAACGCCGACAACAAGCTGCACAAAGTGCAATCGTTCAGCGAGAAGCCCGAACTTGACTACGCCAAGATGTTTATGCAGAGCGGCGAGTTCCTGTGGAACACCGGCATATTCATGTGGAAAGGCAAGACTCTCGGCCAGCACCTCTCAAGCATGGCACACCGCCCCGACCGCCCCGTTGAAGAGGTGGCCAAACAAATGGTCACCATAGCCGAGGAGATGAACTACGTGCGCTCATGCATACCCGAGGGCCTGCCACGCAGCATCGACCTGCTTGTGCTTGAGCACTGCAGCAATGTGGCAGTGCTGGAGTGCAACTTTGGGTGGGCCGACGTAGGTTGCTGGACAGAGCTGCACGAAGTGTCGCACACCGATGCCGACGGCAATGCCGTAAGCGGTGGTGCCCGCGTGATGCTGCAAGGCACCCAAAACTGCATGGTGCGACTGCCCCAACACATGAAAGCCATCATAGCCGGCCTCGACGGCTACGTAATAGCACAGCAAGGCGACATACTGATGATATGCCCCAACAGCGACCCCGACGCCACGCGCCGCCTCATCAACGAGGGTCAGTTCTTCTGACCCCCGCTCCCCCACGCCCCACATAGCCGCCCCGGTGCACCCGCCGCGGCATCACTGGCAAATAGTCTCCAATCCGTAATCGATGCTCCCGCAGCATCGGCACAGATTGGAGACTTTTTGCGTATATCCGCCCCGCGCCCCGCGCCACCACATACAAAGCAAGCAAACGCAAGTGTCCCTCCGTCAGGAGCGCGTATTAAACCGCGCGTGTACAAAGAAATAAGGGTGAAGCTTTAGTAAACACATGGGTTTTTAGTAACTTTGCCCACAAATATCTAAAAATTATACAACATGGCACAGAAACCAAGCATACCCAAAGGCACACGCGACTTTGGTGCGGTCGAAATGGCCCGCCGCAACTATATTTTCAACACCATACGCGAGGTGTACGCACTCTACGGCTTCCGTCAGATTGAAACGCCCGCCATGGAGAACCTCTCCACCCTCATGGGCAAGTATGGCGAGGAGGGCGACAAACTGCTCTTCAAGATACTCAACTCGGGCAACTTCCGTGGCGAAGTGACCGCCGAAGAATACGCCGAAAAGAATTCGGCCCAGCTCGCAGCCCGCTTCTGCGAGAAAGGCCTTCGCTACGACCTCACCGTGCCCTTTGCACGCTACGTGGTGCAGCACCGCGACGAGTTGCAGATGCCCTTCAAGCGCTACCAGATACAACCCGTGTGGCGCGCCGACCGTCCGCAAAAGGGCCGCTACCGCGAGTTCTACCAGTGCGACGCCGACGTGGTAGGTTCCGACTCACTGCTCAACGAGGTAGAGCTGATGCAGATTGTTGACGAAGTGTTCAGCCGTTTCGGCATTCGCGTCTGCATCAAGATCAACAACCGCAAAATTCTCAGCGGCATAGCCGAGATTATAGGTGCAGCCGACAAAATCGTCGACATCACCGTGGCCATTGACAAGCTCGACAAGATAGGCCTTGACAAGGTAAACGAAGAGTTGCGCGCAGTAGGTCTGAGCGAGGAGGCTGTTGAAAAGTTGCAGCCCATCATCTCGCTTTCGGGCACCAACGAGCAGAAACTCGACACCATGCGCCAAGTGCTGGCCGCCAGCGAGACGGGCTTGAAGGGAGTTGACGAAGTAGCCTTTGTGCTCAACGCCCTCAAGGCCAGCGAACTGCGCAACGAGCTCGAGCTCGACCTCACCCTGGCCCGCGGCCTCAACTACTACACGGGCTGCATATTCGAGGTCAAGGCACTCGACGTACAGATAGGCTCCATCACCGGTGGCGGCCGCTACGACAACCTCACCGGCATATTCGGTCTGCCAGGCCTGAGCGGCGTCGGCATATCGTTTGGTGCCGACCGCATCTACGACGTACTCACCCAGCTCGACCTCTACCCTGCCGAGACCAACTCAGGCGCCCGCATTCTGTTCATCAACTTTGGCGCCAACGAGGCCGCCCACTGCCTGCGCCTGGCCGCCGCCATACGCAAGGCCGGCATCTCGGCCGAGGTATACCCCGACTCTGTTAAAATGAAAAAGCAGATGAGCTACGCCAACGCCCACAAAGTGCCCTTCGTGGCCTTGGTTGGCGAGAGCGAAATGGCCGAAGGCAAGGTAGCTCTTAAAAACATGGAGACCGGCGAGCAGCAAAGCCTCAGCATCGACGAGGTGATTGAACACATCAAGTAAACACAAACTGATGAACGAAGAGAACACACACCACCTGCCCTATTTTGACGAGGTAAACAAAATGTACACCATGCGCGAGGCCATTGAAGAAGCCAAGCGCTGCCTGCACTGCAAAGTGCCACAATGCAAAAAGGGCTGCCCCATCGAGAACAACATACCCGACTTCATACACGAGCTCTCAAAGGGCAACATGGGTGAGGCCATGGCCATACTGCACGAAAAAACCAACCTTCCCGCCATCTGCGGCCGTGTGTGCCCACACGAAAAGCAGTGCGAAGGCCATTGCGTGCTCGGCCGCCGCGACAACCCCGTGCGAGTGGGCAAGCTCGAAAGCTTTATAGCACAATTCGACGCCGAAATGAACCTGACCCACGAGCGCATACCCGAAAAAACACGCGGCAAGGTGGCCGTCATAGGCTCAGGCCCCGCCGGCCTTACCGTGGCAGGCGACCTGGCGCGCCAGGGCTTCAATGTCACCATATTCGAAGGGCAGCCCGAGCCAGGCGGCGTGCTGATGTACGGCATACCCGAGTACCGACTGCCCAAAGCCGTGGTGCGCAACGAAATTAAGCGCATCGAGGCACTCGGCGTACACTTTGTAACCAACTGCCTTGTAGGCGCGCCCGAGAGCGGTGTCACCGTCGACAGTCTGTTTGCTCAAGGCTTCGACGCCATATTCATGGGCACCGGCACCGCCCTGCCCCAAAACCTCAACGTGCCGGGAGCAAATCTGCGCCGCGTCACACAGTCAACCGACTTTCTGCACAACGTCAACGCCTACGTTGAGGGCGCCCTGCCCTACGAGATGGTGCCACTGCGCAAGGGCGACCGCGTGGCCGTGATAGGCGGTGGCAACGTGGCCATGGACGCCGCACGCACCGCACAGCGCCTGGGCGGCGACGTCACCGTCATATACCGCCGCACACAAGAGGAGATGCCCGCCATCAAGAGCGAGTACGAGGACGCTGTAAAGGAAGGCGTAAAATTCATGTGGAAAACCAACTCCATCGAATTCCTTGGCAACGAAAAGGGCCGTGTGCGTGCCATCAGACTGGCCACCCCCGACGGTGAGCACACCGTAGAGTTCGACCGCGTGTTCCTGGCCATCGGCTCACGCCCCGCCAGCCGCATCGTGGGCACCACCAAGGGCATTGATGTCGACGAGAAAGGCTACGTCATTGTGGGCGATCGTCCCAAGGGCATGACCACCCGCCGCGGTGTGTTTGCCGGAGGCGACGTCGTACACCGTCCGCAAACGGTGGTGCTGGCCATGAAGGCTGCCAAAGAGGTGGCCGTAGGCATAGCCCAATATGTCGACGCTATCAAGTTGCTCGAGGAGTGTGGACAGTAAACCTAAAGGGTGGTTCTAATAAATCTGTTTTTAGAACCACCCTGAAGTGTTAAAATGGCACGGTTGTTACAAAATGCGCATTTATTTTGAATATTTGTTGCATAATGTTTGTCAATTAAAATAAAAGATTTACATTTGCATCGCAACCATGAAAATTAAGTGTGCCACACAAAGCCACACTTAACAACCGCGCATCGGTCATCAGGTGGAACGCCACTATGCCGTGCGTAACAACCATCCCAACCTACGCTTAACCTATGGCGAAACACACACTGAGAGATTATACCTCTTCATAATGAATTGTTTTTTTAAGGGTGGAACCTGCTAAGGGTTCCGCCCTTTTTTGTGCGCTGGTCTATCGCCATCGTGTTGCGCATCAGTTTGCTCACGGGCACAGCCCCTTTGTCTGCCCACTTGTAAAAGAGTGCGTGTGTTTTTACTGCCATCTTACACTTTTTGTACGTAACAAGTTGATATACAGATGTTTCAAGGGTGTAAGATGATTTCAAAGTATCTTACACACCCCTACATACATCTTACACACCCCACACCGTTGTCGCGCAGTCGATTTTGTCGTATGCGGTGGTTTATACGCCATAGGGACGCAGAGAAATCTGTCGGAGCAACAGATTATTCTGCCCCCCTATGCCGTGATATCGCCCTCCCTATACCGTGATATTGTCCTCCCGTGTTGTGCCGTGTGGCAGCATGAGGGGTGTGTAGGTCGTGTAGGTTGCGTGTAGGTAAAACTGGCAGTATCCTACACTGAGTAAAGTACTGATAGTCAATGAGTTGCAACATGTTTGTGTAAGATGTAAGATGCACGATAAGTAAAGTTTTTGTAGTATGGTAAAGGGCCCGCTACCACTAAACGCAAGCACTAAACACTAGCGCCAAACGCTAGCTCTAATGGGGGCGACGCGTCTCGCGTCGGGGAAATATGCAGCTATTATTTAGTAGCGTTTGTTTTTTCATT
>OLIS01001570.1_pt1 | contig 16325 bp, 10 predicted proteins | sample 1601351 | NCBI WGS metagenome assembly OLIS01 (sample SAMEA2452122, study PRJEB22498) | human gut metagenome | biome: human feces; feature: human gut; material: feces | place: Australia | collected 2012
CGCCGTACTCAGAGATGACGAAAGCCCGCTTTCCGTCAGGCTTCACCTGTAACGGACGGAAATAATTATGAATACTGCGGAAATCCCCGCCTTTCTGGTCAAACCAGCCGCTGGCATGGTCTACCGGACGGGTGGGGTCTTTTTTTGCCACCATTTTCGCGATACGGGCGGCATCGAACTGCCCCCAGCCTTCGTTAAACGGTACCCACACGGCTATGGAAGGTACGTTGTACAGATGGTCAATAGTGTCCAGACACTCCTGCTCCCAGCTTTTTCTGCCTTCTTCGGAGCTACGGGAGAACAGTTCGTAATGATTGTCCTTCGTGTGGGCGGACATGTGGGGGAACAATGTTGGCATATAACACACCCAGGGCATATGATAGGTAGAGCCACCGCTGACCATATCCTGCCATACGATCATTCCCAGACGATCGCAGTGGTAATACCATCGCAGGGGTTCGACCTTGATATGCTTCCGGAGCATGTTGAATCCCAGCCCTTTTGCGAGGCTAATATCATAGACAAAAGCCTCATCGCAGGGAGCAGTCATCAGCCCGTCGGACCAGTAGCCCTGATCCAGGATCCCGTGGAGAAAATAGGGTTTGTGATTCAGACAAAAACGCAAAATTCCCTTGGAATCCTTTTCAACGGAGAAACATCGCATGGCAAAATAACCATCCACGGTATCCTCATCGGCGTTCAAGGTAAAAGGATACAGCCAGGGGTGTTCCGGGCTCCAGGGCTTGAAATTCACCGGCTCCGGTGCATACGCGGGAACCGTAGCGGAATAGGTGATACTGGCGGGAAAAGAAAGTACTACCGTGGTATACGTGAGTCCAAAGGGATCCTGTTGTTCACAAATTTTATGTACACGCATCCGCGTGAGTGAACCGACATTTTTCTGCGCGAGGGTTCCGTCGCAGGAGGGGGTACTTACCCGGAATTCCAGATGGTTGAACGGCTTCGGAGAACACAGAACGAAGGTTACGGAAGCCTTGTTGTACTCCGGAGTGATCTTATAATTGATCACATAGTTTTCCGGGACCCATTCGTACCAGACACTCTGCCAGATGCCGCTCTGGGCGGTGTAGAACATGCCGCCGCGGTTCAGGGTCTGCTTGCCTCTGGTGGCGTAACCGGTGTCGGTCAGATCCCGGACTTTTACATAGAGAGATACCGGATCTGCGTTTACATATGCTGTGATATCTAAAGAAAAAGGAAGGTAGCCGCCGCTGTGAGTGCCAAGCTTCTTTGTGCCGAGGAAGACGGTTGCCTCCTGATCTACCGCGTCAAAATGCAGAATGCAGCGCATATTTTCCTCTTTTTGGGAAAGCTCTTCCGTGGAAAAAGAAAGTTCCCGGTGGTACCACAGGTATTCTTCAGGCTCCAGCCGTCTGTTTACTCTGGAAAGCAGGGATTCCGGAGAAAAAGGAACCCGGATGATCCCCTGAGCGGTAAAATGTGCAGGATCCTCCGAGGAACTGCTCCCATCTGCGGGCATAAAGGCATATTCCCAGAGACCGTTCAGCATATGATAATCTGTACGTCTCATCTGCGGCCGGGGATATTCGGACAGGATATCATCATAAGAACCGGATCGCATCAGCAATTCCCCCCAGGGAGTATAGAGGGGATGCAGGGTATCCTCCGGGTGTGCCTGATTCAGATTCGCAGCAGCATCTTTTAAGTTCATGCGAAAACCTTCTTTCCTAAAATAGATTATTTATAGTATACTACATTTGGAAAGCATAGCACATGAAAAATGATACGATTCTTTGAGAAAAAAGTTTGGATAAGCTATGCGGAGAATTAATTCTGAAAATATGAGGTAGTACAGATGAATATATTGACTGTTGACAATATTACCAAAAGTTATGGAGTACGCAAGATTTTTGACGGAGCCTCCTTTTTCCTGCAGGAAGGGGAAAAGGCCGGAATCATTGGTATTAACGGAACCGGAAAATCTACTTTGTTAAAAATAATTGCCGGGCTGGAGGAGGCCGATGACGGTACCGTGATCAAGGCAAATCACTGTCTGGTGCGTTACCTGCCCCAGAATCCGGAGTTTGCACCGGAAGAGACCGTACTGGAAGCGGTGCTTCGGGGCAACCGCGTGGAGGAAAACGCCGGAACCATTGAGGCGGATGCCAAAAGCATGCTGACGAAGCTGGGCGTTACGGAATTTGGCCAGCCCTGCGGGCAGCTGTCCGGTGGACAGCGCAAGCGTCTGGCACTGGTATCGGTACTGTTGTCTCCGGCAGAGATTTTATTATTGGATGAGCCAACCAACCATCTGGACAACTCCATGTCCGACTGGCTGGAGGACCAGCTGCGCCGCAGAAAAGGTGCCATGATCATGGTCACTCATGACCGGTATTTCCTGGACAGCGTTACCGACCGGATCCTGGAGCTGGACAAGGGGAAGATCTATTCTTATGATGCCAACTATTCCGGCTATCTGGAACTGAAAATGCAGCGGGAAGAGATGGCGCAGGCCAGTGAGAAAAAGCGTCTGAACATTTTACGGAATGAGCTTGCCTGGGTGCAGCGCGGTGCCAGAGCCCGTTCTACGAAGCAGAAGGCGAGATTACAGCGTTTTGAGGAATTGAAAAATGTGAAAGGTCCTGTGACGGACGGTAAGGTGGAACTGACCTCCGCGGCATCGAGACTGGGCCGGACCACGGTGGAGATCGAGAATGTGTCCAAGAGTTATGGGGATAAGGTTCTGATCCGTGATTTTACCTATCTGTTCGGCAAGGATGACAGAGTGGGATTCATCGGCCCCAACGGAAGCGGCAAGACGACGTTAATGAAAATGATCCTGGGTGAAGTGGCTCCGGACAGCGGACATATTGAGATCGGACAGACCGTGAAGCTGGGATATTATGCCCAGGAGATCGACGACACCATGATGCATCCGGAGCAGAGAGTTATTGATTACATTCGTGATGTGGCGGAATATATCACCACGGAGGACGGACAGATCACGGCAGCGAGAATGCTGGAGCGGTTCCTGTTTTCCGGAGAAGACCAGTATGGACAGCTGGGAAAACTGTCCGGTGGAGAACGGCGCAGACTGCAACTGTGCAAGGTACTGATGGGAGCACCGAATGTTTTGATCCTGGATGAGCCGACTAACGATCTGGACATTGCCACCCTGCAGGTACTGGAGGATTATCTGGATACATTCCCGGGCATCGTTATCGTAGTGTCCCATGACCGGTATTTTCTCGACCGCGTGGTCCGCAGGATCTTCGCACTGGAGGATACCCGCATGGTGCAGTACGAGGGCGGCTACACGGATTATGCCAATAGAAAAGCCGCAGAAGGAATCACGGAGAGCACGGGAGCGGCGGCAACATCCCAGCCGAAGAACGCCGATGAGGAAAATACTTCTAAGAACTGGAAAAGCGGACAGAAACGCAAATTAAAATTCACCTACCAGGAACAGAAGGATTATGAATCCATCGAAGGGGAAATGGCGGCGTTAGAAGAAAAAATCGCGGCACTGGAAGCGGATTTCTCAAAATACGCCAGTGATTTTGTAAAGCTGAATGAATTAACACAGGAAAAAGAGGCTGCGGAACAGCAGCTGGAAGAAAAAATGGAACGCTGGATGTACTTAGAAGACCTGGCAGCGAGAATTGAACGGGGAGAAGAAAACTGACAGTCAGAAAAATCAGGCTGTCAGTCTTCTGCATCGTCGGTAGCTGCTGCCACTGCGGATACCACGGAGGATACCACTGCGATTACTACCGCTAAAAGGATGATTAAAAGCCCACCGGCTAAAAGCATAAACATAAGGCATACTCCCTTTCTTATTAGATTCGTTCTTATCACATAATACCACAATTAGAGAGTGCGAAGCACGGAAAAATTGTTACATCTATGTTTCATTATACCATTTCCGGAATAAAAAACAAGAAAAGTTAAAAAATATAATCATTAACTCCAAAATGCACGGGAAAAGGTCGCATGGCAGAGAGGACCGAGATTTACGAAGTGGCGACGGATGAGGGGCTGCAGTTTTGTTTTGCAAGAAACGATGATTCTTGCATAATTGATACCATATATGACACCATGTATAATATAGGAGGAATACAGACTGTCCAAATGGGATAAATTGATAACACGTATAGAAGGTGGAAAAATGACTAGAGAGCAGGCGCAGATCTTTAGCAGAGCACTCGCAGAGAGAGGGAATCAGTATGAACCAGTACTGCGTATACCTTCTTTCAAAAAATGATGCAATATTTTCAAAGTAATAAATATTGAAAATACATGAATGGGACTGCTGGTTCGTAATAAAACCAACAGTCCTATTTTGGAACCAAAGAATAGGGAAGAATAGATGGAATAAGGGGTTAAATGAACTCTTTTCCCTGACGATATCTACTGTAGAGCAATATTGTAAGCTGCGGATGGCACTAAAATAAAAGGCTAGATGCTTCTTTGCTTTTGTGCTTTTTAATCTTACAGAAATCTTGAATTGAATTACAGACGAGGAACAGGTATAATAGTAGTCAATAAAGGATAATACACAATTATCCTTTGTTGGCTATCAACAGAACATATAAATAGCTAAAACTTCCTATATCAATCAATAAGGTGTATCGAACCTTGAAAATTCAATATAATTTCAGCCAATAAAAAAGGCATAAATCTATTCCGTTTGATATAATGGAGAATTTGCCATGTCCATATACCACAAAATCATTCCGATGAGAAAGCCTTAGTTGACTTCATTCAGAGTTTTTTTAACATCATGTTGGAAAACTTCTCGCCAGATGTAATGGCTGAAAGAAAAAGCTGTTTCGACGATTTCTTTGCTTCGTTACGAACTTAGCAACATTTTTGTAGGGAGAAGTATGTATATGCAGCAACGGACTGGCTCTTTTAAGGAAGGGGGGGCAAAGAACACTTTCTATCGGTTCCTTAATGCCACAAAAACAAACTGGTTTCGTTTTACTTCTCTTCTTGCAGCAGATATCGTAAATAACTATATCAAAGGCCTGACTGATGATAAAAGAAAAAAGTATTCATCATTGATGACAGCTTTTTTAACTGTATCAGCTGCAAGAAAACAGAACTGTGGTCTAAAGTTTTTGACCAAACGGATATGCATTTCAAAAAAGCAGCCCAGATGCATATCTTAAGCTGGAGTGATGATGGATGCTTTAATGGCAAACCTTCAGAAAATCTTAAAGTTCAGCAATGAACAGTTGGATGCATTTACTGCTAATTTTGAATCAAGACTACCGAGATATCTGCGGAAAACGCTTCACCAAGTGGCAGCAGCGGCCTAAATCACTATTTCGTTAGCTGAAATATTGAATTTTCAAGGTGCGAATGCCATTTTAGGTATGGGAAGTCTTAGTAAATAATTATATATAGATGTATTTTTGATAATACCATGTGAGGAAAAATGAAAACACCTAAAAATGCAAACACCTATATTCGAGGATTTTGTAACATTTTGATTAATATTTTATTTATTACTATTCTGATTGCCATTGGACTTTGTATTTATAAACTTATCTATTTCATTTTGAAAACCATTCCCAATATAAGTACACTATATGGAAATTTAATCAGTGCGTCTGTGACTATTATACTTGCGCTGATTTCTTACATTGCTAAACTGAAAAAGTATATACCAATTCTGTTGCACAAATTTAAACAAAGAATTTATCAATTTTTTGCTTGGAGATATAATCCGTTTTCTGCATTTGTAATTACAGATTATAATAAATTTAATTTATTGGAAACGGAAGAACAGGGGAAATTTATTAGTTCAGCGATCCACGTTCTAAAAAGCAATACACAAAATATGATTTTGATTTCCGGTTACTCTGGGAAAGGCAAGACAACTTCGATTATGCTTTTACTTAGTGCAATTGCACGTGATAAAGAACTGTATTGGGTATTTTCGGAATTACAGAATCATATTATATATTTTGATAGTGTGAACGATAAATCCGCTTTGTTGAATTATTTGGGGAATACGGGAAAGCAAAAGTGTAAACTCATCATTGTGGACAATATACAAAAATATACAATTTCATCTATAAATGAAATTATGGGAAGAGTAAATAATTTAGCATTACACAATAAAAATGCTAACAAAAAAGTGCTAATTATATTCCTTTACCAGGAGACTGGTAGGAACAACTCTTTATATGACTATGTTAGAAGCAAATATTTTAAAGATGAGAATAATATATTTAAGTTAAACAAATATGTCAAACTTGAAGAAAAAAATTCTCAGGAACCTTATTTTTCACAAGCTGAAGAGTTAATGTCTCATATCTATAAAATTGAAGATGCTTTTTATCAACAATATATGAAAAATGTCTTTTTGAATCGGAAAGATGATTCTATTGTCATCTTTTTAAATGATTTGATATTTAATGAGCCCGATAAAATTCCTTCTGATAAGGAAAAGACATTTTTTGTACTGATAATTGCAATTTTTATTGGTCTTTATAACGGATATGTTACCAAAAAGGACTTACATTTTCTTTGGAAGAAAAATTATTCATTTTTCTCTCTGCCACAGGAAAATTTATTGATAAAATATTATGTGCGCAATCGTGTTTTTGTACCGTTTCCATTTGTTCGTTCTGCATATATTTTTAATGAGCAATTAGCAAAAGAATATCGAAAAAGACTAATACATAATAATTATTATCAAGAGAAAAGTTGTATGATAGCAGAAAGCATGTTTCTTTATTGTGAAGAAAGTATGCCTCAAAAATGGTTACTTTTTCTATTATGCTCTTCCGATTACTGTAAAAATTTTTCACAGCAAAAGAGAATACGTTATTTTGAAAACACATTAGCTGCATATCATTTGCAATACATTTTAGATCTTGTAGAAACTGAGATTTCTATTCTTCCAGAAAAAAAGAAAATTTTTCGCCAAGAACTTGGGATAATTTACATATATAATGGAGAATGGACGAAAGCAAAACAGATTCTTTATCCGTACATGAAGAGCCATGATATAAATAAGGATATCTGGCATATTCAATTGAAAATTATCGAAGCAGAGCATGGATGTAACGATGAAAAATATTTAGAAATGCTGACTAGCATGGAAACAGAGTGTACGGATCCAGTTATATTGTTCCAAGTAAGGTATTGGCGCGAGCATATACGTATGGAACATGGAGATTTTTCTCTCGACGCATGGGAAAGACTGGTACGGAAATTAGTATCTGATAATGAACTGGAAATATTACTGGAGGATGAACATTTTATAGCACGAATTGTATCCGATTATGAGAGAACTTATTTTCTAAAAGGTAATATTAATTATTCTATATATGGAAATATTGCTTCTAAATACATGCGCTTAAACAATAAAAATTGTCAAAATGTAGAACCGATAGAATATATATTAAGTCGTGCGTATTATATTCAGTACGATGTATTATATCAGTTAGGTATATGGGGTTATGCAAAACATGGAGAAATTGATCCGGATATTATTCGTAATCCAGAAATTGACGATACCAATAATACTATGAATATTTTATTGAAAGAAGCAATGGACAAATATGATTTTTGTATTCGAAAATATCAGTCAGAAGGAAAAAAGAAATATAGGACACTGGAGGTAAGAAGAGCGGAACTGAGCTTATGCGCAGATTCAAACCACTATATTGAGATATTGAATCAATACAAAAAATTTGAGGATTATGCAGCTATAAATGATATTGCTGTATTTGAAGGCTATTGCAATACGCAAAAGGGAAAGGCCTTTGCATTATATGCGGATTATATGCTTAGATGCAATGATATTGGTAGATACGAAGAATACTTAAAAAAGGCAGAAGATTATTTATTACAAGCTAAACAAATTTATGAGAAATGGAGAAATAGTTATGGTGTATTTCGTGCTGAATTATTGTCCATTCTAGTTCATATGATGCAGAACAAGGAAAGGACAGAACTAGTTTGTATAAACCCAGACACCTATCGGAATAGGTACAGCAGTCTACTTTTAAAGCTAACCGAAAAATATAATTCCGAACAGCAGTTTTTGAGGGAATATGATATTATTGAGTATCTTCAGCATAATATATCTAGGATGGATATCCCTTTAAGAATACTTAAATTTTACCCAATAATTCTGCAATAAAAATTTTTATCTATTCAAGATAATTGATATTGTTGCTTATGATTACAATTGTCTCAAAATTCCATTGAATAAGTTCATACTGGCATAAAACACGCAGAAAATTTAATGTAATTTTCTCTCCTGTGTATTTTTTTAAGATTTGTATTTTTTTCATGATATAGTCCTTATCAGGAGTGGAAAGTTCAGAATTTTTTAGCCGATCACAAATATTATTTAACCAATTGGTCAATGTATAGTCATGTTTTGGCACTACAGGCTTGTCTATACTTGGATAAGCTATGGTATGGTTCGATGCAATTGCTTTGAATACTTGAAGCAGCTCCTCCCAATCAAGAAGAATACCAATTTCTCTCATGAAATCATTGCTATCATCACTGGTATGTACATAATTCAACATATAATTAATAGGTCGAATTTTCCATCTTATCTGATGTGGCTCCCTTTCTGATTTGAAAGCGGAGCCTTTCAGATCTGTTAGCATTTGACAAGCTGATTTTGAGTTGGAACTCTGTAAACAAAGAATAAGTATTAGAGAATCATATGTAGAAAAAAGCTTTTGATTTACAAGTATATGTTCCAAACTGGAATTTACCCAAGAAAATTTCCACATCTCTGATGTGCGTAAAGCATCTATTTTTTTTCGCACAAAATAAATTAACTCATATCCTGAGGAATGTAGAATAGAGAAAATTTCTGATGCTTTTCCCATGATTATAGCTTCTGGTTTTATAAGCATCAGCCCATATTTGCGTAACTCTTCTTTGTACTGATGAGGCCAGTACATTTTTATCATATTACAGACCATACGGTAAGGTATTTCGTTTTTATAAAGAGTATTTTTTTCAATATCATTACCTATAAAATCTATCATCTTACACCTTCTTGATTTTGGATATTGTAGTGTATGCAGTTTTCCGTAGCATATCATCTATAGCATTAGCATAATAGGCCTTTGAAATAACCTCAGCAAGTGCTGGTACAGATTTTTCTTCTAACCCTTGCCGAACAGCTGGCGCTGTACCGAGACGTAGTCCATAACCCAGTCCATAAGGAAGTAGTCGATAATTTGTTAGAATATGTAAATCTTCCAACAATCGGAAAAATTGATAGGCTTTTTCCTTACTTTCTGGTTGTAACCAGAGATGTTGAGTCCAAGTGTTATTAAAATTTCGTCTCACAACAGGAAGATGATTTTTTACAAGGATTTCCTCCAAAAGACGTGTTGTGGATAACATTTTCTGAGAATATTTTTTTAAGTTGGAATCGGACGGTAAATTAAGTAGCAGACTACATACATCCTTCGGGTGGATATTTGAAATATATATATTCAGACCTTTCATAACCTGCTCCCATAGTTCATCCTTCTGTCGAAAAAAAACTGCAGCTTTCTGCGAACCAGGATAATTTTTATGCAACGAAGTTAGAATAATATCAAATCCCATATCAAAAGGATTATCGTAGTCTTTTGCCATTATATTTGTTAGATACTGTGACGCATCAAATATTTTTATACACGAAATTTCTTTCAGCCATGAAAAATCTTCATAATATAAACCTTCGCTTCGATCCACAAATATATAATCTGGTTTCCAATTCTCGATAAGTTCTATAGAACGTAGAATATCCACTTTATATTGTTTCTTATCAATCATAAAACTGCGCACATCAAATCCTAGTCTAGATAAAATCTGATGCGTTGAAAAATGACCACCTGCTTCTTCTGGCAAAAGAAGAACTTTTTCTCCAATCTGCCCTAATGACATAAATACCGAGATGTGGGCATCTAATCCGGAATGAGGCTTAAATGTAACAGCTTTGGCATTCATGTATTTACACCAAAAATCATACAATTCATTTAAATTACCTCTTCCAGCAAAAATAACCTTGCTGTTTTCATCTCGCATTTCTTCTGAAATGTACATTCCTTCTAAAAAATCCAAATTTACATCTGAACAAAAAGGAATATTTTCTGTTGGGTTAAGAATCAGGGATTCTTCATGAATCTTTCTTAGATTTTCTATTGTTTGTCTGCTTTTTTGTGAATCCATAAATTTACCTCAAATGACCTGAATAAATTACTGTGCTAAGTTCCATCTTTACTCGTTGATCTACCGAAAAATTAGTAAAAACTGTCGCCAACTCTTTCACAAAATTTTGAAAAGACGGATTCCCTTTCTGTATAGCATATGAAGCGGAAAGCGTTCGATTAATAAAGGTATCATAGTCAAGATATTCTGTATTATCATTTGGAAAATAACGGTATTGATAAGAGTCTTTTGTAAAACATTCCTGAAAAGAATCACATTTAAATTCCGTTGCATGGAAATTGCGTTTATATAATGGGCAGTATTTTAAAAGTACCTCTTCATTTTTCAGAAATAAATCAGATGAATGATTTTTCATATTATAAACAATGATAAGATACCCATCTGGTTTTAAAATTCTTTTAAATTCTCGCAAAGTTTCTGCATTATAAAACAAATGGAACGCTTGAGCCGTTGTTATATAATCCAACTTATTATCATCAATTTCTATACTTTCTGCACTGTGGCATTTGTAAAGAATGTTTTTGTAATCATATAGATATTTTTGACATTCTTTCATCATAGAATTATTGGGTTCTACTGCATATACCAAATCAAAATATTCAGCAAGGATTTTTGTTAATTGTCCAGTGCCGCATCCAATATCTGCACCAAGTGCTGTCGAGGAGAATCCTAAATCCTTTTGTAAATATTTTAATACATTGGGTGAATAACTTGGACGATTAGCCGCATATAATGAGGCTTTATTGTTAAATAAATCGTAAAGTTTTGCCACAGAATCATCCTTTCATCAAACTGCAAATAATAAGTAAATACTTATTATGTTTTCAGCGCTACAGGATAATTGTGTATTATTCTTTATTGACTGATAAACTGAGGCAATCTAACAGACCCTACTTATAACGGAGCATCTAATCATAAGCAAACAAGTAGAATATCACCTTACATTAACCTTCATCAAATTCCGAGGATGCTTGTTCATCAATATATCTTTCTGCTTATTATTCGATACATGTGTATAAATCTCTGTTGTACTAATGGAGCTATGTCCCAGCATTTTTTGGATATATCGTATATCTACATCCTGTTCTAACAAAAGGGTAGCGAAAGAGTGGCGGAACATATGTGGGGTAATATGTTGTTCCATACCGACCAGTTTGGCATAGCGGTTTATCATAAAACGGACGGACTGGTCAGATAATTTGTGCTTAAGCTTGTTTACAAAAAAATATCCGCAGCAGGCAATGTCTTCCCTGAAGGTATCTTGATATGCAGTCAAAGCAGAAAGTACCTCCGGATTTCCAAGCTGCAAAATGCGTTCCCTTGCTCCTTTTCCATAGATCAACACCGTTTTATTCTCCAAATCTATATCTGACGGCTTCAATGAGCACAATTCAGAGATACGCATACCGGTAGCAAATAGAAGTTCAATAACAGCGATATCCCGGATACTGCAACGAAGCTGGTACGCAGAAGCTGCGGTATTTTTTTGTTCATAAAGCGCAGATAGAAACTTTTGAATAGAATGGAAGGGAATTGTTTTAGGGAGCAGTTTTGCTTCCCGGAAATGCACATCCAGCTTGTTAAAAGGGTTTTCTTCCAATAAATCTTTGTATTCCAGATAATGAAAAAAGGCTTTCAGACTGGCTATTTTTCTTTTGACAGTCTTAGGCTTGTATTGTTTATGCAAATTCGTAAGAAAGGAATCTAAAGTATTACGAGACAGATATTCCGGCAGATCACAGGAAAAAGTATCATATTGTTTCAGGTCTATTTTGTAAGCTTTTAGACTTTTGACGTTCAGATGTTTCCGGTATTCACAGTATTCCAGATATTCAGTAATATAATTTCCTAAGGTGTTCATAAGCAGACGCTCCTTTGTTTTTGAATAAATTATGAGTGTCAGCTTATGATTTGTCTATTCATCCGTTGTTGTATTTAACGCTTAAAAATGGAGTTCTGATAGCTGACGCAAGAACATAGAGGTGGAAGTACATCTGTGATTGTGATGATAAACCGAAATACATATCTCGATTTATCGAAAAACCACATATTTTTATTGACAACTGATGATCAATATCATAAAATATTTCAAAACACTTTATCACGACAGAGAAACAACGTGTTAAAGAAGCAACCGGAACAAACTTTAATTGCGGTGCAGAAGCACAAATGAGGGAGGACAAATGCATAGTGTAAAAGGAAAGAAGTGGAACAGAAGGCTGAGCTTTCTGCTTGTTTTGGTACTGCTTTTTGGAGACAGCTCATTGCAGCACGTCATGGCGGCAGAGACCGGGACAGCAGAGACCCAAATAACAGAGCACCGGGTGGAAACAGAGGTTTCCGTATCCGGCGGCAATCCGGAGCAGACACCGGAACCGGAACAATCGGCAGAACCGGAACAATCGGCAGAACCAGAACAATCGGCAGGACCGGAACAGTCGGCGGAGCCGGAACAGACCATGGAACCGGAACAGACGCCGGAGCAGACACCGACTCCGCAGCCTGTGCCGACACCGGCTAGCGTATCCGGGAATGTTCCGCCCAGACAGCCGGAGAACTATTATCAGGATCCGGAACCGGAAAATTATGGTACGCTGGCAGCTTATGATGCGTACAGCCGAACCTACCATGTAGACGGTGACCGGTATGTGACAGTGATCGGCTACGATGGTAACAGCTATCTTGATGAGGACGGCAATCTGCAGCAGGCAGACAATACTCTGGTAGAGAGTGAGGTCTCCACCTATTCCCTGTATGGAGATGCAAAAAGCTACGTGAACAGTGCCGGAAGCTATCAGGCGATGCTTACAGTCGGAGCGGAGGAAGGTACAGAGCTACTGACCATTGCAAGTGACGACCATCTGCTGACACTGACTCCTGCCCGGGGAGATTTCAGTGACGGTATCGTAAGAGACAACGCTATCCGTTATAACAACGTGCTGCCGGATGTGGATTACCAGTACACCGTATTCGGAAACAGTGTAAAGGAAGACATCATCCTCTTACAGAAAGGCACGGCCCACAGCTTCCGGTACCTGTTAAATACTTATGGACTGGATGCGTCACTGACAGACAATACGCTGTACCTTTATGAAGAGGGAACAGATCCCGAACAGGACGCAGTATTCGTTCTGGAGGCTCCGGAGATGGAGGACGCGGCGGGAGAGATCTCTTTCGGCGTGGAACTTCAGCTGGAGGAAAGCGGTGAAGAATCCACCTATGCGGTTACCGTTTCCGCGGACAGTGACTGGCTGGATGCAGATGACCGCGTCTATCCGGTACGGATCGATCCTACCGCTATTCAGGTAGGCAAAAGTGCGATCCATGTGGCCTGCGCTGAGCAGGGCAGCCCGAATTCCGTGATCGGAGATAATGCATATCCTTATGTGGGCTATGATGACGGTATCACCTCCGGAAATCTGGCAGGCTTCCACAGCAAACATTTAAATTGCAGATCTTATTTTGCCATTGATTATGATTTCTCAGCGCTGGCGGAGGAGCCAGAGATCGTCAGTGCGGCATTTCAGGTGACCCAGAAGACCCGCTGGAGCAAGGGCAGTTCTGAATTCGGACTTTTCGGAGTGGAAGAGCCCTGGCAGGTGGGAAGCCTTACCTGGAACAATCAGTTAAATTACAACCATTATTTTCTGGATAGCAGAACGGCTTCCACTACCCGCGGAGAGGCATTATCCTTCGATGTAACGGAAGAAGTCAGTGCATGGATCAACGGAACCGCAGAGAATCACGGACTGGTCATGAAAGCACTGGTGGAAGCACCAAACGAGACAGCGGGCGATGCCGGTGCCTCCATGCAGTGTGAGGTATTCTACAACAATTCCTCCGCATCCTATGCACCGAAGCTGATCGTCTCATGGACAGGAGATCTGACGGATCTGGCGAAGCTTACGCTGGATGATACTACAGTGGATGTTTACCCGGTCGTAAGAAGAAATGGGGACAAATCCTGTGATACACTGGGAGTGGCAGCCCATGGACTGGCCAAGCCCGGCAGTACCGTGACCTACGAACTGGTCAACGGCACTACCGGAGAGACCGAAGCGCAGACAAAGCTTCTCTATCCGGATTCCGATGCTTATGCAGGGGAATATCCGGAGGCGATCGCCTATAAGCGGAGGCTTTCCAACTGGCAGAGCGAGGTGTTTTCCGGATTACAGCCCGGACAGGTCTACTATGTGACGGCGACTGCTTCCTTTGGGGGCAAAAGCGGCAAGACCGTAGAATCCGACCGTTTCCTGATCTATGAGGAAGGTGCTTTCGACCTGATGCCCAGGATCGCACAGCATTACGGTGTGGAACTGAATACGATCCTTGCCGACATGCGGATGCAGGACTGCCTGACCAGACAGGGCAACCGTATTTTCATCAGGGAGCCGAAGAATACCACAGCTTACAGTTCCGGCGTGTTAAGTGAATATTATAAGGCGATCATTGACGGACTGCTGTTAGGCAGGGCGGAGAACTGTGAGTTCGGCTATGAGCCGGTGAACCTGAATACCGGTAATTTCTACATGGAACAGGCCGATGCCACAATCGCTGACATCGGCGGTGATTTTGCCCTGACCAGACAGTACAATGCAAAGGGTGCGGCGTATGAAGGGAGTCTGGGCTTCGGCTGGACCTTTGCTTATGATGAACGTATGGGAGAACTGGCCGACGGATCGGTCCTGTGGCTTAGAAACAACGGAGGCATCATCACGTTTACTCCGGCGGGAGAGGGATACCTCGCACCGGCCGGATGCGATTATGAACTTTCAGAGACAGAGAACGGATATGTGGTAGAGATCTCGGATGACGGAAGCCGTCATGAATTCGACAGCTTCGGTCTGCTCCGTGCGGTGGAAGACAGCTGCGGTAACCGGACAGAACTGGCTTATGATGTGGATCTGTACCTGAAAAGCATTACCACACCCTCCGGAAAGGAATTCCGGATCGCACTGGATGAAAAGAACCGCTTAAGCAGCATTACTCTGCCGGACGGCCACGGTGTGACCTATACCTACGATGAAGCCGGTAATCTGGCGCAGGTGACGAATCCCGCAGGCGGTGTCGTTCGTTATGTTTACGATGACAGCCACCGCATGACCGCATGGTACGATGAAAACGGACACAGAGTCGTAGCCAATGAGTACGACGGGGAAGGCCGTGTGATACAGCAGACGGATGCGGAAGGCGGCGTGGTCACGCTGGCTTATGAACAGATGGCCGGAGGAGGACAGACCACTGCCACGGATGCGGAAGGCAATGTGACGGTCTATACCTATGATGACAATTACCGTACCACGAAGATCGAATATCCGGATGGCACATTCGAGGAGAGAAGCTATAATACCGCCGGGTATCTGGCAGGCCGTCTGGACCGCACCGGCGTGGAGACGACTTATACCTATGACGGAAAAGGCAGGGTAGCACAGGAAAAAAGACAGGATGGCGCCACCAGAACTTATGCGTACAATACCGCGGGTAAAATGACGCGGTCTACAGACTACGACGGTGGAAAGACCGGCTATACCTATGACGGACAGAACCGCCTGACTTCTGTGACCGATGCGGAGGGAGGACAGACCTCTTACACTTACGATGAGAAAAACCGGCTTGTGGCGGTAAAGGATGCGAACGGTAATACCACATCCTATACCTATGACGGTGCCTGCGTCACATCCATGACGGACGGTGCCGGTAATACATGGAACTATACCTATGATGCCATGAACCGGCTGTTGACGGTCACGGATCCCGCCGGAGAGACCACGGCCAATACCTACGATGCTCTGGGCAGAGTAATAAAGGAGACCGATGCAGCCGGTGCCCGGACCTCCTATACCTATGATCCGGCAGGCGCAGTGACAGCCATTACCGACAAAGAGGGGCAGACCAGCACCTTTACTTATGATGCTCTTAACCGGATGCTGTCCGGTACGGATCCGCTGGGCAATACCCTGACTTATACCTATGACGGTAACGGCAACCGGCTCACAGAGACCGATGCGGAGCAGCAGACCATACAGTATACCTACGATGTCATGAACCGGGTAACGGAAACTGCGGATGCAAAGGGTGCGGTACAGAAGAATACTTACGACGGAGCAGACCGGATCCTTACCGTCACGGAC
>OLIS01001607.1_pt1 | contig 16127 bp, 10 predicted proteins | sample 1601351 | NCBI WGS metagenome assembly OLIS01 (sample SAMEA2452122, study PRJEB22498) | human gut metagenome | biome: human feces; feature: human gut; material: feces | place: Australia | collected 2012
AGCACGGAACAATCCGTAGGCATCAAAGTCGGGGGCTTTTGACCCCGACATCATTTTAAATAGTATATCATAAATTATACATGAAGAAGGATTTTTATTTAATAGCTGTTTTTCTCGATTGCTACAAGATATGTTGAAAAAACGCGGAAATTTGCTAAAGTATATGTATAAAAAATGCGGAAACAAGGAAAGTAATAGAATAAAAAAATGCGGAAAGGAGAAAGAAAATGTTTAAGCGAAAAATAAAAAGATTGCTAATGATATCCAAAACGAGTAAGATAGTAAGCAAGATAATAAGCAAGATGGAGTGACATAAATGGGAAAATATGAACCGTCATATACAATCTCAAATAAAATGTTGGAGCTTGTTTCTTCTATATCCGAAAAAATAGGTAAAATAAGCAGTCACAGGGAATTGGAAACAAGACCGCATTTAAGGAAAAACAACCGGATCCGATCCATTCATTCTTCCTTAAAAATAGAAGCAAATTCCTTGTCTCTGGCTGAAGTGAGAGATGTCATCAATGGTCATCTTGTATTGGGAGATCAAAAGGAAATACAAGAGGTGAAAAATGCATATGCTGCATATGAAAAAATCTCGGAAATAAATCCCCAAAGCATGTCAGATCTGAAAAAAATCCATGGAATAATGACCTATAGAACAGTAGAGGAATCCGGCGTATTCAGAAAAGGGGAAGAGGGTGTCTTTTCCGGAGATCAGTGTATTTTTGTGGCACCGCCGCCGAATATGGTAAATGAACTGATGAAGGATTTATTTTCATGGGTTAAAAACAGTGAAGGGACAATACATCCGCTTATTGTGTCAGCTGTTTTTCATTACGAATTTGTGTTTATACATCCTTTTGCAGACGGAAATGGAAGAATGGCCAGATTATGGCATACGGTAATGCTATACCGTTGGAGAAATGTGTTTGAATATATTCCGTTGGAAAGTCAGATTGAAAGATTCCAGGCAGAATATTATGATGCAATAGCAAAATGTCATGTGAATGGAAATTCAGATGTTTTTATAGAATTTATGTTGAGTATGATAGATCAGGTATTAGATGAGGTTATCATACAGGTAAATAAGACAAATGAAAGTATGTCAGAATATGTAAAACGGATGCTGGAAGTAATGGAGTACGATGTCCCCTATACCGCTAATGCGATCATGGAGGCACTGCATCTGAAATCCAAGGAAACATTTCGAAAAAATTATATCAAGCCGGCCATAGAGTTGGGCCTAATAAAAATGACATTGCCGGAAAAGCCAAATAGTAAAAATCAGAGATATGTAAAACAATAATTCTTGACTTAAAGCTGGCTTTAGGTGTTACAATGTCTTCAGAGTGATTTTCAGCATTTTAAAAAGAAAAGGTGCCGATACCGAAAAACATGGTGTCGGCACTTTTTGGGCTTTTTTGGACTTTACTTTGCCAGATTCGTTAGATATGATAAAGATAGAAAATGCATTTACCGGCTATAGGGGGAGGGCGTATGTACAAAAGAAAGCTTCACAAAGAAATAAGCAGCGGATTATTGGCATTGATCGTGGCATTTTCTCTGACAGGCTGCGGCAGTAGTAGGGACGCTTTGGAAATCTCTGATACCGAATCTGCTCAGGCAGAAGGAATCAGTCAGGAAACCGCTACAGCCACTCCAGCCACCTCACAGATAATCCCGGAGACGACAACGGAACCTGAACCGGAGAAAATTACCTACCAGACCGGACTATATCAGGAGAAAACCCTGGCGGATCAGGTCTCGGTGGATGCTGCCCGGGAGCTGCCGGAGGGAGAGTATGGTGTGCTGTCATACTCCTATGATGAGACAGTCAGTGTCTGGGGCAACGGTGCAGAAGACTGTCTGGTGATCCACGACGGAGACCGGGAATACAGGGTGGGGATTCCCTGGCGAAATATGTATTCGGCACCACCTGCGATAGAAGCCGCAGATTATGATGGGGATGGCGACAAGGAGTACTACATTTCTACCATACAGGGGACAGGAACCGGTATTTATGTGGAAGGACTGTATTATGTAGATGTACAGAAAGGAACCCCGAAGGTCTCCGAATATACAAATGTGGTTGAAGATTTTGACAGACGGATCCTTGCGGCGGATACGCTGGATGAACAGTTCCATACACTTCATGTGGATTTTCTGGATAAAAACGGAAAGATAGATGCTCAGAAGAGTATTGATCTGGATCAGACCCGTCTGTTGCAGAAACTGGAAGGATACACTTATAAAAGCATCGGTGTGGGGGCGCAGATCCGGTATGATTTTCGTGGAGGACAGCCCTTTGCAAATGTAGGGGTTGGCATAAATATGAAAGAGATGGCGGACCCGGTTTATGAGACCGGCTTTAATATAACGGCACCGGTATCCATGCAAAAAGATGGTAATTTTTCTCTGGGAGATTTTTCGGTACAAAAAACATATTCTCGTTATCTGGAAGAGGAGAATATCGACAAAGAAGAACCGGATATGACAGAGGTCTATACCGGATATTATGATCTGACCCATAACGGTTACAAGGAAAAGATTGTAACGAAGGTCTATCTGGAGGAAAAAAATGATGAGCTCACGGAAGCACTGCACAAAGCAGGAAACTGGGGAACGGTAGCGGTCTACGAGTATCTGGGAGACGGACAATATGGAATCATCCCGCTGTGGTCGCAGGAATTTGCCATTGCTCATGCTGGGAACACGCAGATATTCCTTACAGAAAAAGACGGCTACGAGTATCTGGTGGTGACGAGCTTCTGGACAGGGCAGGGCATCTGCTATTATGACTATAATGTACTGTCTCCCGTGGACTATTCCTTTGACAGATATCATAATGAGCTGAACGGGGCAGATCACTACGACCCGCAGTTTTTCACAGGGCTGGAAAGCTGGCTGAAGGAGGATTCCCTCCTGCTTGCGGCAACGGATATTGATATGCCGCAGGGGCAGGAGGTAATTCTGACAACCAACGAAGAGACACATTATGCGGAAGAATATCTGAAGGTAAAAAAGGAAAGATTGCAGTCTGTGGAAGATATTGATTAAACCAATTATCTATGCCTGATAATTTTCGTTATCTGTATAATCACTGTCGGCATGAGAGCGAGCCCCACGATCTGACCGAGTGCTGTCGTAGGCAGAGCGGCTATGCTGAATACACTGTGCAGTCCCGGGATGAAAATAACCAGTGCCAGTAAAGAGGCTCCAGCGGCGAAAGCATAGAGACTGTAGCGGTTCGAGGTCAGTCCCAGCCGGAAGATGGATTCGCTGCCACGGCAGTTAAAACCATGGAACAATCTGGCCAGCGTCAGTGTGGCAAAAGCCATAGTGGAGGCCATAGCCGAACTGACGGTCAGTCCGATGTGGTAAGCTGTCATGGAGGCTGCTGCGATCAGCAGACCCTGTGTTATCATCGTAATCACAAAGCCTCTGGTGAGGATTCCTTCCCGTGGATTCCTGGGCTTTTCTTTCAGAAGGTCGTCATCTGCAGGTTCCATGCCGATTGCCAGGGCCGGAAGAGAATCGGTCAGCAGGTTGATGAACAGCAGATGTACCGGTGTAAGAGGCACAGGAAGTCCCATCAGGGATGTGTATAATACGGCAAAGATACCGGCGGTATTGCCGGACAGCAGGAACAAAATGGCATTTTTGATATTTCTGTATACATTACGCCCGTTTGCCACTGCCTTGATGATCGTTGCGAAATTATCATCTGACAGAATCATGTCTGCGGCATCCTTGGATACCTCGGTTCCGGTAATTCCCATAGCGACACCGATGTCTGCCTTTTTCAACGCAGGAGCATCATTCACACCGTCTCCCGTCATGGAGACAATATTACCTCTGCGCTGCCATGCCTCTACAATCCGGATTTTGTTCTCGGGAGATACTCTGGCATAGACGGAGATTTGTGCTATCTGTTCATCCAGTTCGCTGTCGCTCATGGCATCCAGCTCCGCACCTGTCAGTGCAAGGTCTCCTTCTTCGAATATTCCGATCCGGCGGGCGATCGCCACTGCTGTTACCTTGTGATCACCGGTGATCATGACCGGACGAATGCCGGCTCTCTTGGAAGCTGCAACGGCAGCCGCTGATTCCTCTCTGGGAGGATCTACCATAGAGATCAGGCCCAGGAAGGTATAGCCATACTCCGCATGGATGTCGAGATTTTCATCCGATTCCTTGTAAGCAAAAGACAATACACGCAGGCCATTTTCTGAAAAAAGCTGATTCTGCATACGGATCTTGTCTTTTTCAGCTTCCGTCATAAGACGGATACCGTCGCTGCAGCGCACATAGTTACAGCGGTCTAAGAGAACATCCACAGCACCTTTGGTAAGGATCGTGGGTACACCATGCAGCATATATTTCGTACTCATCAGCTTTCTGTCGGAATCAAAAGGCACTTCCTCAAGGCGTTGCATGTTCTGCCTGAGGATATCTTCATGCATATTTGCTTCTTTCAAAATAGAAGATGTATCCGCTTCAATCCTTCGAAACATCTCTAAAAGGGCATATTCTGTAGGGTCACCGATGCCCTTGTCATCGACGATACTGGAATCATTGTTGAGGACAGCGTCGTAGAGCAGATAGCGATGTGTCTGATTCAAAAGGTCAAGCTGGTCTGGCTCGTATAACCGGTCTTCTATATAGATCTGCTGCACCGTCATTTTATTCTGTGTCAGTGTTCCGGTCTTATCAGAGCAGATGACAGAGACACAGCCCAGACTTTCCACCGCTTTCAGATTCTTGATAATTGCATTTTCCTTTGCCATTTTCTGCGTACCAAAGGCTTGCACTATGGTCACAATGGAGCTCAGTGCCTCAGGGATCGCAGCAACAGCCAGCGCCACTGCAAACATCATAGAGTCCAACAACGTCATCCGGCGATAGATACACAGGCAGAATACGACAGTACATATGATCATGATCAGTATGGCAAGTCTGCTGCTGAACTTGTCCAGGCTCTCCTGCAGCGGTGTCTTGCGCTCTTTGGCTGCATTCATCAGTCCTGCGATCTTACCCAGCTCCGTCTCCATGCCGGTAGCAGTCACCAGCATCTCGGCGCGTCCGTAGGTGACCAGACTTCCGGAATAGACCATATTTGCCCGGTCAGCAAGTGCCACATCACCCTCTATAACGGCATCTGTTTTCTCTACATTGGCAGACTCGCCTGTCAGAGAGCTTTCATTGACCTGTAGCGAATAACTGTGCAGGATACGGCCATCGGCCACAATCATGTCACCCGCTTCCAATAAGACAATGTCTCCCGGCACAATATCCTTAGATGGAAGTTCCCGTTTCACACCGTCTCTAATGACTTTTGCACCGGGTGAAGATAACTGCCTGAGACTGTCCAGAGAACGCTGAGCCTTTACATGCTGCAGGGTGCCCAGGATGGCATTGATCACCAGTACCAGCAGGATTACAACGGTACTCTCCACATTGCCGGAAAACATGGAGATCGCTGCTGCAATGATCAAGATTACTACCAGCAGATCAGCAAACTGACTGATAAATACTTCCGGAATACTTTTGCGCCTGCTCTCCTGCAGGATATTTTCACCCTTTTCCAGGCGAAGCTCCTTGGCGCGGGCAGTGGTAAGCCCTTGTTCTGTCACCTGATATTTTTCCATGAGCTCTTTTACAGAAATATTCCAGATGTTTTTTTGTGTCATATACAAATCCTCCTTCTTTAAATAATGTACCCGGATCCTTTGTTTATCACGCAAAAAAAAGACTTTTACTGCACGATAAACATACAATAAAAGTCTCGTTCCATTTCTGTAGACGTGTACTGCCCGGTTAGCGACTGCCTGTGGCTTCACTAACGTGATGACGACCAACACAACACCGGTTACCCGATGTGAACTACTCCCTAATATTGGAAATATCCTAGCATATGCGAAAAGTATTGTCAAATATTTCTATTGGTTGCTATACATAGAAATTTTTTTTTGATAAAATAGGATGATAATCCCACGATATGCGAATATCACGAAGCAATCCGTAGGTATCAAAGTCGGGGGCTTTTGACCCCGACATCATAGGATCAAAAAGAAATCGTCCCACAGGAATAAAGTTTGCAGATTACGGAAAGGCAGGAAGGTTAAGAGATGAATGAAATGATCAGAAAAAGAAATGAACAGCTGGCCAAAACAGTGATCAAGGGTTTACAGTCCCGCAACATGTCAGGTTATTACGCAGAGGATAAGGAAGCTGCACTAAAGCAGGCACTGGAGCTGATCCCGGAGGGAAGCACCATCGCTATGGGCGGATGCATGAGCGCCGGAGAGATCGGACTGATCTCTGCTCTGGAAGCAGGCAATTACCACTATATCGACCGCTCTAAGATGGATGCCAGAGCAGGACTGATGGCAGCATACGATGCAGATATCTTCCTCTCCAGTGCCAATGCCATCACCAGCGACGGTGTCATGGTCAATATCGACGGCAATTCCAACCGTGTCTCCTGCATAGCTCAGGGACCGAGGAAAGTAATCTTCATCGTCGGCATGAACAAGGTCTGCGCAGACTTAGACAGCGCTATGAAGCGTGCGCGAAATGTGGCTGCACCTATCAATGCCCAGAGATTCGACATCAAGACTCCATGCAAAGAAACCGGAAAATGCTTCGACTGCAAGTCTCCGGATACCATCTGCTGTCAGTTCCTGATCACGAGATATTCCAGACATACGGACCGGATCCATGTGATCCTCGTAAACGACACCATCGGTTATTAGACAACAAAGGGGAAAAGACAATGACATTAGTATTACAAAAAGGAAGACCTGCCGATACCACCGGCAGACTGGACAAAGAGATACGTACCTATGATCTGCTGGATGGCTTAGGCGTGGAATATGACCGCGTGGATCATGCGCCGGCGATGACTATGGAGGACTGCAAGGAAGTGGATGAGATCCTGGAATCCATGGTTTGTAAAAATCTGTTTCTGTGCAACCGTCAGGAGACCGCATTTTATCTGCTGATGATCCCTGATACCAAGGTGTTCCATACCAAGGATCTGTCGGCGCAGATCGGCTCGGCCAGGCTTTCTTTTGCCAAGCCGGAATACATGGAGAAATTCCTGGATATCACCCCCGGCTCTGTCAGTGTACTCGGTCTGATGAACGATAAGGAACATCAGGTGAAGCTGCTGATCGATGAAGAGGTGCTGAACAGCGAATATTTCGGATGCCACCCCTGCATCAATACCTCCAGCCTCCGGATGCGGACGGCGGATCTGATCGAAAAGGTGCTTCCCGCCATGGAACATGATTTTGTAAAAGTAAAGCTGTAAAAAGCATCTATGAACTTACGAAATAAAAGTGAGGAGCTCCCATGATACTGGAAATTCTGACATATACACATAATATTACGACTATGCTGTTCGGCATCTTCCTGTCGGCTTTTTTCCTGGGTGTGAAGAAGGACAAAAAGAATGTATGGAAGCTGTTGCTATTGGCAGTGATTTCCGGGGGCTTATATATGGTCTGCGTATCTCTGCTGGGTCCGGAGATGGTGGATCAGATATACCCGCTGATCGTTCACGTGCCGCTATTGCTGATGCTGGTGTTCTATTATAAATTCAGACTATTGCCGTCCTTAAGCTCCATATTCACAGCGTATCTGTGCTGCCAGTGCAGTAACTGGATAGGGCTGTTCGTACTGTCGATAACGGGAAAGGAGTGGTGCTATTATGCCTGCCGTATCGTGGTGACGCTGGTAGTATTCTGGGTGCTGTGCCATTATGTGTGTCAGACGACGACAATGTTGTTTGCGAAGACGGACCGGGAGCTGCTGATCATCGGAAGTCTGCCCCTGGTGTATTATATTTTTGACTATGCCACGACGAAGTTTTCCAATCTGCTATATACCGGTAACAGAGCGGTACCGGAGTTCCTCGGATTTGCTATCTGTCTGTCGTATCTGTTCTTTTTGTTGATATATTTCAGGGAATATGAAATGAAAAGCAAGGCAGAGCAGTATAATGAGCTGATCCGTATGCAGATGAATTCTTTTCAGGCGGAGATGGACAATACAAGGAAAAGCGAGAAAAAGATGTCGATCCTGCGGCATGATACCAGACATCACATGGCCGTTCTGCGAACACTGCTCCAGCAGGGAGATTGCGAAAAGGCTCTGGAATATCTCAATGAGGTCAGCCAGACCTATGATGATACCGTCATCAAGGCATATTGCAGGAACGAAATGGTGAATTCGGTATTATCTACTTATAATACCCGTTTTGAGGAGCAGAAGATTCCCTGGGAGGCACAGGTCACGATCGGAGAAAAGCTTCCCTGTTCGGAAATGATGTTCTGCGCGATCCTGTCCAATGTACTGGAAAATGCCATGCATGCGGTACAGGAGCTGCCGGAGAGCAGGCGGAGGATTGGATTGTCTCTGTCGGAGAAGGCAGGGCATCTGCTGCTTATGGTGAAAAATCCGGTGCAGACGCCGCCGGTATTTACCGATGGAATCCCGGTCACAGAGCGGTCCGGACATGGACTGGGGGTCCGGAGCATCGTATATTATGTGGAAAAACTCCACGGACAGTATCAGTTCCGGATGGAAGACGGGGAATTTGTAGTCCGGCTTATCTTCTGAGTACACTGGAGAAAGTCTCCAGTGTCTTTTTCTATTGAGAAAACTACATCCTTTCGATATAATAGGGGTGTCAACAATAATAGGTTGTCTGCGGGAAGGAGTCATTGAACGAATGAAATATACACTGGATTATCGGAAATATGCGGAGCTGGCAAGACGCGTGGCGGCAGAAGGAAGTGTGCTGCTGCGAAATGAAGAGGATACCTTACCGTTACGCAGGGGACAGAGAGTGTCTGTATTCGGAAGAACGCAGTTCGAGCATTACAAGAGTGGTACAGGCTCCGGCGGTATGGTCAATGCTCCTTATGTCACGAATATCATTGACAGTCTGAAAGAAGATGGGACCATACAGGTAAACGAAGCGCTGGAGCAGCAGTATCGTGAGTGGCTGAAGGAGCATCCCTTTGATGTGGGAGAAGGCTGGGCCATGGAACCCTGGAATCAGGAGGAGATGCCCGTAGATGAAGAACTGGCGGTGCAGGCAGCTGGACAATCGGATGCAGCGATCGTGGTCATCGGTCGTACTGCCGGAGAAGATAAGGATAACAGTGCGGCGGAGGGAAGCTATCTGCTGACAGCTTTGGAGGAGGAGCTCCTTCATAATGTATGTCATGCTTTTGAGCATACGATCGTGGTACTGAATGTCGGTAACATCATAGATATGAAGTGGGTAGACCGGTATCAGCCGCAGGCAGTACTTTATATCTGGCAGGGAGGTCAGGAGGGCGGAAGAGCCTGTGTGGATATCCTGACCGGCAAAGTAAATCCCGGTGGTAAATTAAGCGACACGATTGCAGAAGACATTGAAGATTATCCTTCCACGGAAAATTTCGGAGATCCGGTGGAGAATTTCTATACGGAGGATATTTATGTAGGATATCGTTATTTTGAGACCTTTGCGAAAGATAAGGTGAAGTATCCTTTCGGATTTGGATTATCCTATACGAAGTTCCAGACAGAGATCCTGGGATTCTCCGTACAGGGCACGGCAGTCACGGCAGTTGCAAAAGTGACTAATGTCGGTGGAATATCCGGCAGGGAGACTGTGCAGCTGTATCTGGAAGCACCTCAGGGGAAATTAGGAAAGCCTCTGCGCCAGCTGGCTGCATTTGCGAAGACAGAAGAACTGAAGCCGGGTGAGACAGAAGAACTGCTGCTGAAAACAGAGCTGACGGAGTATGCTTCCTATGATGACAGTGGTGTCACCGGACATAAATCCTGCTATGTACTGGAAGCGGGAGACTATATCTTCTATGCAGGAACCGATGTGCGAAGCGCAGCAGAGGCTGGCAAGGCGACCCTGACAGAGCTTCGGATAGTACGGATGGTGACGGAAGCAATGGCACCGGTACAGGAGTTTAAGCGTCTGAAACCTTTCTTTTTCGAGGAAAAGGATCATGCCATTGTAAACTGGGAAGATGTACCTTTACGAACGATAGACCTGGCGGAGCGCATTCGGACAGAGAGACCGACACAGAGTAAATATGAGGGCGATCATGGCTGGAAGCTGTCGGATGTGCAGGATGGAAAAATTACGTTAGAACAGTTTCTGACACAGCTGTCGGACGGAGATCTGATCTGTATGACCCGCGGAGAGGGCATGTGTTCCCCGAAAGTGACTCCGGGTACGGCAGCAGCCTTCGGTGGAGTGACAGATAATCTGAAGAAATTTGGGATTCCCATAGCCTGTTGTTCTGACGGGCCCTCCGGTATCCGTATGGACTGCGGCACCATGGCATATGCCCTGCCTAACGGCACATTGCTTGCCTGCACCTTTGATCCGGAACTGGTGGAGGAACTGTATGAAATGGAGGGCATGGAGCTTCGGAAGAACAAGATCGACACCCTCTTAGGACCCGGCATCAATATCCACAGGAATCCATTGAACGGTCGTAACTTTGAGTATTTTTCGGAAGACCCGTATCTCACCGGTATCATGGCAGCAGCACAGCTGACCGGCATGGGAAAATACGGTGTCACCGGCACTATCAAGCATTTTGCATGTAACAATCAGGAATTCAAGCGGCATGATGCCAACAGCATCGTATCCGAGAGAGCACTGAGAGAGATCTATCTGAGGGGCTTTGAGATCGCGGTGAAACAGGGTGGCGCTTACAGTATCATGTCTACTTACGGACCGGTAAACGGACTGTGGACAGCTGGCAACTATGATCTCCTGACGACCATTCTCCGTAAGGAATGGGGATATCAGGGTATTGTGATGACTGACTGGTGGGCGAAGATCAATGAGGAAGGGGAGCCCGGCTCCGGCAGACAGACGATTCCCATGGTGCGGGCACAGAACGATATCTATATGGTCGTAGCGGATGCGGCATCCAACTCCGCGGGGGACAATACCGCGGAAGGCTTGGCAGACGGCAGACTCACCAGAGCACAGCTTACGCGGAATGCGGCAAATATCTGTGGTTTCCTGTTACGTTCCGTTGCTATGGAACGGCTTCTGAACAGAGAGGAAGAGGAATGCACGGAGCTTCACAATCCGATAAGTACCGAGGGTGCAGGAGACAGCGGACAGGTGCTGGCACGTCTGGAAATGCCGGAGCCGAAGACCGGCGAAGAGATAGAACTTCCGTTGGAAAAACTGTCCACGAAGAAGGGCACAAGTGCGGTATACCAGTTGCGTTTCCCTAAGATCGGAAGATATGAGCTGGTATTTCGGATGAGCTCTACGTTAGGAGAACTGGCGCAGCTGCCGATCTCCGTGTTCCTGAACAATACGTTACAACAGACCGTGACCCTTAACGGCACGGAAGGTCAGACCATGGAACGTGTTGTAACACTGCCCATTCGTCAGGACGGCGAGAAATACATGAAATTATATTTCGGAGAGAGTGGTATCGATATGCACCGGATGTTCTTACGCTATGTGGGTAAGAACGATATCGAAAGCATTCGGAATGAATAAACATAAAAAACTTTAACGGAATATTTATGTGCAGAGCCCCAAAGAATGATTGACTTCCCCTGCTTTTTCAGATACAATCTACTCTTGTACGTTTATTAGAAAAACTAACGAGGAGGCAGGAAAAGTGATAGCACAGATACTTGCAGTAGTAATATTTGTAGCGATGTTTATACTGATCGTTCTGGAAGTATGGGAGAGACACGTTATTACCCTGGGCTGCGGTGTGCTGACGCTGGTGCTGGTATTCGGACTGGGAATGCACAGTATGGGTGCAGTGTGGGAGACCCTGAATTTAGGAAGCTTTTTTACAAGTCATTTCTGGTATACGGCGGGACAGTCCGCGGAGACTTCCAGTGGCATTAACTGGGAGACTATCGTATTCGTAGCGGGAATGATGATCATGGTAGAGGGAATGGCGAGAGTCGGATTTTTCCGCTGGCTCTGCATGCGCCTTGCCAAGATGGTTAAATATAAGGTAGTGCCGCTGTTCGTGACCTTTATGGTATTATCCGGTATTCTGGCAATGTTCATTGACAGTATCACCGTAATTCTGTTCCTGGCAGCAGTCACGATTGAACTGTCACAGCTGTTGAAATTTAATCCGGTGCCTATGATCCTGGCAGAGGTATTCTGCGCGAACCTGGGCGGATCTGCTACCATGTGTGGAGATCCCCCCAACATCATCATCGGTACTTCCCTGGGATATTCCTTCACGGATTTTTTGACCAATACCGGTCTGATCGCAGGTATTTCCCTGGTCGTAGTTGTATTGTATTTCTACCTGGTATTCCACAAGGAGCTGCGTGCCAGCGAAGCGGTAGCAGCCGGCAGCAATCAGACTTATCCGGATCCTTCCGAGGCGATCACCGATAAAAAGGGCTTTATCATCAGCACCGTTATTTTCCTGTGTGCAGTAGCATTGCTGGTAACCCATGCACAGACCGGTCTGACTGTATCCTGCATCGGTGTATTTATCTCTATCGTGACGCTGATCGCCGCAGGCAGAGATGCGCTGAAGCTGATCAAACAGATCGACTATAAGACACTGCTGTTCTTCATCGGATTGTTCATGGTGGTAGGCGGTCTGGAGCAGACCGGTATCCTGAAAATTATGGCGAACTTCATCGGTGACATCAGTAACGGTAATCTGATGCTGATGATCGCGATTATTTTGTGGATCTCCGCAATTGCCAGTGCGTTCGTGGATAATATTCCTTTTGCGGCGACGATGATCCCTATCATCAGCAGTCTGTCCGCGACCCAGGGTGTAAATCTGTCTATCCTGGCATGGGCGTTAGCAATGGGAACCGATATCGGCGGAAGTGCGACTCCCATCGGTGCATCTGCGAATGTCGTGGGTATCGCTACCGCAGCGAAAGCCGGTCATATGATCAAGTGGGGAAAATATTGCAAAGTTATGGCTCCTGCGACTATAATAGTAATAGTAATCTCCATGGTAATGATCTATGCGAGATATCTGTAAGACTATAAGGAGGGCAGACCCATGAGTGAACAACTGATTATCTCCGTCAGTCGTGAGTACGGCAGCGGCGGACATGAGATCGCACAGAAGCTGGCAGAATATTACAAGCTGCCAATGTACGATCATAACCTGTTAGATGAGGTGGCTGCAAGCATGAATGTGAGCAGCAAGGAGCTGGCAGAGTTCGATGAAAAGAGACGTAACAAATTCCTGTACAGAAGCGTGATGGGAATGAACAGCTCTCCGGCAGATAATGTGGCGAGAATGCAGTTCGACTATATCAAGAAAAAAGCAGAGGCAGGAGAATCCTTTGTGATCGTAGGACGCTGTTCTGAGATCGTGTTGAAGGACAATCCGAATCTGATCTCCATCTTCGTATTAGGAGACAAAGAAGCCAAGATCGAGCGTGTTATGCAGATCTATGAGCTGGATGCGAGACATGCGGAGGAGCGTATGATCGAGAAGGACCGTCGCAGAAAATCTTACCACAACAGCCATTGTAAGGTAAAATGGGGCGACTCCCGGAACTACGATCTGTCCATCAACAGCAGCAGACTGGGTGTGGAGGAGACCGTGGAATCTCTGAAGAACTACATAGATGCGAGAATTGCTCATAAATAGAATGATATAAGATAACAAAAATGCAGAGACTGTCTGCGGAAAGCATGCAAGAGAAAATCTTGTGGCTGCCGTAGACAGTTTCTTTTTATTGCCATAGAAAGTGTGTCTTAAAAAATGCCGGACAACATTTAAGCAAATATTAAGGATTTCTGCCGCGACAAATACAAAGGAGTGTGGTATCCTAGGAGACGAATAGGAAAGAGACTTAAGGAACGTACCGGTGCCGGTATGTGGAAATGAGGTACAACATGAGTGACAGAGAGCGAGACTCCATTCAGGAGATGGAAGATATACAAAAAGGGCTGGAAGCCTTTTTACAGCAGGAACTGCAGGAAATGCAGACATCCGGCTCCGGCAGTGGGAAGTCCGGGACCGGAAGGCAGACAGCAGAGCGTCCGGCTCCACAGATGTTTGACATGAATGAGGATGACGAGGATGAGGAGGAACTGGACGTGATCGGATCCGGAAGACGAACAAGAGAGGATGATTACACCGAGGACTGGGATGATCCTGCGTATCGTAAGAGACAGGCAGCCCGCAGAGAAACGACGCGCAAGACTTCAGAGAATCGTAATGGTGGTGGTCGCAGTAACAGTAATGCAGATCGTCGCAGACAGGCGGCATCCGATAGACCTCGGCGTAGCAGAAGGGAGGACTATGCGGACGAATACGAGGACTACGAAGATCATAGAGAAAAAAATCGCTCCGGAAGAAAAGCAGGGAAGCGTGAGGAGATAGACACGAAAACGGATAAGAAGAGCAGAAAAGGAAACAAAAAAGAAGCCGGGAGCGGCAGAAAAAAGAAAAAATCCAGCTTCAAGCGCTTCCTGATCGCAGTGGCGCTGATCCTGGTATTTCTGGCAGCAGGGCTGTACGTCCTGGTGGGTAAGGTCTACGCGGAGATGAATTATGAAGAGATCGAGTCTGTGGCAAGCTCTCCCATGAAGGAAGAAGGAGTCACGAATATTCTCCTGATCGGTAACGACTCCCGTGAGAACGGGGAGGATGGCAGATCCGATGCCATGATCCTGCTGTCTATCAGCAACAAGACGAAAAAGATATATATGACATCTCTGCTCCGTGACATGTATGTAGAGATACCGGGACATAAGGATAATCGTCTGAATGCGGCATACTCGTACGGCGGAGCGGAGCTGCTGATGGAGACTATCGAGAAGAATTTTGACATTCATATCAGCCGCTATGTGCTGGTGAATTTTGAGGCATTTGCGAATCTCGTAGATGCGGTCGGCGGCGTGGATCTCGAGCTGACCGGCAAGGAAGTGGAATACGTGAACGGCTACCTGGTAGAATATAATATCCTGCTGGGCAGACCGGAGGGAACGGACTATTTTCATGACTTGTCCGGAGGTATGGTGCATCTGAACGGACCCCAGGCGCTGGCTTATTGTAGAAACCGTTATATCGGTACGGATTTCGGCAGAACCGAGCGACAGAGAAAGGTGCTGACAGAGGTCATTCATAAGCTACCTAAGGGTGTACTCACGAATCCGAAGGGACTGATCGACGGTCTCATGCCGAATCTGACCACGAACCTGACCCAGGCGGAGTGTTACCGGTTAAGTCTTATGGCACCGAAGATTCTGACATACGATATTATACAGAACAGTATTCCCATTGAAGGCACGTATAAGGATGCGACCCATCGTAAAATGTCCGTGCTGGAGGTGGATTTCGAGGCGAATAAGAAATTTCTGCAGGAGAATCTGTATGGAACGGGAGATAGCACTGCGACAACAGCTTCTGAAAATTAAGACGATTTAGGAGAGGGATAAGGGATTTCTTTGTATATAGAGGGAGAGTGTTTATGGGGCAGAGAAAAAAGCGGTTTGTGGCACTGGTATGTGCGGTCAGTGCAATAGCGCTTAGCGGCTGTGGGGATGATCTGACACAGCAGGTCTGTATTCCGGGGCGGGAAGAATTGGCGCAGCCCATCGGAGGTTACAATTACAATGCCGGGGCACAGAACGATCATACCGTTGAGAATGCCGGGGAGGCATCTAAGACCGGCAGTATGGACGGTGACAATACTGCATTGTCGGAACCGGGACAGTCCGGGGATTCAGATACTTTGACGGGTGAACGCTGCACGATCACGATCTCCGCGGCAGGGGATGTGACTTTGGGCAATCATCAGGAACAGGATTACAGCTATTCATTCCGCCAGGCGTACGATCAGGCGGAAGATGAGGGATATTTTTTCGAGAATGTGAGAGATATTTTCGAGTCAGACGATATGACCATTGTGAATCTCGAAGGGCCGTTGACCACATCGGAACAGATGCGTGAGGAGCAGACCTACTGTATCAAGGGAGATCCGGCGTATGCCCATCTGCTGACCTTAGGCAGCATTGAGGCGGTCAGTTTTGCGAACAATCATCGACTGGACTATGGAGAGCAGGGCAGCCGGGATACGGTGGCGGCATTGGAGCAGGAGGGCATTGTCTA
>OLIS01001614.1_pt1 | contig 16068 bp, 15 predicted proteins | sample 1601351 | NCBI WGS metagenome assembly OLIS01 (sample SAMEA2452122, study PRJEB22498) | human gut metagenome | biome: human feces; feature: human gut; material: feces | place: Australia | collected 2012
CCTGCACGTCTTTCGCTTCTTGCCCCGCAACACAGCGTCAAACGCCTCCGACATGAAACAAATCCCAAAAACCAAAATCAGCACAGAGAAACATGTGCGGCGAGGCAATACAAAGTGTTATTGCAGCAATACAATAACTGTATCAAGATTGTTTTGAGTGCGATTGGAAAATGCGATGAAACAGAGGAATCACCACTGCGGCAGTATCTGAATCAGATGAGAAAAAATAATGTCTAATTACCTACTAGAATACCGAGAAGCAATCGGGAGTGGCGAAATAATTGCAGGTGCTGAACTTATCACAGAACTTGATAATCTCATCACCGATATGAGAAACCCTCGGTATATATATGACACCACAGATGCAGAAACACGAATAGACTTTATGGAAAACTGCATCCGGCTCACAAAGTCTCCTTTTTACGGGAAGCCGATGAAACTCATGAAGTGGCAAAAAGCGCTTATCGAAGTGGTTTATAGTTTTAAATTTGCTGATAAAACGTATATCGATCCCTCTGGGTTTGAAAGACACATCGATCGTTTTCAGAAAATCGTGTTGCTGATCGGCAGAAAAAACACAAAGAGTGAAACCTGCTCCGGATTGACCTTGACAGAATCGATCGTGGGCAATGAGGGCGCCGATCTTGTTTGTTCCAGCAATGATGATTCTCAGGCATCTATTCTTTACGATGCCATCGACACAATGCGCTTGATGATTGACCCAAATCAGCAAGATACACGGAAAAATCAGCGATGCATTCGTATCCTTGCGACAAACTCCAAGATTTTTAAGCTGTCTGACAGAACAAGAAACAAGGAAGGGCGTAACATCGATTTTGCTGTAGTGGACGAAGTTCATGAAATGAAAACGAACATTATTTTGAAATCGATAGAGCAGTCACAGAGTCTGAAAGACAATCCGAAGCTTATTATCATTACAACGGAGGGCTTCGTTGTAGACGGAGCTCTGGATGAGATTTTGAGAGATTGCAGGCGAGTGATTCATGGGGAGGATACCGGAGTTGCTGCCGAACGACTTTTGCCATGGCTTTATACGCAGGACAGCGAGCAGGAGGTATGGGCGGATGAGCGAAGCTGGCAGAAATCAAATCCATCGCTCGGAACCGTCAAGAAATGGGATTATCTTCGCACCCAGATTGATATGGCACGCAAAAGCAAGAGCGACAGAATCTTTGTGCTGTCCAAAGATTTCAATTTCAAGCAAAACAGCGTACAGGCTTGGCTTGGCGTTGAGGACTATAAGTATGAGGCGGTTTATGATTTAGAAACGTTCCGCAATGCGTTGTGCTTGGGAGCGGTTGACTTGTCAGAAACCACGGATATGACAAGCGCAAAAATCCTGATCTGCAAAAAGGGAATGAAAACCAAGTACATCCATTCTCACTATTGGATACCGGAAAGCAAGCTGGAAAATTCAGACGATACAGAAGCAGGAGCAAAGTATAAAGAATGGGCAAAGCAAGGGCTTCTCACAATATGTGATGGCAATGACATAGACCTGACACTCGTTGCAGACTGGTTTTTCCAGCTATACAAAGAGTATGGATTTCGGCTTTACAAATGCGGATATGACGTTCGCTTTTCAAAAGAGTTTTTGCGTCGCATGGAAGAGTATGGTTTTGAAAGCGAACTTGTGCTGCAAAACAAGCTGACACTGTCGAATGCAATGAAACTATGCGAGGCTGATCTGAAAGCAAGAAATGTGAATTACAATCAGAATGAAATTGATGCTTGGTGCCTTGGGAATGCAGCCATGGAGATGGACAACCTTGGGAACGTACAAGCTGTAAAAGTGGACGGGCAGCCGTCGAAGAGAATCGATGGAGCTGTCACGCTGATTATCGCATACGAGATGTATCGGCGGTATAGAAGCGATGTAATGAGGTGATGAAATGGGGCTGTTTGATAATTTTAAGAAAAAGTACGAGGAAAAGAAGCGCAATGCTTTGTATGCCCGAATGATGAACGGACAAGCTCCCATTTTTTCGCAGTTCGGAAACAACATTTATGCTTCGGATGTGGTGCAGCAGGCGATCTCGTGTATCGTGCGGGAAATCTCGAAGCTCAATCCAACACACGTCCGAATTGTTGGTGGCGTAGACAGTATCCCGCAGGACAGTAGCATTCAGGATGTGCTTGATAAGCCAAATGAGATCATGTCGACCTCTGACTTTTTGGAAAAGATCGCATGGAATCTCTTCTTGAATTATAACAGCTTTATTTTACCAGTCAGGGAAAACGGAAAGCTTACAGCACTTTATCCCATTCAACCAAGTACAGTAAGCTTTTTCGAAGACCCAACAGGCAATCTTCTGATAAAGTTTCATTTTAACAATGGCTATGTATCCGACTTTATCCGATATGATGATTTGATTCACATTCGGCTTAATTTCTCAGTGAATGATTACATGGGAGGTAACGAACTCGGTCAGCCAGATCACAGTTCTCTGCTTGAAACACTGAAACTGAATCATATTCTTTTGCAGGGTGTCGGGAAAGCATTAAAAAGCAGTTTCGCTGTGAATGGTATTGTGAAGTATAACACAATCATCGATGATGGAACTGCCGAAAATTCCATCAAGGAATTTGAAAAAAAGCTGAAAAATTCGGAAAATGGCATCCTTGGAACTGATTTAAAATCAGAATTTATTCCGATTCAAAGAAATCTCCAAGTCGTTGATCCAGACACTTTGAAGTTTATTGATGAAAAAATTTTACGGAATTTTGGCGTTCCTCTTTGCATTTTAACCGGAGATTACACAAAGGAACAATATGAGGCATTTTATCAAAAGACGCTTGAACCGATCGTCATAAAGCTTGGGCAATGTTTTACAAAAGGAATTTTTTCAAGCCGTGAAAATCTTGGATATGGAAACAAGATTGTTTTCTATGCGGAAGAGCTGATCTTTATGACAACCACGCAAAAGCTTGAACTTGCAAAAATTCTTGGCGATCGAGGGGCGGCATATGATAACGAAATTCGTGTGATGTTTGGTATGCGTCCTTTGCCAGAACTCAACGGAAAAAGAAAACAGTCGCTGAACTACATTGACACAAGCATTGTGAATGATTATCAAATGCAGAACCTTGGCGTCGGAGCAATACAGGAGGGTGATGGAGATGGGGAAAGTTAAAAAAGAGATGCTTCGCAGAAATTATGCGTTTGAGGTACGTGCAGAGCAGGATGAGAAGCATGGAGCAATCATTACTGGAACTCCTATTGTGTACGAATCCAAAACGGATCTTTTTGATTTCTTCGAGGTTATTGACAGAGGGGCGCTAGATCATGCAGACCTTACGGATGTGCGCTTCCTTGTCAATCACGATACAAGTAAAATACCGCTGGCACGCAGCAGGAGGAACAATGACAACTCCACCATGCAGCTTTCGGTTGATAAAGATGGCATGAAAATTCGTGTTGATCTGGATATTGAAAACAATGCAGAAGCAAGAGCGTTGTACTCTGCTGTGCAGCGTGGCGATATTTCTGGGATGTCTTTTATGTTTGCCGTTGACTCGGATACATGGGACAACCTTGATTCGGATAAGCCGACACGGCATATCCGAGCGATAAGTACCGTTGTTGAAGTATCTGCCGTAACTTTTCCGGCGTATGAAGATACTGAGATACAAGCACGTGACAAAAAGGCGTTGGAGAATGCCAGAAATGCGCTGGATAGCGGAAAACGTGCAAAATCAGTGGACACTGATGCAATCGAATTGGAAAGAAAGAGACTTGAAAACTTTTTTATGGAGGCAAGAAGATGACTTTTAGAGAGTATCTAAAAAAGATTATCAAGGAGAAGCAGGAAAAAATCAACAATCTGCACGAGCGCTCTAAGGCGTCGAACGATGTGAATGAGCTGCGTTCTCTTGGCGAAACATTGGAGCAGGTTCTGAAAGAATTGAACGATGCCAAGACCCAGCTGGAACAGCTGGATGATAAGGATGATGACAAGGACAAGGGCGATGGCGCAGGAAACAGTGCAAGCAGCCAGGATACTAATGACGGAAATGCAAGAGCAATCGCACTTGGCTCTTATGGCACACGCAGTGTAATTCCCAAGGAGGATAATATTGAAAAGCGTGTTGCGTTTGCGAACTTTGTGACCCGTGGCACTCCGATTCCTCAGGAAATGCGTGATGCAACAGCAACGTCTGACACTTCGAATGCAATTCCTGAGAATCTCGTCACTTCGATCATTGAAAAAATTGATGCAATTGGCATGATTCTTCCGAGAATCACACGGACAAGCTTTCCTGTTGGTCAGAAGATTCCGGTAGACAGCGTCAAGCCTACCGCTTCTTGGGTCGGCGAGGGTCAGGGTTCTTCCGTGCAGAAGAAGAGCACTCTGGGGGCAATTGTATTTGGCGCATTCAAGCTGCGCTGCGAGATTGGCATGACGCAGGAAGTCACAGTACAGACCATTTCTGCGTTTGAAGCACTGTTTGTAAAGCAGGTAGCCGAAGCGATGGTGAAAGCAATTGAAGGAAAGATCGTATCTTCCGATGACGGCACATCCGGAAACCCGAAGGGCATTCTGTACAACGCAAATGAGAGTACATCTCCGGATAAGGCAGTCAAGATTGCAGCCGGCAAGAATGGTCATCTGGATTATCAGACACTGTGTGACATGGAAGCAGAACTGGAACAGCAGTATGAGAATGGTGCTGTATGGTTTATGACCAAGAAAACATACATGGCTTTTGTGTCTATGACAGACAGTGTTGGTCAGCCGATTGCACGCATCAACTACGGCATCAATGGCAAGGCAGAACGCACACTGCTTGGCAGAGATGTATTGCTGTGCGGTGATTACATGGAGAGCTACACCGAGGACACGATTGCTACAGACAAGGTGGTGGCATTCTTGTTTGACCCGTCTGATTATGTGCTGAATACCAGCTATGATCTGGGTATCCAGTCCAAGATTGACTGGGATAATGAAGACCATCGCACGAAGGCTGTCATGTCTGTGGACGGTGCTGTTATTGACCGGCACAGTCTTGTAAAGCTGGTCAAGTCCGCAAAGTAAGGAGCATGAGAAATGGCAGATGCAGAAATTTTGGAAAGAGTCAAATCCGCGCTAGGAATAACCGGTGTGTTTCTGGATAACACGATCTCACTGTATATTGATGAAGTTGTTTGCTATATGCAGCACGCTGGCGTGAGTGATGACATGATCTCTGCGTCTGTCGGGCTTATTGCAAGAGGAGTTGCCGATTTATGGAACAACTCTTCCGGAGATGGCAAGCTGTCGCCATACTTCTATGATGGTGTAACGCAGAGAGCACTTTGCAGTAAGGCGGTGACGTGACATGTACCGTCCAAGTGCAATCAATGAACTCCGCACCGCAGTAAAGCTGCTTGTCCCAGCCTACAAGAAATACAATGGCGTTGCAAAAAAGATGTATCCGAGCGATGGGGAGATTATCTTTGTAAACTGGAAAACTTACGGGGGAACAGAGTCGACCGTGAACGGTGTCGTGTCCATTGTGGATACGGCGCAAATCACAACGTGGTATCGACCGGATATTGCGGCGAACTGTCGGCTGCTCCGTGAAGATGGGAAAGTATATGAAGTCATCTCAGAACCGGAAAATGCGGATATGGGAAATCAATTTTGTACGTTTAAGGTGGAACGAGTAAAGGGAGGTGCTTGATGTGGCAAAGAATACGCTGACACTTGCCTTTGATGGATATGAGATGCTGCAAGGGAAGCTGAAAGAGCTTGGCGGCGATGTGCGTACTGCTACCGAAAAAGCGTTGAAGCAATCCGCAGAAATCATCGAATCCAACGTCAGTGCTGCTATCATTCCGCATAACCAAACGCATGAGACAGAGCAATCCATCATCCAAAACCACGAGGTGGAGTGGACGGATACCACTGCAGAAGTCAAGGTTGGTTTTGATATCAAAAACGGCGGATTGCCCTCTATCTTTCTGATGTATGGTACACAGTTGCATGGGCAGCCGTGCATTGCACCGGATGAGAAGCTCTATAACGCTGTGTATGGAAAGCAGACAAAGAAGCAGATCAAAAAACTGCAAAAGCAGGTGTTTGATAAAGCGATTGAGGAGGCGATGGGGGAGTGAAAGCAGAGCTGGTGGAGTTGCTTGAAAGCATTGGCTATCCAGCATTTTTACAAGGCAGCTTAAACAAGGATGAACCGTATCCGGGTAGCTTTTTCACATTTTGGAATTTTAACAATCCAGAAAAGGCATTTTACAACAATGACGCATCACGCTGTGCATGGGGATTTTGGGTGTACTTTTACTCAGATGACCCGCAGAAAGTAGAAGAAGTACCGGAGCAGGCAAGAAAACTTTTAAAATCCCATGGTTGGGTTATGGATGGGAAAGCACATGACATTTCCGTAGATCGCCCAACACATACAGGAGCTTACTTTACAGCATATAAGCTGGAAGAATATGAGGAGGAATCTTAATGGCTGACTCTAAGATCAGTGGAAAGGTCGTTGAATTTCGTGGCTGCGATAATCTTGTGATCGCAGAAGTCACGGCAGATGATAAGGAAAACGAGTACACATCAGGCGCAGTTGAAGTGCTTGCCCCTGTCGCAACTGTGTCCAAGACGGTTGATAACTCGACAGAAACACATTTTTATGACAACACGGGCATGCTGAACATCCGCTCTGAGGGCTCTGACGAAGTGACGCTGACTGTCCCCGTGCTCTCGCTGATCAAGCTGGCAAAGCTGATTGGCAAGACGGTAGACGAGGAAACGGGTGCTTTTATCGATGGTGACGCCGAGGAGAGATACTTTGCACTTGGGTATCGTCTCAAACTGACGGATGGCACATATCGCTATGTATGGCGTCTCAAAGGTACATTCAGCATCCCCGATGAAACCAGCGAAACGGAAAACGACGGAACAGATACAAACAATCAGGAGCTTACCTTTACTGGAATCAAGACGATCACAGTATTTAAAAAGGATAATAAGCGTGCAAAGGCCGTTGTACTCGATGAGCGAGATGGCAAGTGCGATCTGACAAAGTTCTTTGATAAGGTTCAGACGCCTGACACGATTTCTGCACTGAAGAAGTCTGTCTAAGTCTTATGCGGGGGGCTTCTCCCCGCAATACATAATCTATAAATGGAGGTACACAAAAATGAAACTTACATTGAAAATTTATTCCGGAAAGAAAGTGGAGAAGACGTATAAGGCAGAAACCGTGGACTTCTCTTTCGGCTTGATCGAAGATGTGTTGGATGTGCTGGACTTCGAACACATGGAGTCTAAGGCTGATATTGGCGTAATGATCGTAAAGGCATCTAAGCAGTTGAAGCCCTTCCTAAAAGAGATTTTTGATGGCGTGACAGATGAGGAAATTCGTCATACGCACATCCAAAATCTGATCGAGGTATTCCGTGGTCTGTATCATTATGCGGAAGTTGAACTTGGCTCGGCTGTAAGCGGTGGCGAAAAAAACTAACAGCGGGCGAGCCAACGCCCGAGACATTATACCAACTGCTTTTTGACCTAAACACAAACTTGTGTGATCGATTTCCTGCGCTTGATCCGTTTCGGGTACGCACACAGAGCTTCCATGATGTTTTGGCTGTGTATAAACGGCTCTATGATCAAAACAAACGAAAAGGGAAGCAGGAATGCGTTCAAAAAAACGGTGTGATCAGAAGACCGGCGCAAAATGATGACTGGTGCTAAGGGGTGAAGCGATTTGGCAGAAGAGAATTATACTGCGAAATTCCGAGTCGATATCTCTGACTTGAAAAAGGGAATTGCAGAAGCAAATCGATCAATAAAAACAGCTGCTGCTGAATTCAAAAACGCCTCCGCTGGCATGGATGACTGGTCGAAGAATGCAGATGGTCTGACAGCGAAGATCAGGCAGCAGGAGTCGGTAATTGAAGCAGAAAAGAAGAAGCTTGATCTGCTGCGGCAGCAGCTGGAACGGCTGACAAAGGCACAAGGAACTGGGAAGAGTGTTATCGAAGACCTCACCCGAAAATACAATGAAGCTGTACAGACCTATGGGAAAACAAGCGATGAGGCAAAAAAGTATGCCACGCAGCTTGCAAATGCTCAAAAGGCACAGGAGCGCAATGCGAAAGCGGCAGATGATTTAAAGCTGAAAATCTTGAATCAGGATTCTGCCATAAAATCTGCAGAGCACCAACTGGAACAGTACAAGACATCTCTTGAAGAACTCAAAAAGACATCAGAGTACCTGAAAAAGAGACAAGAAGAGCTTACCGCTGAATATAAACAGGCTGTTCAGCAGTATGGTAGAACATCTACAGAAGCAAAGTCGTTAAAATCAGAACTCAAAAGCGTACGTGACGAGTTAGAAGATTCGAAAAAATCATCTGATGACTACGCAGAAGCGATGAAAAAAATGAGTGGCGGGATTGACGACGCTGCGAAGAAGATGGGAAGTGGCATCAGTGAAGCTGCGAAAGAAATGGGGCAGGGCTTTTCTGTTGCGAAAGGCGCAATTGCCACATTTATCGGGAACACCTTGTCAAATCTCACATCTGCCATCGGAAATGCAATTAGCAGTGTAGCAAGCCTTGGTGCAGAAACACGGGAATATCGCACAATTATGGGGAGCTTGCAGAACTCTTCCGAACGTGCAGGATATTCAACAGAAGAAACCGCAGAGACTTTTAAGCAGCTGAATGGCGTGCTCGGAGACACACAAAGCGCTGCCACGACTACTGCAAACTTGCAAGCAATTGGGCTAGAGCAAAGTCAGTTAAAGGACCTGACAAACAGTGTTATCGGTGCTTGGGCAAAGTATGGAGATAGTATCCCGATTGATGGACTTGCAGAGGCAACGAATGAAACGATTAAAGTTGGACAGGTTACTGGTACTTTTGCAGATGCGCTAAACTGGGCGCAGATGTCAGCGGATCAATACAGAGATGCACTTAGCCGCAATCAAAATGCGCTTGCGGCTTTTAACACTGAGATGGATGATTCTGGGAACATCGAGGATGCGTACAGTGCTGCGCTTGCAGCTTGCAGTGACCAGACAGAACGTGCAAACATTGTGACAAGCACTTTTGCAAGCATGGGGCTTGCTTCTGCCGGAAAAGCGTGGCAAGACACAAACAAATCCATTGTGGATGCCAACAATGCAGAAGCGGATTATGAAAAAGCCACGGCAAATCTAGGGAAGACTATTGAGCCGATCACAACAAAAATCAGAGCAGGATTTGCGCAAGTCGTCGAAAAAATCGTGGAGCTTGTGCAAAAGGCGGATTTTTCGAAGGTGGAGTCTGCGGTTGACACTGGTTTTTCATTCCTGATCAATACAGTTATTCCGAAAATTGTAGACGGCGTTACTTTCGTGGTTGACCACAAGGACAGCATTGTTTCCATGCTTACACCAATTGCAACTGCCGTCAAAAATGCCTTCTCTTTTCTGATTGATAAGGTCTTTCCTGCAATCGAAGCAGGGTTTGGCTGGATTATTGACCACAGGAATGAAGTGCTTGCTGCAATAGCCGGCATAGCTGCTGCATTTGTGGCGTTCAAGGCGGTTACAATCATCCAAGGCATTATCACAGCTTTTACAACACTGATTGGCGTGATAAAGTCCGTTGGCATCGCACAGGCAGCACTAAACGTTATTATGAGTCTTAACCCTGTTGGACTTATTGTTGCAGCGATTGCAGCACTTATTGCAATCTTTGTTGTTCTGTGGAACAAGTGTGATGGATTCCGAGAGTTTTGGATGAACCTTTGGGAGAAAATCAAAGATGTTTGCGGAACAGCATGGGAGGCAATCAAAAATTTCTTTGCTGCTGCGTGGGATAAAATCAAGGAAGTGTGGGACAAGGTAAAGCCATACTTCGAAGCGATTTGGGACGGAATCAAAAAGGTTTTCTCCGTTGTTGCCAAGGTCGTTTCTGGATATTTTAAGATGGCATGGAAAAACATCAAGGTTGTTTGGAATGTCGTTGTAAAATATTTCAAAACAATCTGGGAAAATATCAAATCCATTTTCGCTGTTGTAAAGGATGTGTTTTCCGGAGATTTTTCCGGAGCGTGGGAGGAAATCAAAAAGATATTTGGACGTGTCGGAGAGTTCTTCTCCGACGTCTGGGATAGCATCAAGCAAATCTTCGCAAATATTGACGAGTTCTTTGGCGGAGCGTTTTCAAAGGCTCTTGATAAAATCAAGGGCGTGTTCCAGTCTATCGGTGATTGGTTCCAAGATCACGTGTGCCAGCCAATCAAAGATAAATGGGAAGATTTAAAGAACGCATTTAAAACGGCAGCAAACTGGGTGAATGACAATGTATTTCAGCCCATCAAAGATTTTTTCCAGTCTGTAGTAGATTTCTTCCGCACAGCGTTTGAAATCATTGGGCAGCTCGCAGAAGGCTGTTGGATTCTGATCAAAACAGTGTTCGGAGTTGTAAAGGATTGGTTCCACGATAATGTCATCCAGCCGATTGCGGACAAGATAACCACTGCAATCGATAATTTTAAAACCAATATGTCGGCATTATGGGATGGTATCATTGCCGTTTGGACAACTGTTTCAAGCTGGTTCAAGACAAATGTTATTGATCCAGTAGTAACAGCATTTACAACTGCATGGGAATCGATAAAATCCGGGGCGGAATCGTTATGGAATGGCATTGTTGCAATTTGGATAACGGTGACAAGCTGGTTTAGCGAGAATGTCATAGAGCCTGTCAAAAAGCTCTTTACTGCCATGTGGGAAAAGCTTAGAGAGGGCGCATCGAATACATGGAACCGCATCAAGAGCATTTGGAGTGCGGTAACAAATTGGTTTGACACAAGGATTGTAAAACCAGTAAAAAATGTGTTTACAGACATGTGGAATAACCTGAAGAATGGTGCATCAGATGCATGGACGGGAATTAAGAATGTTTTCTCGCACATTGCGGATTGGTTCAAAGATAAGTTCTCGCAAGCATGGCAAGCAGTTAAGGATGTATTTTCCACCGGCGGCGAAGTGTTTACCGGCATTGTCGATGGCATTGAAGAAGCATTTAAGAATACCGTCAATGCGATTATCAATGGTATCAATCATGTCATTGCGATTCCATTTAATGCGATCAACGACGCTTTGGATACCATCCGGAACGTGTCGATTGCAGGGATCCATCCTTTTGATGGGTTGATTTCTCGGTTTGATGTGCCACAGATTCCGCAGCTTGCAAAGGGCGGTATCGTAAACAAGGCGACGCTAGCGCAGATTGGCGAAGATGGTGAAGAAGCAGTCCTGCCGCTTGAAAAGAACAAAGCGGGTTTGAAAAAAATCGCATCGTTGCTTGCAAAAGAGATGGGCGGATTTGGCAGAGGTTATCAATCCGGCACACATGGTGGAACTGTGTATAATTTCACACAGTATAACAACAGTCCGAAAGCACTGTCTAGATACGAATTGTACAGACAAACCAAGAACCTGCTTAGAGCAAGAGGTGATGCATAATGTTTTGCTTAAAAGTTGAGAATGCCAGAGGTGAAATCTTTGAGCTTACTCATGATACCAAAAATTATGCCATCGTACATGTAGACGGACTTACTCCACCGAAATCATTGATAAACACAAGCGTAGGCGGTGGGATGGATGGGACTTTTTACAACTCTGCTAGAGTGGATCAAAGAAACATTGTCTTAACGGTGGTGCTCAATGGCGATATTGAGGGGAATCGCCAACGCTTGTACAAAATGTTTCCGCAGAAATCGCCGTGCATCATTTATTTTTCCAATGCAAATCGCAATGTGAAAATAACTGGATATGTAGAGGCGATGGAAGCAGACCTCTTTGTGCAAAGAGAACAGATGCAGATATCACTCATATGCCCTAGACCTTTTTGGGAAAGCCTTGAGGTGCTATATCATGAGTTGTCCCGCATTACAAAACTTTTTGAGTTTCCGTTTGCCATTTCTACGCCTATTCCGTTTTCGGAGATACTTTCCACACCTTTATGCACCATCAAAAATGACGGTGATGTGGAGTGCGGATGTGTGATCACTGTTGAGATATCAGATGCGGTGAGCGATCTTAAAATATACAACATGACGACCGGAGAACTATTCGGGTTTGATTATAACTTTATCGCTGGTGATGAAGTAACGATCAGCACTGTATCAGGCAAAATGGGTGTGTCGATGAAGCGAAGCGGTGAAACGATTAACATGCTAAATTATGTGACATCTAATTCAAGTTGGTTTCGCCTTGCTCTCGGGGATAATGATTTTACATTTCGGTCAAAGGGCGGCGCTGACGACGTGAGAATCAAGTTTGCAACGTCAATTTTGTATGGAGGAGTATGATGGTACTTTATGTGTGGCAGTACATCAATGGAATATATCAGAAAACAGCGCTTATTGATTATGCATCCTCCGTGATATGGGTACAGCGATTTGTAGATGCAGGAGAGTTTGAATTGTATGTCCCAGCATCTCGGAAGCTTCTGGAACTTTTCACCGACCAGACGATATTGACAAGAGCAGGAGATGATGAGAATGCGATGATTTTTGAAAAGATGTCATTGACAACGGATGATGAGAACGGCGACTATCTAACGATTACCGGTAGGTCTATCGACAGCATTATAGAGCGCAGAATTGTGCCGAAACAAACAAGCTTTACAGGAACGGCAGAAAATTGTATTCGAAAGCTTATCACGGAAAATATCATCTCTCCAAGCGATTCGAATCGAAAAATTGATATCTTTTCTCTCGGCAATACAAATGGGTTTTCGGAAAAAATTGACAAGCAGGTAACTGGAAAGAATCTCTTTACGACAATCAAAGAAATTTGCCAAGCAAATGAATACGGGTTCAGATGCCGTTTTGTTGGCGGCAGAATCGTTTTTGAACTGTATAAGGGGACAAATCGAAGTACCCAGCAAACACTTGTACCACCGGTTATCTTCTCTCCGCAATTTGAGAACCTTGGAAAAACAGAATACACAAGAGACACCACATCCTTGTATAATGCTGTGTATGTTGCCGGAGAGGGGGAGGGGAAAGATCGTGTAATCGTGAAGCAAACGCTGGTACACCGTGAGGGACTGTATCTGAGGGAACTGTGGGTGGATGCACGAACAACATCAAGCAACGCAGAGGAAACGCTGTCACCGGCAGACTATCAGATTTTACTCGGCATGCAGGGCGCAGAGGAATTGGAGAGCACCAAAGAAACCGTTGAGTTTTCTGGTGAGATGCTGGATGTGAATCAGTATCGCTACGGTGTTGATTACAACTTAGGCGATAAAGTGTCGGTTGTTAATGAATATGGTATCAAAGGAACAGCGATTGTAACAGAAATTACAGAGGTCGAGGATGAAAACGGCTACAAGATAGTTCCGACCTTTTCAGAATGGAGTTGATAAAATGGCAGTAAAGTTTGGCTTTTTTAATTCGGTGAACCATGACCGGCAGTATGATGCGGATGACATCTCAAATTATTATCTCAAACTGATTTCCAACGGCGTTTTTGCAACGCCATCGGACAATATGCAAGTACAGGCATCGCAGGGCATGACAGTTCAGGTAAATGCGGGATGGGGATTCATCAACTGCAAGTGGATTGACAACAATTCGCCTTATTTGCTGACTTTGGCAGCTGCCGACGTGGCACTTAACCGTATTGACAGAGTTGTACTGCGTCTCAACCCGCAGGAGGCGAAGCGGAACATTGAGATTGCTGTAAAGCGTGGCACGACTGCCAAAACACCCACTGCGCCTGCTCTGACTCGTGAAGATGGCGGTACATGGGAGCTCTCTCTTGCACAGATTTATGTAGGTGCAGGCGTGACTGAAATCACACAAGCGAAGATCACCGACGAGCGCCCGAAAAAAGATGTATGCGGCTGGGTTACAGGGTTGATCGATCAGATCGACACAACAGAGCTTTTTGCGCAGTATGACAATGCTTTTTGGGCATGGTTTAATAAAATTAAAGAAACGGTTGCCACATCAACACTTATCCGTCGGTACACGCAAAAATATGTGACTACTGGTATAACAGAGCGTGTGCCTATTCAGATACCGCAGTACAATGATGCGCTTGACGTTGTGAATGTTTATGTGAATGGCATGAAGCTTACTCCGATTGATGATTATACCATCGACAGTAAGTGGATTGTGCTGAAAAGCAAGCTCGACGTAATCGGAACGCCGGTGGAGATTGAAATCTTAAAGTCTGTAGATGGCTCTAAGGCGGAAACGGTCATTGAAAAGGTGGAACAGCTTGAAGCTGAGGTGCAGGAGTTACAAAGCACACAAACGACAGCGATATGCGATGTGTCACGCCCTTCGAATGATTATTATGTCACTTTTGAAGATAGCAGTGGTAAGAAGAAAAAGATATCCACTAATCCAGTTGTATCTCCTTGGTCACAACCATATACAATTGATAATCGTGTCCCAACGTACTCTGGCGGATTGATTTGGGCAGGATGCGATTCTGTAAAGGAAACGCCAACTGAAAGTGAACTAATTTGCGTAAGAGATATTCAGGTAGAATTTGTGAATAGTTCTGGGAGTATAGTCACCTTCAATGAGGTTGGAGCAAACAAAATCTTTAGCCTTAAAAGCGGAGCTGAATTTCGAAAATACACTGGTAGTAGCACGTATGCAATTGTTGGATTTCAAGACAAATCAGGCACGGTTGCTTTACTGGATGATATCCCCGCAGCTGCCACAAAAAGCCAAGATGGCTTGCTGACGGCAGAAGACAAAAAGAAATTAGACGATATTTCATCGACGTATCTGCCTGTGTCCGGCGGTGCAATGACCGGCAACATCGACACCGCAGCCAATCAAACAGAGATCATCGTCAGCGTCACCAAATCAAGCAGCGCATCGCCTACTGTTGTTGTCGGCGGTATCATGGAAGCAAACGGGGCGATGATTGATCAAGTGCCCTTGTGTAAATCGTTTATCGGGACATATAAAAATGCATCGAACAGCACGTACTATAATATCATTTCTACACGCCACAGAAATGGATATGATGACGGCAATAGGCGAGGAATGATTATATATTCTGATATGGAAGCTGCCGGGAATCTTCGCTGGAATAAGCAGGGCAGTGGTGGCTTATGGCAGGGCGTGCGCACGTTGCTGGACAGCGTTAACTTTGCCAGCACAATTTCCACACAACTGACAACAGAGAATCTGGACAGTTTAGCAATGGAATTGTTCACGCTGTACTATGCAGACACGAAAAACACCTGCACAAACACACCTGTTGCGAGCTATCCATTTTTGTTGCTTGCAAGCTGCATTTCAGCTTCAGCAAAATTCCAAGTTGCATTTTATCCGCATAACAATAAAATTTATATGAGAAGCTTGGCTTCTGGTGCGTGGTCGGCATGGTCGGCGCTTACATCTGCGGCAAGTGCAACAAGCGACAGCACCGGAGGACAGCCAACAGCATGAAAAGAGTGATTTAACATGAATGTATTGGAAACGTATCTTGCTAAGATTGCGGGAGAGTATGATGGTGATTTACCTGGGGGCAGACAGCAGATTGACAGAACTGTTGGCGAAAATCGCAGAGAACAGCAATTCTGATGAGCCGGAAGATACCGGATGGCTTCCATTTGATGTTGAGCATATTTCCTCACATGATATGGACTATCATTATTTTTCACCTTCTTGCGGCTTTCGAATTGTTGGAAACTATATTGAAATATATTTTTGGATTACAATCACAAAAAATATTGCTTCTTCTAGCAGCGATCCGCATCGCATCTGGGTCGGAAATGTTAAACAAGATTTTGCGTCAGAAAAAGATGTTTATTTTCACGCATATAAGACAAAAGGATCGAGTGTGTCATCGGGGGACAACTTGCCTGAATATTTTGGAGTGATATCTTCAAGCCAAAAGCCAAACCCCGGAATATTTATAACGGTTCCAGAAGCAATCGCTACTGGCGACACGTGGCACGCTCACTTTGGATGGTATTTTTAGAATGGAGGAGAGAGATTGGACTGGACAGAGATCATCACCGCCGGCATTGCAGCGGCAGGTGCTGTGGCAGGCTCTGCGCTGATG
>OLIS01001616.1_pt1 | contig 16060 bp, 16 predicted proteins | sample 1601351 | NCBI WGS metagenome assembly OLIS01 (sample SAMEA2452122, study PRJEB22498) | human gut metagenome | biome: human feces; feature: human gut; material: feces | place: Australia | collected 2012
CCGTACTGCTGAGTGCGGTGACCGCATGGCTCTTTTATTTGGGCAGTGAATCGTGGATTTACGCAGTGGGCGAAGGGGTATTGACGTTGGCCTTCTTATCCGTTGGCTTGGGCGGCCTCTCGTTGAAGGCTTATCCCCGTTCCGCCGTGTTTTGCGTCATCCTCTCCTGGCTGGCATTGGTGCTTGGAGTGGTGTGGGGATGCGTCTCCGCCTTGGTGGGATTGGACTGTCAGTGGTACATAGCCGCTTCGGTCATTCTGCTGGTCGTGTGGGTTTTGTGCCTCTATTCGATTGTTAAAAGCAAACAGTAGCAGCCATGTCGAAAATATTGAAATATATCCGTTTGGTGACGGTGGCCGCAATGTTGGGGACACTCTGCGGGGTGGCCAATGCGGCAAAACCGATCAAGGTGTTGGATCGCAGTGCATCCAAAGCTCCCGTATGGTTGGACGGAACTCAGGAAGAGTATGTCATCACCTCTGCCATTGCAGATGATATGGATGCGGCTCGCAATCAATGCCTGGACAATGTCAAAACCAAAATTATCGAGTCCGTTGCTCAGAATGTGCAATTCGGTTCGGAGAGCCGCATCGCTCAAAGCACCGGTAACAGCGGTATTACCGACTTTACCGATCAATTTACCTCTGTGCTCAAGACTCAATCGGCCAATATTCCTTTTATACGGGGTATTTCGGTCTCTAAAATCGCTGATTCCTATTGGGAAAAACGAATGGATAAGGCCACTAAAAAGGTGACCTATCTGTATGCGATTAAATATCCTTTCCCTCGCATCGAGTTGAAAAAGATGACCCGTGAGTTCGAAAAACGCGATCACGAGATGGTTACCCGCTATAATGCGTTGGATCGGGGATTGGATTCGGTTGCTTCACTCGAACAGATCGATCGGGCCATTGAAGAGTTGAACCCGTTGATCACCTATTTCTTTGATGATGTACGCAAACAGGCAGCCATCTCTCTGCAGTCGAACTATCGGAAACTGTACGATCAGATTGTGATTGAAACGGCTCACGAGAAGAGTGAAGAGGCCTTTTTGGTGTTCCGCCTGAACGGACGCCCGATTGCGGTTTCGCAAAAGCCCAAGGTGAAATCGGAATGTGCAACCCGCATTGTCTGCCATATGGAAGATTCCGGATGCAGAGTGACCTATAGTACGGAGTTCTGCGAAGAGAACGTGCCGGGCGAGATTCGGCTGACCTTCCGTTTCGGAAGCCGACCAGTTCAGCATCTGATCTATTTTACAAAACAGGATCTGACGGTGCAGATACGTCCAGTGGGGACAGCCTATTTGACCGCCCAGAAGGGTGTGGCGGATACGTTGCAAGCAATTCATATCCGGCTCGAGATCGAGAACAAAAATTGTGATCGGTTCTGCGTGACGGGTGTGGCGTTGAATGTGCCGGGCATTGTAGGGGCCGTTGTGATGGATGGTTTGGAGATCCCATTTACGGGTGAGGCGAAACATCTGTTGCAGCTCGATTATACGGTGCCGATTACCTATACGGCCGGGCACGATAACAAGCTGCAGCTGATGCGAGGCACCATACGTGGTACCTATGGCGAGGAGTCAACGTCGTTCTCCACGCCGTTTAGTCTGATGTTTAAATCGAATTGGTAATAAAAACTAACAATATCTAAAGTTATGAAACTACGTTTGTTTGCATGGGCCCTGGTGGGGCTGTGTGTTGTTGCAATGCCGGCTATGGCGCAACAGTAGAGCAAAGAGTTGAAAAAAGAGTTGCGGGCAAAGGTCGAAAAGGATTGCCGCAAGGATGCCAAACAGCTTGAAAAGGATGGCTGGAAGGTGATGCCAGGCAAATTGCCGATTGAAAAGCAGATGCAGATGGCCCGGTTTGCAGCTTTGGATACCGATGAGGAGACCGGTGAACAGCTCTATTTCATTGGTACGCACAAGGCTTTGGGCGGTAACTATTCGGCAGCCAAGCAGATTGCGGATACGCGGGCTCGTGGCGAAATCGCACAGCAGGTGAATTCGCTGGTGGCTCAAAAAATTACCAGTCAGGTCGCTTCAACCGATTTAGGAGATAATGATACGGAGCTGGTTGACGAACTGGTTGCAGGCAGTAAGACGATCGTCTCTGCACAGTTGCAGGGAGTGGTACCTGTATTGGAGATTTATCGCGAAGGCCCAAATGGTCAGTATGAGGTACAGGTTACCCTGAAAGCAGATTATGCCAAGACGTTGAAAGCTGTGAAGTCGGCTCTGAAAAATGAGTTGAAGGATAAATCGGAACAGTTAATCATCGATCTTGATAAAGTGCTTCCTTATTGATGATTCAGCCTTTTCATAATCAAATCCCCGGATTATGATAAGGAGGCATTCAAGAAGTATCCCCGAACCTTCGGGGATACTTTGCGATATTGATCTTAACGCCCTGAAAAAACCAAGTTCCCGGGCCAACGACAGACTGTGTCCGGAAACGTCGCGGAACGTAAAATTCTGCCCTTGGCCCAATAGGGCTGTTCGAGCAGCAGGTGTTTTGAGGAAAGACTGCAGGTGCCATTTAGAATCGGCTCGTGGCGAACAGTGATGCCGAATCGTGACGATGAAAGATGAAAGAAGAAGCGTGTGAGGCATGTTGCCAGCAGGGGTGTTACGATGATCGGATCAATACGCGCAGACAAATAGATGAGTGCAAACGTTTTTTACAATTTTATGTACTTCACAATAAACGGATGTTAACATAAGGGCAAATGTGCGAGGTTATGGCACAAGTGGGTGCTAACCTTGTGAAGCGTTATGTTGGCCGGCCCAAGTCGGTAAAAATTGGTTATTGATTGATAATGATAAAAACAGCATGTTACCCATGATGAATGACATCCAACCCATAATTTTGAGACTCGAAGAGGCGACTGGATATACCTTGGAACAGATCAGGCAGAAAAATCGTCACAAAGCTATTGTCCTCGCCCGTGAAATATATGTCCGCGAATTGTGTGCGGCCGGCTATTTGCATTGGCAAGTTGGAAAAATCCTATTGCGTGATCGCTCATCGATTTCGTACGCTCTGGCTGCCTATAAACGCGATTACGAGACAAATGCAGCGTTTCGTGTGATGGCCGATCGCGCCCGCGTGGACTCTATCAATATGATGTTGGGCAAAGAGGATACTGATGACGTTCAGACCGAGTCCATGTTATAACTTTATGGCTGTGGTGCCACGCCACGTTTTGTTAAACTGGATGATAACAATTGTTGAGTAAGCCTTGGGTGAACGGGACTTCTGCATAGACAGTCAAACAGTCAAATCGTCCGGTTGCTCTCCAATAGTCCAGTCAATCTTCGAAGCGGTGATCCTATTTTTTTGGAGATCGGGGCCCGAGGTGCTATCCAAGGCTTGGGGCTGATTGTATAGAGCCGATTGCAGGGGTGGAGCGGCCAATTGTTTAGGGGCAACTGTAGGATATGGGCGGGGCACCTGGATCTCCTTGATGTAGCAGTTTGAATTTGAATACGTCAGTGTGGTTGCATAAGCTATTTTGAGTAGCTATCGAAAGCTCTCCCGAATGGTGGAGGTACGCTTTGAATCGAGTTGAGCGGATTGTTGAGGTGCGCGGTTTGGGTGGAGCCGTAACAAATCAAGTCGTGTCGGGAAGTCACGGCAGTAAATTAGGATGCGTTGGTTGGACGTTGACGCAGCAAATCGGTAGAGCGGTTGATCGCATGCAATGGCATCTATCCTATACGTTTCGTATAATGCCTGCCGCATAGGACCGCAAAATTACATCGTGTCCTTTTACCTTTTTCCTTCCTTTCTCCCTTTCTTTGTCAATCAGCAGGCGTCACGACTCCTGTTCTCCGTTTCCCGTTCCTTCTCATTTTCCTATTCACTACGCTGTTATGGAAGCGGTCGAATCAACCGCCTGAACCCGCTCTCCGTTCTTTGTTCCCCATTCCTCGTTTCGCGTTCACCATACTCCCTCTTTTATTGTTGCCTTGTCGCTCTTTGTGAAGGCGTGTCAATCCCGACTATGTGACTCAATAAGCGGGCCGCTTCTGCTATGTGTACCGGGTATGAAGTCCCAATGGTCACGTGCAGGAAGGAATCTCCGGGAGCACCATCTCTAAATGGTCGAAATCAGGATTTTAGTGGGGATATATCCTGAGAAGCGTTGGTCTGTGCTGGCTGCTCCAAGAAAAAATCGTGCGATTGGCTTTGAAATCTTCCAAATTAGATATATTTTTTCGAAAGAGCAATGTAAATTGCATGACGGAACCGTTGAACATAAATTGAAAGAATATGCGTAAGAATTTTGGATCCAATAGTTGGCTCTATCCGATGCCGGTGTTGATTATTGCAACCTATGACGAACAGGAAAGACCCAATGCAATGAATGCAGCCTGGGGCGGAATCTTTACCGATGAGATGATCGGAATCTGTCTCTCAGAGCGGCATAAAACCACCCAAAACATTCTATCTACCCGGGCATTTACCGTGAGCATGGCGACCGCAGAACAGGTTGTGGCGTGTGATTATGTGGGACTTGAATCGGGAAATCGCGTGCCGGACAAATTTGCTAAGGCCGGCTTCCATGCCACGCGTTCCGAATTTGTCAACGCACCGTTAATCGATGAGCTGCCCATGGCTTTGGAGTGCGAGTTGGTTTCGTATGACAAAGAGAGCTGCCATCTGGTGGGGAAAATCGTCAATATCACAGCGGATGAGAGTGTGCTCACGGAGGGTAAAATCGACCCGCGTAAATTGCGTCCAATCACGTTTGACCCGATTAATCACGCCTACCTCGAACTGGGCGCTAAAGTTAACGACGCCTTCAGCTGCGGCAAGCAGTTAAAGTAGTATGAAAGCCTATACCTATATTTCGCACGGCCATTTTGAGCTGATCGATAAACCGAAACCCGAACTGCAACATTCGCGTGATGCCATAGTGCGCGTGACACTCAGCAGTATATGTACCAGCGATCTGCATATCAAGCATGGTAGTGTGCCGCGTGCAGTCCCCGGTATTACGGTGGGGCATGAGATGGTAGGGGTTGTAGAGCAGGTAGGAACCGATGTCCATACCGTTAAGCCGGGGGATCGTGTGACGGTGAATGTCGAGACCTTTTGTGGAAGCTGCTTCTTTTGTCAGCATGGCTATGTCAACAATTGTACCGACCCCAATGGCGGTTGGGCCTTGGGATGTCGCATCGATGGCGGACAGACCGAGTATGTACGTGTCCCTTTTGCAGACCAGGGATTGAATCGCATTCCGGATCGAGTCAGTGACGAACAGGCCCTGTTTGTCGGAGATATCCTCGCCACAGGATTTTGGGCTGCCCGCATCTCCGAAATCAAAGCGGAGGATTCTGTCCTGATTATCGGGGCTGGTCCGACCGGAATCTGTACGCTGCTTTGCGTAATGTTGCACCGACCAAGCCAGATTATTGTGTGTGAAAAATCGCCTGAACGAATCCGTTTTGTCCAGGAACACTATCCGGAAGTGACGGTGGTCACTCCCGAGGAGTGTGTCACGGTTGTGCGTAGTCGTTGCGAACGTGGTGGTGCCGATGTGGTACTCGAGGTTGCCGGAGCGGATGATACGTTTCGATTGGCGTGGGAGTGCGCACGACCCAATGCCATTGTCACAATCGTTGCCCTGTATGATAAGCCACAGGTGCTTCCCTTACCGGATATGTATGGCAAAAATCTGACCTTCAAAACCGGCGGGGTAGATGGTTGTGATTGTGCAGAGATTTTGCGTCTGATTGAACAGGGACAACTCGATACAACACCTTTGATTACCCACCGCTATCCGCTGGCCGATATTGCCGCCGCTTACGATCTGTTTGAACATAAACGGGATGGCGTGATCAAAGTGGCCATAACCAGTTAGGTCTCCATGGATTGAGGCCCATCGGAGCCTGTACCGTTTTTAGGCATGTTTTTAAGGGGGCTTTACAGCCCCCTTTTATTTTGGTGAGATGGGGAGGAGAATTGCTCCATTATCGAAGGCCATCTGCTGCGATGTATTGGGTTCTGTTTTATGAAGAGGGGAGGGATAGCTTGGAAATGAGTTTGAAACTATTTTTGAGTTCGTATTCTTTTCCAGAGCAGGCAGGCGACATACAACATCCCCATATAGATCCATACCGCAAGAAAAGAAAACAAAAGGCCTAAAACAGGTGCGTCGAAATAGTTTGGTAAATACCCTAACCAATATTCCATATATTTTGATGCTTCAAACAGAAGAAATAGCGACATTCCACTCCACAAGGTGGTCCGGACCATTCTATCCGATTGCAATATGTAGCGGCCCATTCCCCAAGACAGCCCCACTAATAAGGCAATCTTCAGGAGAATTTCCCCGTTGCTGTATGAGATGAAGATACGTTCTGCTTTGGGGCCACTAATGCAGCGCGTGTGAAAAATCGACGTGAGGCCAAAGCGCAAAACAAAGTAGAGTGTAGGATCACAATACGGGTTTGCATCGTCAGGTGGTGTATATGGGCAAGTTTTGCCAATTTATGTGAAATATCGTTGGTAGGGTGTGTACCGTACAGAATGGTCTCGTTGTTAGTAAAACAGGCCTTTGCCGGGTAGGGAACGATTACTATTCGGGGGGGGGTAGCTTTGAGTCCCTATGGTTGGGAGTATAGCTCAGCATCGTCCGGATAGGTTACCCTGAAGTTTGCCTGTTCCATTTCCTTGAATGTTCGGAATCTACGTGATCCCAAGCAAATCTCTTTATTGTGCTCGATCAGTTTTTCCAGTGTATTCAGTGAATCGACCTTTTTTGCATCCAGGAAAAACATTATAAGATCGGCTCCATTTTCACCTCCATAGATTCTGTGTTCAAAGCAAATCCACTCTAGTACAACGATCTTATTTGTAGCTTCCCCGGGTGTAAGCATGTAATGCTTCCTTGTGGTCGGATCTGCAATGTCGAATAACATAGATTCATAGGGGAGGGTTGGTGTGGATGCCCAATGGTAAGCTAAATCATAAACGACATACACCGGTCTATCTGACGCATTTTTTGTTGAAATTCTTTTGTGGCAATCCGCTCCCTCCTCTTTTGTGCATGTGAGAGAGAGAATTAACATCACGAATGGTACCACCAAAAAATAGAGAATAGCCTTTTTCATAGTCTTTATGTTTTTGTTTGTTACCTTTTCGTTTATATAGAGCTGAATTTGTCTGTAAATTATTGAAAATCTGTGTGTAATATATTTTTATTTAAATGTGCATTTGTTATTGCATCCGTGTTATAAATGGTATTGTTATATGAGGTTGAAAATGAGTGAGTTGCGTGGTCTATTTTGCCTTTGGAATTTCCAAATATGAGGGTGATAATTCTAATTTGCGATGTTGAGATTGGGGAGAGGCATTAGCGGTATGTATGAATACTTTTCAATCCGATGTCGCTATGTATAATTCACTTTCGTTTAAAGTTTGAAGGTTTTGTCTATGTTATGGAGGTATAGTAGATCAAAGAGCTATTTGTATTGGTGGCGAGTTTTTGCAAGTTTTTACCCGTTATGCTATAAATATAAGCAATTTGTTGATTCTATGCAATGTTGCAATATGTTATTAATGCAGCGGTTGATGGTTAATCTTACGGTTTGTTGGTGTTAAATAATGTTGGGGGTAATTTAACGTATATCCATTCAAAACAAGAAGGATGTGTGTCCTGTTAAAGTTGGCAGGTGATGTAACATCTTTTTTGCTTAATAATTATTTAGTTAGATCCAGGTCCTGGTTTTTTACTAATTTTGCAGCCGTTTTATCAATACCGATCATAGTAAAAATGAAAGCACTAAGTAAAAATGCTATCATTGGCTACCCGGCCGGAATCATTACCGGCATAACATATGGATTGAATCCGCTATTCGCACTCCCTTTGATCAAGGAAGGAGCTTCAATAGAGTCTATCCTTTTCTTCCGTTACATCATTGCCGTTGTGCTATTGGGGGGATTTCTTTTTCTGAGTAAACAGAGTTTCAAAATCAATTGGAAACAAGCAGGTGTCTTATGTGTGCTTGGGCTGCTTTATACTTCAAGCAGTATATTCCTGTTTGAAGCGTTCAAGTATATTGCATCGGGACTGGCGACGGCTCTGGTTTTCCTTTATCCGGTTCTGGTGGCCATCATTATGGTCTTTTTGAACGTAATTCCCTCGTGGCCGGTATGGCTATCCATATTTCTGACATTTGCCGGGGTAGCCATTATGACCAAAAATGACCCGACACAATCCATTAGTCTGTTAGGAGTGTTACTCTCTTTGGGATCGGCGTTGGTTTATGCTATGTTTATTGTCATAATTAACCGTAGCAAGGCCATCAAAAACATTTCGAACAGTCTGCTGACATTCTATGCTTTGGGGGTAGGGGCCATTGTATTTTTCATAAAGCTCTTAACGTCTGATGCGGATATCACTACCGGTCTGGAAAACAATATGGCATGGTTGAACCTCATTGGGTTGGCTATTCTGCCGACCATTGTTTCCACCTCTACGTTAGCTGTTGCAACCCGAAATATAGGTGCGACCAAGGCATCTGTTCTCGGTGTATTCGAGCCGATAACGGCTATCCTCATCGGGACGTTTGTTTTTGGCGAGGCATTAACGACAAATATCATTGTAGGCATCTTCATCTCAATGGCTGCCGTGATATTTATGATTGCCAAGACCAAAAGGTAAATCAAACATACGTTCCCAACTCAGTTAATGTGATTGCTCAATTATTGGAACCGAGTTGATTATAACACTGTGTATAGATTTTTACCATAGTGGGGAAGCCCAAGGTTCAATAGGGTAGTGCGATGGTCGGGATCATCCATTGATTTACCTGCTTTATGCCATAATTGAATTGTTGTTGATATGATTGTGGCGTTAATCCTTGTCGAACTGTTCGATCATTAGAATGCAGTTGTATTATGTGAAAGTGACAAGGCAAATCTTTGCCTTGTCACTCAGTTGCTTAAAAGAATATCAGGTTTAGAATGTTTTTTAACTTTTCGGGAGTGTAGCGATTCAGATACTCTTGTGGCTGGCAGAATTGCTTGTTGATTAAATCATAGATAAGAATACTATCATCCTGCAAAACCAGCCACACTACTCCACCGAGACCACGAATGTGGAAAAGTGATTTTGGATTCATGCTACGAATATCAATTGCCGCTTTTTCGAAAATTTTACCATGTCTCGTGTGGGCAAGACTATCCCCCGTAATGCCGGGAGAAGTCAAAAAATAGGTATCTTGTGATCCTCCCATATAACGGTCTCCACTAAAATAGAACGTATATGCTATACTGCCATGTCGACGGTTGACTGGTTTCCGAACGGGTTTTACAGAAGCGATAAAATTTTGCAATCGAGTAAAATCACGGTCTGGAAACTTACGGGTATCCACTTTAAAGCGCGGAATATACATGATTTCAATCGTGTCTAATATCGCTCGACTGTACTGTTCATCATAATGAAAAGACCCTCTGCAACTCCTAATAAACTGTTGTTGTGCTTCCTTTTGATATAAAGCATCCTTTTCTTTTAATTTTAATATGCTATTCGGCAGTATTACCTTTTCTTGAGCCGTTAAGATAATCGGTGTCCATAAACTAACGATGAAAATGATGATTCGCTTCATAGTTGTCTTATTTATTGGATGATTGCCTTAAATTTGTAATTATTCAGATCTTGTAGCCTAATGATACGTTTAGAGCCATAATCCGGATCCATAATTTGGAACCTATAGTTTTCTCCTCTTTGATATATTCTTTGAATAGCAACAGCATGTTGTCGAGCCAGTCCCATAGGTTGATATTGCAAAGCAACAGGTTGATCGCTTTTTATCGTATTGATGAGAACATCATGTTGGTCTTCAAGAATTGTCAGCAAATCAAGACCTAATTGCTCTGCATAAGTGTCAATATCACTTCCTACAGGTTTAATTTCTATATTTTTATACTTTTCGATTCCTAAATATTGGAGAATACTCTTCCATGTGGCATGTACGCATCCGCTCATGGTCCTATCTTCCATTGGTTTGCCAGAGTAATTGGGCAGCTTTCCTTCTAAACGTATTACCTCGTGCCAAGCTGCATGATTGAGTCCGGTAATAATCATCCTTTGTCCCATCTCTTGTTAGAAATCTTCGTTAGGGACTGTCGTACCTGATTGATATAAATACGGACAAGTAAAACCTGTCCGTATTTATATCAATTTAATTACTTTACATCCGATGCTTCATTAACAAAACTTTGTTTCGAAATTAAATCCCCACTACAGGTAAAAAGTTCATTGGAAATAAGAGCTCCTCGAACAAATTTAAGTTCACATTCGTTGTAGTGAGTGAGAAACATAAATAGGGCTTGATTAGGAGGCATCTCTAAATTGTTTTGATATTTTTGATACATCCGATAAGCCTCACGTACGTAAGGAAAATCTTTTTTTAATACTTGTACGATCCCCTCAAGCGTCATTGCCATATCGGGATACGAGAGATATCTTACTCCGATATAACAATCTGGAAGATCATCGATTTTGGCAAAAAAATGTATCGATGGTTCGAAAAAATCTCCGATGTTGCGAACCAGAACCATTCGGTAGCAAGTGGTGTCTCCTTTCTCGGAGACATTCAATAACAACATTGTCGGATTGGTATCCTGATTTTCGGAGACATATTTTTTAATGCACTGTTTTAATTCTTCATTTTGAATTTGCGCAAATGAGTTGGACGATTTATAAACAGAACAGCTCCCTAATAAAAGACTGACTATTAGGAGTAGTCCATATTTATAACGCCGTTTGCTTGAGAATGTCCTGTTTCCCATATCCGATATAATTTACCTTGATAAATAACCTTATGATCTAACTCTTGCCACTTTAATATAAATGCCTTGTCGGCAGGACTAATCCCGATTCCTTGGGTGACCGGTACCGGATGAGTATGAGTTGTACTATTAACAGCATATTTTCTAAACCAACAATCTTTGTCGTTGTATTGGTTTAATATATGTCCATTCCATTAAATACCGTGGCTCCACAGAAATTACCTATTGAATCCCTTGTCCTGGTTGATTAAGCCATTGGACACTTACTGTATGTGATTATGTATTAAATTATTTGTAATGTGTGTAATGCTTTCGATTAAGGTTTATAGATATACAACCAATTAGTTTTCACTAACTCATCTTCTGTTAATGTAATTTTTTTAGCATATAATTGATTCTTGTAGATATCTTTCCAATCATAATTACGCATTGTTTTTTCGGTAATAATAAAAAGTGTTATTTTATTTTCTTTACATGAGAGTCGTTTTTTGGGAGAGGTGTTCCATAATTTTCCTTCCAATCCACCCTTTAATGAACCAATATCGTAGGCGTTTATTCTATATGAAGGCGAAGTAAATTGAGGTTCAACAGAATTTCCATAAGCATCTTTCATGTCCGCAGATGAAAAATGAAATAATTCTAATTTCGGATTCGAAGGCAAAGAATCTTGATCTCCACAGATGCTGTAAACATATATGGCTTCATCAGAATCGTTACGAATATACAATATATCGCTAATCCCTTCACATGAGGTGCAGCAATACAACAATAGACTAAAACAGTTAATCCATTTCATTGACATTAGTTTTGATTTTACAATTTAATGCAATATCTTAAAAAATGCAATCATGAAAGACCATATACTTTATAAATTTCAAATTTAATCGCATTTTGGTATCTGATATTGTGAAATGGCCATATTGTTGTATTTAATAATGATTTAACTCCGAAATAATTATGCGATAAATAATTCGCCCAAGTTTCAGTCCAAAAAGTGTTATGGTTCCAATTCCCATATATTGATTTTACAGCGCTCCATAAACTTTCGGGCGCAATTATCGCGTAATAGCGCCTGTGACCATTCCTGCTATAAATCCTGTAGATGATACCACTGAGGCTGTTCCCATAACTCCGGCTCCAAATGTTCCTCCAGCCATAGCTACATTCTCACCAGCTCCAATGTAAGCGCTTGCTGCACCTGCCGCCGCACCGACACAGAAGTAACCTAATGCTCCCCAGAAATTGTGAATGTTATCCAAGTTGTTGACCAAATTCATTGTGCCTCCGATCACTGCTCCTAAAACAGGTATCAGCCAGAAGAATATCCCGTTACATCATTGGTGCATTTCCACAGAACATATACGGGTTGGCCACTTGTGCGGCGGGATCGACGCTGAACCATCTATCCAAGACCGGATCGTAGAACCTTGCGCCGAAGCCATAACAACCGAGAATTTCATTCCCCAGCGCTCCATCCTGCAACTCTTTTCCGCTGAGCAGGTATTTGTTTTTGTTCAGGTTGCTGTATTCGAATGCGAGTCCGAAAGGATAGAAATCGGTGGTCTGCGAGGCTTGCGCGTTCCATTAACAGCCGAAAGCAATACACGTGTACTGCCCAGATGGTCGGTTTTGAAATAGTTGTATGTGTAGCTTGTCCCGGCGGGACCCTCAGTACGAGACGCCGTCTCTTCTGGGGTGAGTATGTACAGCAGTTTGTTGTCGTTGCCATACACCATCACGGAACGAATAGGTCAAAGAACCGTTCTTCGTTCTTATAATCGTACTTTAATCTTTCTTCTTGGACTCTTCAGATTTTAGTTCAGTATAGGTCATCACAAAATTATCTCCTTGCACCGTTATAGTTTTTTCTTGTGGTATTTTTTGAGAAGGCGTATACTTATTTTTACTTTAGGCCAGTTATACCAACGTAATGCGTTCTCATAAATGTAATCATAAGCTTCTTCTTCAGAGAAAAAGGTTTTTATATACTCCCGTCCTCCTTTTTCATTGAAAAAGAAATATTCCCATTTTGAATAATTATGATACAAAATGTAACGATTAGAATCCAAAGAACCATCTAAAGAATATTGATCTAAGCAACCAAATTCCTTTAATTTGTTTTCTAATTCAGATTTATTCATCGTACAAAATTATTTTACGGTTTCTTTAATTATTTCATGTTTCAACAAAGTATCTACTGTAAGTGGAGTTTTGTATTGAGTGCCTAATCCTGGTTGATAAAACCATGGCATAGTTTTACCTACTTCTACAGGGAACGGTTTTATTATTTAGCGTATTGTGGTCGATGGTCAAACGTACAGCGTGTTGGTAGGATATGGCGGCAAGTACTGTTTTTGAAGAGTACTTTTTGTAAGCCAAGATAACATAAAGGCGACTTTACAGTCGCCTTTATGTTAGTGACACAGGATGATTTTACCTTGTTTAGTCAGAACTCCTAAAGATATATTCAAATCGTTTTTTATATACGTGTTATTCTCTGATACAGGTTCTATTATCTCTGTCCGTAAGTTCACAGTATGAGTTTTTCCGTCTCTGTAAAAAAATACGGTGTCATCCCATCCATCGAATCCGCTAGTAAATACAATTTCCGGATGATACTTTCTGGCTAAAGGTATTAATCTGGCGCGATAGGTATGGTGAGAGTCGTCGGATAGTTCAAATATTTTTTTTGTGGACCAGGAAGCAAGTGATACCTTATAACTATGGCCATTGTAATTGATCATGGCAATATCCAATATCATTGATTTAGGATTGAGATAACACAAATATTTTGATTTGTCTATCTTTCCTTGTTCAATCAATTTTTTAATATCCTTGATAAAATACATCTTGCATATTACTAGTATGCTGTCACTCGGCATAGTTCGTAAATCAGGTGAATTTTTAAGTTTTTTAGAAATAAGAGCATGTCGCACTTTTTTCATGAAACGCTTTTTCCTTTTATTGTATATTTGGTTTAACTGCTCATAAAACGTTTTTTCACAATTTGGAGTCTGTGCAACCGCACTTGTGAAGTCTGTTGCCATGATACAACAGAGAATTCCAAAGATGACAATTTTTGTATTCATTGCACTAATATTTTATGCGGATTATTTTATTAAAATTAGGCTTGACCGTTTGAATTTTTCCTCCGATTGGATTCCAGATAATACTTCGTAATGGTTTTAATTTTCTTCCTACACCACCTCCAAAAATCCTATATACTTTTCCAAGTCGTAGTCCAATAATGTTGACGGCGTGAGAGCTGTTTGCAGTACAAAGTTACGATAATCTCCCTGCGTGAAAACTAAGCAGAAAACGGAGTTCATCTGGCCCAAAATGGTTGAGATATTCTTGCGGATCAACTAACTTGTCTGTTTCTATGTCATAAACCATCAGTTGATCATTTGGGAAAACAAACCATATTGCCGCTTCAAGTCCCATTATTACAAATGAAAATTTAGGTTTCAATTGTAATATACGTTGGGCTAATTGTTCATGGTAGTTGCCTCGTTTTGTATGAATCATGCTGTCCCCATAAACCCCAGGACATGAAACCAATGGCGTGTCCTCTGTTCCTCCCACATATCGATTGCCATTAAAGAAAAGATGATAGGAGTCATTTTTTACTGGTCTTGCAGCTGCTAAAAGTGTAGGTAAGTGATGAAAATTTTTGGCATGTCTGCGTACTTTAACCTGAAGCGTTGGAATACATACAATATCGATAGTATCCAAAATTGCCCGTATATAACTCGTATCATAATGGTATTGAGCTGCCCAATATTTTTCAGTTAATTTTAACGCATATTGTTCATATTTAGGTAGTTTATTTGGTAGTTTGGCCAAACGAGATGGAAGAGTGACAGATTCTTGTCCGACCATCAATTGGGGAAGTGCCAATATAAACAGGATAGATAATAAAGCTCTCATAATTTGAATAGTTTACTGTTCGACTACACGATACTGAGCTTCCCCGTACCTCTGTAAATATAATGGTTTTATTTTGACAAAACCAGGATCTATAACTTGAAATCTGCATTTTCCATTTCTGACTTCAACGGCCTGAATGGCAACAGCACGAGCTTGTCCTGGGCTTGTGGCTGGTATATATTCTATCGCAACGGATGTATCTCCTTGTATGGATGTATTACCAACATACTTACTTTACATCCGACGCTTCATTAACAAAACTTTGTTTCGAAATTAAATTCCCACTACAGGTAAAGAGTTCATTGGAAATAAGAGCTCCTCGAACAAATTTAAGTTCACATTCATTGTAGTGAGAAACATAAACAGGGCTTGATTAGAAGGTATATCTAAATTATTTTGATATTTTTGATACATCCGATAAGCCTCACGTACCTTGTCAGCATGTACATGCACATAGTTGTAGGTTACAATGTTGGACATATTGGTGTTGAGTTTTTTGTGCTCGTTTTGCTTCGATACACTAACTGCTGAAATAAGGGATTGGCTTAAAAATGGAAGATCATCTTTGGGGAAGAACCTGTTAGTTTCTATCCGGCAGGCTACAGTTGTGTCTTCGCTATCAGTGCTGTAATATTTTTTTACGTTTTTTTTGTGTACCCGGAAAAAATAAGGGGTTGCGACTTTTGATCGTAACCCCTTGATTTTGAAGTGACACCGACAGGATTCAAACCTGTGACCTTCTGATCCGTAGTCAGATGCTCTATTCAGCTAAGCTACGGTGCCTTTCGTTTTGCGTGTGCAAATATAAGTCAAAAAATAGTCTCCGGCAAATATATTTTCGATTTTTTTGTGTTTTTTATTGGCCGGCGTCTTCTTGTCAGACCTTAAGTCGTTGTGGGAACGTGAGATCAAAACGGAAATAAAATTTACTTTTTTCGGGTATTTTTTGTGCGTTCACAATTCTTCAGCCGTAAACCATCGTTGCCCATAATGGTGCCCCGCAAGCGATGGACGGAGAGTGTTTCTGCAAGCAAGGATGGCTCCCCGAGAGCGAGGACGGATTGTGTCTCCGCAAATGAGGAAAGATAGTGCCCTTGCAAGTGAGGAATGATGGCGCCGCAGAACCGATGGATGTTTTTCCTGTAGGTGATGGATGCTATGTAGGGACAAAAGTGTCGTCTTTGCGCTTTGCACAACGCACGTCCCAAGGAACTCATTTGTCGCTCAGTGTACACTTTGAGTCACATACGCCCGCTGTTCGGCGTACGCTTGTTGTTCAACGTGTGTCAGCTGTCCACTATCACCCGTAGCTCATGGCC